>MDTD01136676.1_pt1 | contig 51785 bp, 41 predicted proteins | sample 811221 | NCBI WGS metagenome assembly MDTD01 (sample SAMN05326646, study PRJNA326480) | marine metagenome | isolation source: seawater | place: Pacific Ocean: South West | collected 2011 | reverse complement strand
ACCAAAACGTATTCCAAACCTCAAATGGACAAAAATTGTAAAACCTAAAGGTTTCGCCTGAAGGCGAGGGTTTTAAACCCATCGCCGTGACAATAAAACGGCAGACGAATGGAACGTCTGCCCAAAGGTTGATTGGATTTAGTAGTACATACGTGGAGGTGTTCCGACGGGGCCTTCACTAATACCCCAACTGGTTGCAGCGCTGTTTTTCGGACCCCACCATTGCCAGTTACTATTCCATGAAGTCGAACCTCGGTAGGTATAATATTTTTTCATAGGTAACGAAGTACCTTCACCAGAGAATGCCCGATCAAACACATCCACATCTTCCCAAACCGCACTACCTTCACCACGCAGGACATTAGCCCCCATGACGTTACCGCCGGCGGTGTGATTATTACGAGCTTTCCAGACCATTAACTGAGCAGAATTGGTACCCGGCGCAGGAGCAACGGGATCATGGGCGATAGCTTTCATACCATACGGACCTGACTCGGCAAAACGATCAAGCAACGCGAAGGTATATGAATCTTGCGTGCCGGCACTGACTACGGAACTGTGGAAATTGCCACCGATCATGATCGTATAAAGTGAATGAGACAGATAATCACCTGGTGCATAATCCTTCATGAGCATCAGACTATTGGATGGACATATCAAAGCGTCGCCACGCATACTAACGCGTCCCTGATTACCTCCACCTCCAATGTCCTTGGTCTTGATATTCAAATAGTTGTTGGCATAATCCACGAAGCTGGCAGAATAAGTATCACCAATCGACATTTTACTATTGTACCAGGGATACTTCGGTGAATTAGGCATGTGATTTTCATAGTCACCTGCATAGACTGCGATGCCCACATACTGCTGACGCAGGTTGTTTAGACACATTGATCGACGCGCCGATTCACGGGCGGATGCCAATGCTGGAAGCAAAATAGAGACCAACAGTGAAATAATGCTGATCACCACCAACAACTCAATAAGCGTAAATGCCTTGCGGCCCGACGGGTGGGCAGAACATCGATACATGGGCAGACCTTTCGGATATGGACAGCGACTGGTCAATTGTTATGGACGCTTCACCAATTGCGGCTGAAGCATAATTCGATGCGCGACGCTTTCAAACAAAGTGTCACTCATCTGAATAAGATTAAGTACATGTTGTGCAGCAAGGTCTTCACGAAGCCACATGCTCGAAAAATTCATCAATGTCGACCAAGGCGTATTGCCAATACCAACCACTTCAAAGTTGTCCGGCAAAGTGATGTTGCGTTCCTTGGCCACCTGTAACAATGCTGCAATGCGAAAATCTTCGCCAATAAAAGCTGTAGGACAATCCGACTCTTTGAGCCACTGTGCAGCCAAAGCTCGGTTAAGTGGATGAGCCGCATCGGAACCTGTGATTTTGTCAATGCGTTGATGATAGTGAAGCTTCAATGCATGACGCATACCATGTCGACGCAGTTCCTGACCGGCACCAAGAATAAATCCTGAATGCCCTACCCAACGCTTGCGCGTGGAGGCTGGCTCGGTCGCACTGATCGTTCGTTTGTGTAACACCAAACCAATTCGACGATGCCCTTTTTGAAGCAAATGATTGGTCGCAATCGCAGCAGCCGCATTGGTGTCGGACAACACGCAATGCCAACTGTCAGGCGTGGGATGTTGACCTGCAAAACTGAAGATCACGCGAACACCATGCTTGCGGGCGATCTTGTCCAAAGCATCGTAGTAACGACCACCTTCAAGATGTTGAACAACGATGGTGTGCGGCGGGTCTTGCTCCAATTTCTCAAGCACTGGCAACATTTCATCGTCGCCCCAACCATGATGCCAGGTAAAGACGGAAGTCCCAAAACCGCCAAGTTGCAGACAGTCCATCAAGTGATCATAAAAGCGGCCATAGTGGTGGACTTTATTATCCAAAAGCAACGCGACGGTTTTTTGCTGCTGCTTTTTTTGAATGAGTCTCGACGGGTTGAACTGCTCATGCTTCCGATCCTGCCAGTCTGCCACGAAGGTCCCACTGCCACGCTTGCGAGCGAGATATCCCATCTTTTCAAGTCGTGCAATGGCCCCACGGGCAGCATCAAACGAAATGTCATATTGATCAGCCAGACTGCGAAGTGTGGCAACTTTGTCACCCACACGCAATTCGCCGGACTCAATGGCCTGACGCATCTGAGTGACCAATCGTCCCACAGCAGTTGTATCCCCCAATGCATGTGACGAGTCAGATTGTGCATCCGCAGTGGTCATTCGATCAATTTCCATTCAATTATCTAATCAGGGCGATCAAAAACAGGTTTCATTCAATCATAGGCTTGATATACAGACAGTCAAGGCTACAATTACGAAAATTACTAATCATTAACCAATCAATTTCATATCATTAATTATGACTACAGCACCATCACAACATGTCACGCCTGCCCAATATCGCCAAGCCATCTTTGATGCCCACACTCAAAACCGCCACAACATGTGGAACGCTCAAGGCCAATACATCTGGCAAGGCAGTCAATCCGGGGATGGCTTTCGTGCCTCAATCATGCATGCCCTGGCTTACCTGCATAGCAATAACCCGCAAGCCATTGAACTTGCCAATCGCATTCTGGAAACCAATGCTGACTTAAAGCCCTGTCACTTTGCACCGGGCAACTGCCTGGAAATCCTCCTTGAACACGAAACTCTCCTTGAGCCAAAGATCAAAGACCTGCTGATTAACTACCTCAAGCGTAATCTTGGTTATATGGCTACTGACGATCTGCAATGTCATGGTTACAACGACAACCACCCACACAAAGCCGAGCAGTCACTGATCCTCGGTGGTCGCTTACTGGGCCAACAGAAGTTCATCGACATTGGATTAAAACGTTTGGATCAAGCGGTCACCACATTTAAGCGCAACGACTTCCCAAGTGAGTACAACTCACCGAACTATCTGCCGGTGGCACTTAAGCCGCTTGCCGAATTGGTAAACCATGCCGACAACGACGAAGCGCGCGACATGGCGTTGTGGTTGGAACAGTTTCACTGGAACGATTTAGCCGAACACTTCGACGGACGCATCGGCCTGCCGGTCGGCCCCTACTCACGCGGGTATGCCAGCGACTATCGAGGCACCATCAGCAACACCGTCATGCTCGTAGCCGCACTGTATCCCGATCGCTTTGACTTTGACCTCATCGAAGAAATGTTCATCAAGCAACTCGACTCCGAACTGATCGACCCGGCAGACAAACAACGCCTGCCGTTTTATCAAAGCCATATCATCTGGTACATCACGCCAACCTATCATCAACAAGACGGGCTCACGCAGCGGATCTTTGAAGACAAGGCAGGACAAACCGTCATCGGCCACATCGAGTCGGGCGTGGTCACCAAATCATCGCCCCTGCCTGGCGCTCCGGCACAACATGTCATGGGACCGCGATCCGGCAGCATCACCACACACTTCGGCAAGCACTACAGCTTAGGAACCGCACAATACAGTTGGCTTGATGGTAAACAGGCGCACGGCATGATTGCCAACGTCCATCGCAAAAAAGCACGCACACCCAAAGCATCCGCCAACTATTACACGCGACTGTTCTTTGATGAAAACGCGCCATTGCATCCTGACCAACTCATCACCCACTGCTTTAATGACGAAGGTGAATACCGCACCGTCCAACATCGCAACGCAGCAATGGTGCTCTACAATCCACACCCGTATTACAACCCCGTCAAACGCATCCGAACCGGCATCTTCCGCCCAACCTGGTATCACAAACCCAATGCCATTTACCTTGGAGACCAACTCGTCGGCGATACCGATTTAATAAGCGACACCCTAGCTCCCATCACCATTGATGAAGGCGACTGCTACATCGGCATCACGCCGTTGCGCCTAACCGACCTTGGGCAATCACGACATGCGGATATTGAAATCAAAGTCCAGGACAAGGAACTGGCCATTCTCATCTCCAGTTTTGAGGATTGGGGACCGCGAGAATTGACCTACGACCAAGTCCTTCATACACATGCCGGCTTTGTGATCGAAGTGCAAGACAAAGAAGACTGGCCGGACTTTGAATCCTACCGCAAGAGTCTGGCAGAAGCTCAAGTCGAAGACTACGAACATGCCCTGATGCGTCGAACATGCTATATCCACAACGGCATCGAGCTATCGGCGTCCTACACCCCGACTCATAGCATGTTCCGGTTTAGCACCGCACGTGATGTGTAGCATACTGACTGGATCGTTGCGACTTCATCTGCAACACGCCGTGTCGCAGCTAGATTGATATCAAAGTACGCTGCAGATGATTTTAGAGCGTTCGAACCAACACGTTTTAGCAATGTAAACTTGAACCAGGACAACCAGACTCAAATCGTTTCGGTCACACATACGGCCTGCGCTTCGGACTGAGCCTGCTCAGCCAACACCCGCGTGCGATTGTTGTATCGCATACCCAGGAAATTGAGAATACTGCCTACACCTGCAACGGTGCCTGCTACAAAAAGAACTGCCCAGTGCTCACCAGCAGAGACATTAACTGCAAAGCATAACAGCGTGATCAAGCATCCAGTGATCATGGAAAATCGCCCCATCACCACCAGCTGCTTACCGTCATTAAGTTCGCCGACTTCTGTAGCCAGATCCACAGGTGTATGCATGCGTTTAAAGAACGCTGAAACCTTATCGTGATAAGCCTGCGAGCTTGTTCGCGCAAAGGGTATCGTGCAGGCAAAGACGGTGACACCAACTACCAGATTCAAGAGCAGTTTGGTCTGGAATGACCACGGGTTCCCGGTGAGATAGATGCTTAAATCATCGACAGCCTGAGCACCTTGAGCAGCATCACCATAAAAATATCCAGCAATGGACTTGGCATAAATACCTAAGACCGAAGGCACCATTGTAATGCAGACGGTGACAATAGCAGCCCACGATGGCGCTCGCTTGACGAACAATCCCATGAGCATCGGGATCGACATTGGTACGCCAATCATTGCACCAATCCCAAGCATCCACGTAAAGACACCTTTGCCTTGTTGAGCTTCAAAATACAACGCCAGACCAATGATGCACACCCCGAACATGCCGGTGTAAATCTTGCCAAACTTCATGGCAGTCTGCGTATCAACGGGTTTGAGTCCGAGCACCTTATAAATATTGGGCAGGATATCACGGACAAATACCGCAGCATTACGATTCAATCCGGTATCCATCGAACTCATCGTTGCAGCGAGCATCGCAACCACCATCAACCCGATCATGCCACGAGGCAGCAGGTTCAAAGCTGCCACCGCATAGGCTGCTTCAGCCGGACGCGAGACATCAATCCCATTAACGGCGTCGGCAAAGAGCAAACGTGACGCCATGGGTGGGATAATCCAGATGATCGCACCAAGCACCATCAAAATGCCGGCAAGCGCAGCAGCCATCCGTGCTTCACGACCGTCCTTCACTGAGAAATATTTTGCAGCTGAACCAAGCGTGTTGTGCGCGGTCACGTTCTTGACGATGATCGCAATCGCCCATAGCCAAGTACATCTTGAATCCAAAAACCGCCCCGGCGAATTGATAATGTTAAAGTCCTGCGTGAGTCCTTGTTCATTGATCGCATCGAACATGCCAGAGAATCCGCCGAGTTGTTTCAGGCAGAGATAAGCCATGAGAATGGTGATGGGAATCAGGATCAAGCTTTGTAAAAAGTCGGTACCCATGACTGCCCAAACGCCTCCGGACATGGAGTAGAACAGCACGACGATTCCGACCACGACGATGACGACTTTGATATTCAAGCCAAAGATAGCCGCGGTAAAAATCGCCAATCCATTAAGCCAGATACCTGCCATGAGTAGACTCATGACGATGCCGATCCATGCATAAAACTGCTGTGTTTTAAGGCCGTATCGCATCTTGATCACTTCAGCGCCGGTCGTCGCACGAATCTGCCTAAACCAGGGAGCAAGGAACAGGAAGTTAAGCAGATAACCAAACGCGTTTGCAAAATAAATGACCACGACCGACCAACCCGACTCAAACGCAACACCTGACGCTGCGGTAAACGTGTAAGCCGAAAAGCCGGACATGAATGCCGACGCACCCACAAGCCACCATGTTCCTTTGGAACCCCCTCGAAAGTAATCCGAGTCATTTTTACTAAAGCGTGCAAAGACGGCCCCCATTGCCATGATCAAGGCAAGGTAAGAACCAATGACAATCCAATCGATAGGGAGAACCTGCTGCACAACTTTGCTTTCTGTTACCTGCAATGGATGACATGCATCACATCACCTGATGCTTGATTATTGCGAACCTGAATATGAAATGAATTTAATAGCGATCCCAATAATCGTCTGAGCTATTGAGAAACACATCTACTGTATATGGATTGTGATCCTGTAAATCCAAGTCCAATCCCGCGATCATGGCGCCGGGTGTCTTATTGGTCGTAGCATGACCATCGCCCCATGCGACATTCAGCGAACTGCCATGTCGCGACGCAAGCGGCCCGACGGATGAACGCGCGCCGGAACCGGGGAAGGTGTCGCTCAGCAGATGCCAGCCCCGTGACATATTCACACCATGCCATGTGTCGGCCATGAAGATGGTACTGCCGGGCTTGATGATTTCATTGATCTTCGCAGGCGGTCCGAAGAGCAGACCTGCCACATCGTTTTGCCCAAAACCATAATCCTTACTGGTGGCGATATTGTCACGGTTCATGCCGTAGTCAATGTAACGCCAAGTCGACCAAGTCGGCCCGTTTTTATATGCAAACGCAATGAGGTCCTGGCGGATATTGCTCTGGATGTTATCCGGGCAAATCATCACCCCCGCATTTTTGAGATAATTTTTACGAACCATCAAACCCGGCCAATATGCATCGTTACCTGATCCTTCATAATCCCGATTCATCGCTGCTGGACAATAACCTTGAAAGTCCCCCTGATACATGGCAGACACCAAGCCAAGCTGCTTGATATTGGTCATGCACTGCACATTCCGAGCCGCCGCACGTGCCTTACCCAATGCCGGCAAAAGAATGGAGATCAACAGCGAAATAATACTAATGACCACCAGCAGTTCGATGAGCGTAAATGCACGTGTTGATTTGATGGACATTGCGATTCCTTTTTAAGAACCCATTAAATGATGCAATTCAACTGCCAATCCGCCAAGCCCGAACCTGCCCAATACACGACATCATTCCAAGCTCAAATCAGATGCAATGAATAATAGGATCGCAATCGGATAAAATCAATCTCTTTTGATACATTTTTAATCTCAATATGTCGACAAGAGCGACTATATAGTTAATACTGATTAAATACTCCTAAAAAACTAGACTTAGAGCATAATTGCGTATACTCAATAATCCTGATGAACTATAGCATTGAATCATAGCCGTCATGGATACGGCATTACCTGGCACTGATTATGGTGCGATTACCCATAACACAATCACCGGCATGTATAGTCGATTTGTATGAAATGAATCGTCAGGCTTTCAAATCAATCTGCAATTCGACTACCTGACCAACTGGAGCTTGCAATGTCCAAAGAGCGGAACCCGCCACAGGAGTCAATGTGACAGGTTTGCCATTGAGGCTTGCCTGTTTAATCCCACGTTCGCTGACCAATCCGACTAATCCGCCATCGATGAGTGTCCATTGGTACCGCTCTGCGGACAATCGCGACTGACCGAGAATTGCTGCAGAGCTGTTGTACTTATCCAACAGCCCGAGCATGGCAACACCATCCTCAAGCGGAGCTAAGGTGATGATTTCATGCTCCCGGAATCCAAGCGTAATGGCATGCTCATCGTCAGGCTGACTGATCGTCAACGATTTTGACTCATGCTGATAAATTGCAAAGCGATCACCCTCAAGCCCCGGCACATCGGCCACGGAAAAACGATCGGTTATGGATTGGCGCTGATCAACATTTTCATCCCACAAACAATGAAAGACTCCGAGCATGCCGACGTTGCCGTTGCGATTGTAGGTCTTAAGCAAACGCCTGGCTGTGAAGTAATCGACAAAGAGACTGTCACGGGTCGGAAGCGCAGGCTCGGCACATCGCAATGCATGGCCATCGGAAGTACACAGCTTGCGCAGGACATCAAAATTTTGCTCATCCGGTTTGTCGGACACATAGACAGGCCCACCACTGATCGCGCGCGCCGCTGCGTGATATGCTCCGGTTTGGGCGCCGGACCAGAACATGTCCCAATCGGGTATCGCAAACTGGCTGGTCCACAAATTATTCATCACGTTGTAATAGATGTGACATTGATGCGAGCCATCACGATCCGGAAAGTAGTCATCGGAATTTCGCCAAACGGTGGTCGCAGACATGTTGTATGCCACGTCGTTGCGATTGCACATACAGTGAATGGTATTACCCATAAAATGCGCCCATGCTGCGCCTTGGTACGCGAGTTGAGACGTTTGTACGGTCTTGGCATGTTCACTGCGATCCGAAGTGAAATAGGCTTGGGAGTTTTGATTATCAACCTTGGTCAAGTCCACGCCAAGACTTCGAAGATAGCGGTAAAAGTCATGGTAAAACGTTGCAGTGAGTTTGTTGGATGTACCGTAAGCATGAGGCAATGGCTGGCCGTCATGTTTGCGTAATGGATCAGCTGACTCAATGACGTCGTATGCCTTACCCAGTTCACTATCGGGATTGACCCCCTGCCAGTAACCGCCAAGTGTATGCCAAACGCCAAAACGTTTTACACCGTATTGCTCCTTGATCTTTGCAATAACCGGCGCAAGACCTTCAGGGAATTTTTCGGCATCCGGTTCAAAGCGATCAAGTCGCCGCTTGTCATCCAAACTCAACCAGCCGTCATCAAGCACCACCAACTGTGGGATCAATCCTGCTTTGGCAAAGCTCTCCATGCCTGCGTAAAGCTTGTCCTGATTGACGTCATGGTAAAACGCATCCCAAGTGCACCAGCCAAACATGTCCACAAATTCAGGAACAGGCTTCTGTGCACGTAGTCTGAAACTACGCAAGGTTTCCGCAGCAGCGCAAGTGACTCGCTGCATCAATGCAAACGGATCATCACCTGAGGCAGTCATCAATAACGGGCCGGACACCACATGTGCATCAAGCTCGATTTGCACTGCCAATCCCTGATCCTGATCACCAAGCAGACACGCACGAAAGCCCTCGCCGATCAGTGGCAGCAGGACGTGGTATTGCGACTGCTCGTCTAACCAGAGCAAGCACTGCACCTGCTTGTCGAGTTGCCCAAGTTCAGAGGCACTACTGCCAACACGCGGGCGAATCCAAAAAGGGTTGTACTGTTCCAACGCCTGAAACTGTGTCATGCCCGAAAGCTTAATGCCGGACATCTGTATGCCAGGCACCTGCTCGACACCAAAGCTGCCGGTCACCTTCGGCCAATCGTCACTGTCAGTTCGGATTCCTTTAAGACCGGGCATCAAGACCTGTGTCACCTCTGGATATCCATCAACCTGGCAGGCAGAGAGTTCAGAGGGCAGCGAATAATTCAAAGCAGCATCAATTGATGAGTCAGGCATATTTAACATTTTCAAAAAAAGTCCGATCAATCCATCCAAGCCAACAATCGTATACAGCAAGGGCCAAGAGCGTCCCAATGATACAAGGTTAAGACTGCACATGGTTAGAGACGCCACAATTAGGCAAAGGAATCTCCAACAAAACTGGACGCCTGACCATTAAACATTTCGATATGGTGAAACAGCATTCTTTTAACAAACTTTATGCGAGAATGCATCATTGATCTAACATAGTGGTATCCAATACGTCCAAACCGTTAATATCTCAGATCACCCGATACCATGCCACCAATCAATGTATTGGTTAAAAGACCAACCGCGCAATAAGCGGTAGAATGCCTATAGACATCAGCCCCTTTTAACAGGACTCAAACCATGCTGCCCATCAATCGCTATCTTGACGCTGCCGTACTCGTGCCGAATTACACACAGGACGAAGCACGTGCTGCCATTGAAAAAACCGTCGAGCTTGGTGCCGCAACCGCATGTGTCCGCCCCTGTGATATTGAACTGGCCAAGCAGATTTGCAGTGGTAGTGACACAGGCGTCTGCGTGGTGTTGGGATTCCCACATGGCGTGCAACTCACCGCTTCCAAAGCCGATGAAGCCAAACGGTATCGGGATCTGGGCGTCGATGAAATTGACATGGTTGCCAACTACGGCTTTGCACGATCCGGCATGTGGGATGCAGTTCGTGATGACATTGCAGCAGTAGTTCAGGCAGGCCAATTGCCCATCAAGGTCATCTTTGAAACTTCACAATTGGATTTACCCACCGTTGAAAAAATGGTGGAAGTCTGCATCGAAGCGTCTGCCACATTCGTCAAAACATCCACCGGATTTAATGGCGAAGGCGCACAGGAAGACGTCGTCGAAGCAATGGTTCGCGTTGCAGCAGGTCGCATCAAAGTCAAACCCTCAGGCGGGATTCGCGACTATGCACGTGCAGCAAAATTTGTCGCGATGGGAGCAGATCGTTTAGGGGTTGGCTGGGGTTCCTGTCAGGCGATTTGTGATCAAAATGGATCGGTATCAGGCAGCGGTTATTAAAGCACCGCCCAACGCTATGATTTGATCTGAACCATCATCTCAACTTCAACACAAGCATTAAGTGGTAACGCATTGACGCCTACCGCAACACGTGCATGGCGACCGGCATCACCGAACAAATCACCAAGCAACTGACTGGCACCGTTGGCGACAGTCGGCTGACCACCATAACCCGTATCCGAAAGCACAAAGACACCAAGGCGAACCACCTGCACCAAACGTGACCAATCACCATCAAGATGCGCACCAACGGCAGCAAGCGCGTTGACCGCACATTGACCAGCAGCTTCGGCGGCTTGATCGGGACTCACGACTGAAGGGACCGGGCCGGTTGCCAACAACTGACCCTCACGCATCGGTAACTGGCCACTGACCACCAACAAGTCCCCCGTCTGCACCGCTGGTACATACACCGCAACAGGCGGGACCACCGGTGGTAACTGCCAGCCAAGTTCTTTTAACCGTGTAGGGACATCTATCATCATTGAGTTCACTTTCCCAGAATTTCATCCATTGGGTAACCGTATACAAAACGCCTGCTCTTAGCAATTCTATCACTGCCTGTATTTTCCAGCCAATGCATGACTATCAACATCCCCAAAGCGCAATCAACCGATCGCACACCTTGGATTGGTAGAAATGAGTTGATTGATTTGCTTTACAGTCAAGCCAAGCTGCTCTTGAAGATTGGACACCACACGTTTCATATCTATGGCTGATCCGACAAGATGACTACCATCCTCACTTCGCGCAGCAAGGTCTTGGCCAATCTGTAAAGTCCAGCGACTTAGCGTGTATGTCCCCGGCCCAAGCCCGGCTGGTGCAATGGCATCGGTGGTAATAATGCAGCGATCCAATCCTGCTATATCCAGATAATTACGCAGCGCAAACATCGGAACATGCACACCATCTGCGATAAAACTAAGCCATAGGTGATCGTGCAATGAAATGACGCGTTGAATAATATTGTCATGGCGAGGCATCATTGATGGGCAACCATTCCCCAAGTGCGTAAACATGGACAAACCGGCATCGATGGCAGCTTGGAGTTGATCCAAACTCGCATCGCAATGTCCAGCAGAGACAGTGATCCCCTGCTGAGCAAGGTGTCTGATAGTCTGCATTCCTTGATCGCATTCGGGAGCGAGTGTCACCAATTTCGTTAAACCATCAGCAGCATCAAGCAGTCGTTTCATATCATCACATGTAGCAGGCATGACTGCATCCAGTGGATGCGCACCGCGATAGCCGTCCGTCGGATTGATAAACGGCCCCTCAATATGCAAGCCAATAATCATTTGCCTAACGAGTGAATCCTGCTCGCGGAGTTGGACGAGTCGCTCAAGTCGCTGCTGCATCACCGGTAACTTTTCAGTGATGATCGTCGCTAAAATACCGCTGACGCCATCGGCCTTAAGCTTGGTACATGCGCTGTGTAACTGCTCGCCGGTAAGATCGCAACTATTAAAATCCACACCGCCGTAGCCATTGACCTGAATGTCGAAAATGTCTTGTATCATGGGGTATTACAACTTTGACGCTGCTGCCTCATCCAGATAAATCGTGGTGTTGGCATGTTGTTGCAAGATCGAAGCAGGCAGCTGATTTGTCACCGGCCCCTGAATTGCTTGCTTCACTGCAAGGCTTTTACGCTCATCGGGAACCGTGCAGATAATAGTCTTGCTCTTGAGAATCTGTTGACAGGACATTGAGATAGCCTGCACCGGAACAGCATCCAAACGGGGAAACCAACCTTCACCCAATTGCTGTTTACGGCAAGCCTCATCAAGGTTCACCACCAGGTAAGGCTCCGTCGTTTCAAAGTCCGCAGGTGGATCATTAAATGCCAAATGACCATTTTCACCAATCCCAACAAACGCCACATCAATCGGCTGCTGTGCGATCAACTTGCCTGCAATTTTGCATTGGGCTTGTGGATCATCTTCACCATTAAGATACGTAAACGATGCCAAAGGCAACGCCAATTGAGAAACAAAGCGTTGCCATAGATACAAACGAAAGGATGCTGGATGCGTGATGGGGATGCCAACGTATTCATCAAGATGAAAGGCGGTGACTTTATCCCATGCAATGTCAGACTCTTTGATCAAGGCAGACAGCATGTCAAACTGAGACGCACCGGTGGCAACAATAATCCGAGCTGAACCTTTCTCTTCAATGGCTTTGCGGATGGCTTTAGCTCCCTCACTGGCTGCTTGCGCCCCCGACTGCTGCTTGGTGGGATGGATGACATGTTTCATTTTCGTTTCCTGATATAAAATATTTTGCGCATGTTCCAGAATGACTTTATTCACTATATAATTGCTTTTACAACTCGTTTGATGATGATACCCACCATGTCACGACTCAAACAAGGACATTTTACGCAAAGCTTGTGAAAGGATGCGCAATTGCCTGAGAACCTCAAACGCATTGCTGTACTCATGCCACGAGCCGATGTACACACGCGTGGCATCTTTTGCGGTATCACACGATTCGCCCGCCCCTTGCGCGCGTGGCAGTTTCATATGGGATTACCTGAAGCGTCCATTATGAATGACCTGCGTCGCTGGCGACCACATGGCATTATTGCGACGATCCCAAACCATAAACTCGAAAAGCGATTCCAATCCTTGAAGGTGCCACTGGTGAATTGCTCAAGCAATTGTTCATCTGCGAAACTGCATCGCGTGATCACAGACAATCAAGCAGTAGGAAAAATGGCAGCGACCTATCTGACAGCCAAGGGATACAAACACCTGGCATACTGTGGTGAATCCCACATGGGCGCAAGCCGTGATCGTCAGAACGCTTTTATCAAACATGCCCCTGCCACTGTTCATCTCCATGAGGACCACTGCGTACAGGAGCAGGTCGGTGAAGTTGGCTGGCGTGTCTCTGATCAGGATGATCGTTTAAGACAATGGCTCATCCAACTCCCAAAGCCGGCGGGTATTCTGGCCTGTCATGATCCAATTGCGTTGGTGCTGCTGGAAACATGTCGTCAACTGAACATTGATGTCCCTGGTGAACTTGCAATATTGGGAGTCGATAACGATCAACTGCTCTGCGAGATGGCGTACCCAACTTTATCCAGTATTGAAATGGCACACGAACGCATCGGCTTTGAAGCAGCACGTGTTCTGGACCAATTATTAACAGACTCAAAGATCAAACCCTTTATCCAAACCATCAAACCGCTGGGCGTTGCCACACGTCAATCCACGGACGGATTGGCATCAGCAGACTCCCTGGTTGGAGCTGCGGTTCGGTATATTCATGAACATGCGGATCATCCGATTCGAGTGATGGATGTCGTACAACAATCGGCAGTGAGCAGGAGAAATTTGGAAATGCGATTTGAATCTGCAATTGGCAAAAGCATCCTTCAAGTCATTCAGCAAGCGCACATCAAACTCGCTCAACAACTGCTTACACGCACACAATTATCCATCGAAGAAATCGCCCCGGCATGTGGCTACAACAGCCGTGAACGCTTTAGTGCAGTGTTCCGCGAACACGTTGGCCTGACGCCTGCCCGCTATCGCCAATCCCAATAAGCTTCGTAAATCACCTTCAATTCAGCAGAAACGGGTCACACCAACTGCTCTTGCTTAGCGACGATGATCGGCGTTTGGTTGTCCGGCGAAGTGAGAATCCGCACATCCACATCATAGAGTTCACGAATCAATTCAGGCGTGAGAATTTCCTTGGGGGCACCCGAACAGACAATCTCCCCATCACGCATGGTGACCAACTGATCTGCATACTGAGCAGCAGCAATCAGATCATGAAGCACGATCACAAAAGCCCGGTCACCAGCTGAAGCGATCTTACGTACAAGGTTAAGCACTTCCACTTGATGTCCAAGATCGAGCATACTTGTCGGCTCATCAAGGAGCATCAATGGCGTCTGCTGAGCCAAGGTCATTGCCAGCCAACAGCGCTGCCTTTGCCCACCGGAGAGTTGATCCAATCTACGATGCGCCAAGTCCGCCAGATGTGTGAGTTCCAACGCTTCTGTCACAGCCTGTTGATCCTGATCGGACCATTGTTGAAATAGACCTTGATGCGGATGGCGTCCAAACTGCACAAGGTTGGCCACGGTCATACCTTCGGGTGCCATGGGGGATTGAGGCAGAAGTGACAACCGATGCGCAGCCTGTCGGGGTTTGATTTTCCAGACATTTTCACTATCAAGCATCACTGTGCCACGTTCAGGCCGGTGCAGTCGGGCGATGCATCGCAGCAATGTGCTCTTGCCACACCCATTGGGGCCGACAATGATCGTCACCTGCCCGGGGTCGGCAGTCATGTTCACACCTTTGAGAATCGGCGTGTTGGCGGAGTAACTCGCATGCAGATCGTTTACTTGTAATTGCATCAAAAACACCTTGTTTTACAGCGTTATCTTCCCGCAGGTTGACGAAGTACCACCCACAACAAAAACGGCCCGCCCAATACACTGCACACCACGCCCACCGGCAATTCATGCGGATAGGCAATGAGTCTGCCCAAGGTGTCGGCTGCCAACACCAACACACAACCTGTCCATGCCGAAGTAAGCATCGGGACATGCGCCGGGCCGATTAAACGTGATGCCAGGATTGGTGCAGCCAATGCCACAAACGCAATCGGTCCCGCCGCCCCGACACTTAAGCCTGCCACGACTACTACACAGCAGACCACCAGCAATCTTGACCCGCGACTGGGCAACCCCAACGGGATGGCGATCTCCTCTTCAAAGCGCATCAAGTTCAACCACCGGCTGCACAACAAACACACCGGCAGCATCACCAACAATCCCACCGACACCGGCAGATTCACCGTCTCATTGCCCGTTGCCAAACTCCCCAGACTCCACGAATACAATGCTGAAGCATGCATCAGGTTCTGACGGGAAATAATTAACTCATTAAGCGACCGCAACAATGCAGTCAAACCTAAACCGATAATCAGCAAGCGATATCCCTGTGATCCCACACGTCCACCACCAAGTAGAATTAACAGTGCAGCAGTTAACGCGGACCCCACCGGCGCGACCCACCAAACGCCAAAGAGTTGGGACGAACTTATGGTAATCGCCACGATAATGGCTAGCGTCGCTCCTTCGTTGATACCCAACACTTCAGGCGTTGCCAGACGATTTCTTGCCAAGGTTTGAATCATCGTCCCCGCCAAACCTAATCCAAATCCAGTGATCAAACCGGTGATCACGCGAGGCAGACGAATGTCATTGACAAGGATCAGATGCGCCCGGTCAGCCTTACCAAACAAAGCGCCGACCACTTGGCCAACCGTGATCGGGAACTCACCAAGTAACAATGAACAAAGAATCACCATGGCTAACAACGACAGCAACAGGACATTGACGCCCACCACACGACGAGGCACACGCAGTCGGACCGGGCCGCATTTGATCAGCCAATCCTGTTGGTAACCGAGTTTGGTTTGAAGCATTGCCTGGGTCATTTCAACGCATCTCCCGGTGGCTTAAAGTCAACATGCGATTGCTTAGCACAATCCAAATTAAAAGCGGCGCTCCAGCCATGGCGATCATCACACTCACCGGTGTTTCAAACGGCTTGACGACGATACGACAAAGGATGTCGGCTGATAACAGAATGATCATTCCAAACAAACCCGAGAACGTCAGCAATCGTCCAATTCGGTGGCCGGTAAACGAGCGAGCCACATGCGGGCTGAGCAATCCAAGAAACGTAATCGGCCCTGCCAAGGCGACGCATGCGCCGGTAAGCAGTGTGACCGCCAATGTCGCCCAGATGCGAATTTTCCCCGGTTGATGTCCCAAGGATTGGGCGACATCATCACCAAGGATTAATGCTGAGAGGCTGCGGATTAACAGGATGGCTAACATGATGCCGGGGAGTATCACCCATAGCATTTGCAGCACAATTGTAAGGTTTACTCCGGCCAATGAACCCAGAACCCAGAAACGGTATTCGTCGTAACTGGTCTGGTTCGAGAGCAGAATCATGGCGGTTATACCATGGAAAGTTGAACCGATACCAAGGCCGGCAAGGATCAATCGCAGTGGTGTCACACCTGCCTTACCCGTGGTCGCAACCACCAATACCAGGCTTGTCCCAAGTAACGTCCCACCCAATGCCCAGAGCAGATACCCCAGCGCGGTACTCACGTTCAAATAGGTGATGCCGATGACCACGCCCATCGCTGCACCACTGTTGATCCCCAGCAAACCGGTGTCCGCCAGTGGATTGCGGGTGACGGTTTGGAGTAATGCACCTGCGATCCCCATTGCTGCCCCGACGACCAGCGCAGCAACTGTGCGTGGCCAGCGAAGTGTCCGCAGCACCATGTCGAGATTATCATCACTGCGTAATGATGAATCGCCGCAGAGATATCCCCATGCATCGCTGATGGACGTGTCGCCTGCACCGATCAACATGGAGCAGAGACACAGCAAGCCGATGATCAAAAAACTGCTTAAAACAAGTGACAAAACCCGCATGCGCGACTCTGCTGCGGGTTTGATCAATGCGGTCGATTGAGTTGTTGTTTCCAACTCATTCATGCTTGTGGCCCATGGCCTTGGCGACATCTTCCAAGACCTGCATCGCTGCGATGGGTCCGCCAAGACTGGTCCATCTCGAACCGTCAACTGCAACTAGATGATTGCTTTTGACACCTTTAAGGGCTGCAAATGCGGGCGTGCTTGTCGCTGCTTGCATCTGATCGACTGCTTCACCTTCGGTTAAGAGCGTGCCCATAAAAATCCAATCACCATCGAGTTGATCCAATGACTCAAGACTTAAAATCGGTGAATGCGGTGCACCGCCTTTGTCCTGATGTTCAGGACGTTTGAGCCCAATATCCGCGATGACCTTGCTGGCAAAAACCGTGTTGTACATGAACATCGGCCCCTTGGGATTCCATCGGATAATACTCACGGTGTCGTTGATATGCTCACCAATGAGCTTACGGACACTGTCCAATTGAGCATTGTATTTCTGCATAAACGCATCACACTCGGTTTGTCGACCAAGCAGTTTTGCAATGTTGGCAAAGCTGACTTTCCAGTCATCACGCATCGTGTAAGTCACCACGACAGGAGCGATGGCAGAAAGTTTTTCCAACGCCTGCTCAGTGTAAAAACCACCCAGTAAAATCAAGTCCGGTTGCTGAACAAGCATCGCTTCAAGTGACGGATCACCCAGCCGCCCCACGGAGACAATGCCCTGGGTCAATGATGCATCCAGGTAACGCGGGAAGCTGTTCTGTCCTCGGCCATCACTTGATGCAATGGGTTTGACGCCCAAAGCGAGCATCGCATCCAAGTCCACTTCGCTGAGTGTGATGATGCGCTTAGGTTTGACAGGGATGGTCAATTCACGCCCCGCGGCATCGGTGTAACGATAGGTTGCATTGGACGCTTCAACTTCGGGAGTGGTTTGCGGCGACTCACCTTGACCACAACCACCAAACATAAGTCCGGCCAATACCAATGCACTGATCAATAATCGATTCATGATTAAACAACTTTCAATGTTACAAAAACTCAATCTTCAAACTGATGCATCACGTCATGGCGCTCTTCGTGATACGCATCTTCATCCCGTCCACGTTTCCAAAACGGCATGGCATACATCTGTTTTGCCGTCATCCCAAATGTATTTTTCAAATGCGATCGCACACCTACGACCAATGCCTGTTCACCTGCGAGCCATGCCCAAAGTCCGTGCGAAGGTAAAGTCAGATTCTTGAGTTCATCAATGACTTTCTGTTCGCTGTTGGGTAAATCCGAGCCGTATAGCCAGGTGATCTGCACATGCTTGGGGGGCTTTATGTCAAAGACATCCTCAGGTGTGCAAACCAATATCAACGCATGACCGCAAGCATCATCAGGCAACGTTTCGAGCAGTCCGCCCATGCCTGAAATTGCAGATAAATCACCGGCAAAAAGATAGAAGTCCGCTGCCGGTGGTTTGGGGCAATAGCCACCCGGACCACCCAATCCCACTTCGTCTCCGGGCTTGGCTTGTCGAGCCCATGTGGTTGCAACACCATGATCATGGAGCGCAAAATCCACAGCCAACTCATTTGTTTTTGAATCATATGACCGCACGCTATACACGCGGACATCCGGACGAAGCGATTTATCCTCCGGCCAGATCGGACCCTTGGGGCCAAGCGTCGGGAGTGTCAACACTTCCTGATGCGGACGTTTGAAAATCAACTTGATATGAGCAGACTCCCAACCTTCTGGAAAACCCAGCAGTCCGTCGCCTGTGAGAATCACGCGTTGAAGATGCTCCGACAAACGCTGCGTTCGCAGCACGGTGACCGGTCGGGGTTGGGGTGGTTTGAAAAAACCATCCTTTGGTTTTGCGTCTGTATTGGCCATATGCATAAAAAAAATCACACTCCAATGTAAGTGACAAAGGCCACCCCATTTTTAATTGGGATGGCCAGAGTCAATTGGGTCAAGTGGTTGGTTTAGAACTTGACTGTTGCCGAGAGCACAAATTCGCGACCACGGTCAGCAAAACCGACGTAGCTGCTTGTGTTTGGGTTATAGCTGAATGACGAATGGTCGTAGTAGAATTCGTCAAAGACGTTGTTGACGTTAAAGGCAAGGGTCAAGCTGTCGTTGCCCTTGGGCTGCCAACTGAGTCCCAAGTCCAGAACGAAGTAGGATTCCTTGGGGGGGGCCGTTGTGGAAGCCGTGTTTTCCAGTTCTTCGACAAAGCGACCGACCATGAAGTAGTCCAAATTGTATTGGGGCAGGCTGTAGTCGAGTTTACCAATCCAAGTGCGACCCACGGTGGTACCTAAACCAAGGTTCTGGTCATCGAGGTCTTCGCCATTGAATCGGGAGTTACTGTTCCACATACCAAGACTTAATCGCAGATTATCCCATTGACCACCGACTTCGACTTCGTAGCCGTCGATCTTCACATCGCCAGCGTTGACAAGGTAGTGATCCGCACCGGAGTTGGCGTAGTAGGTATCAATGTAGTTGTAGATGTCCTGACGATAGAGGCTGCCTTTGGCAAAGAACCAGTCTTTTTCGTACTTGATGCCGAATTCGATATTGCTTGATTCTTCAGGATCCAAACCGTTGGTGTTGGGATAGAGCCCCATCAGTGCGGTTTCCTTGATAATCACACCGCGATAGGCTTCGGCATAGCTGGCTGAAAGCATCAAACCTTCGACGACTTCGTAAGCCAGTTTAACGTTGGGGCTAAAGCCGGTGTCGCTTTCGGACTGACCGGTTTCGGGGTCATAGTTGAAGTAATCCACACGCATACCGAATGACAAAAGCAGATCGTCGGTCAGGTCCCAGTTGTCCTGAACATACAGACCAATGAAGTCTGCTTCAGCAGCTGATTGACCACCTGCTGAGAGGACGGGGGGCGGGCCGACATAGATACCGCCGGATGCATTGTCATGACGGTATTCGACGCCGTAGGTGATGCCGTGGGTGTCGATGATGGAGCTGTTACGCAGGTCAAAACCGAAGCTGATCATACTGCCGAAGCTGTAAGGGCCGCCGGTGTCATGACGAACGTTATCGTAGTGATTGTCCGTGTAAAACAGCGTGAGTTTGGCATCGACCAGGTCACTGGCTGGATCATAGACATGCTGATAAGTCAGCGTTTCACGTTCGATCTGGTGATCGGTGAGAACTTGTGTGGGATGCGTAAAGCCAATCATGTGCGGGCGTGAGTAGTAGACGCCTTCGTTGTCCATGCGTTCGTAGGTGAGTGTGATGTAGTGATCACCAAAATCGCCGTTGAACTTCACGTAACCGTTCTGGTGGTTGTAGTTGGTGGGATCGACGACATTGCCGTGACCGTCATCATAGTCTTCACCATCATCGTAGGTGAAGGCACCGAGGACACCGATGTTTTCTGAAAGCTTGCCATAGACGGAGGCCACGCCCTTGTAAGCATTGTCACCATTAAAGCGGTACATGGCTTTGAACAGTGCGCCGACATCTTGACCACTGCTGAGCATGTCGAATGCATCCTTGGTGGTGAAGTGAACCGCACCGCCCAGAGCCCCCATGCCATTGGTCGCAGCACCGGAACCTGCTTCGAGTTCAATGGACTTGATGAATTCGGGCTCAATCTGAATGCGTCCCTGATGGTGATACAACTCACCGGACTGCGGGGCACCATCAATGGTGATATTGAACATGGTGTCTTCAAGGCCACGGATATAAATTTTCTGAGCAACTGGCGTATCGCCACCACCAATGGTGATCGACAACTCGTTTGAGAGTAGATCCGCAATACTTGAAGCCTGCACCTTGGCAATCTCATCGCTATCGACGATCAGTTCATCAGGCTTCTTGGGAGGAGTCGCCTTGACGACGGTTTGCTCCAATTCAGTTGCCTGCTGAGTCGCTGCTTGTTGCGAGTTGGCGTTCGTGTCCTGGGCGTGAAGAACAGGCATTCCCAGTAATGTGCTGCCTGCCAGTACGACGGTAAGGGGTAGATGATATTTCATAGTGCGGGCATAGTATTGAGACTGTTTCTCAATGTCAATATTTTATTCCCACCATTCCGACATATATGTCACAGCATTAAAGCTTAGATAGGCTTTGATCCTGCGTACCGCTGACTTACAATCAGGACGTAAATATACTATTAACTATTGCAAATAAAATTTTTACAAACATATATCCAAAAATAGACATTGCCTAAACGAACATGATATTTACAGGACAAAAAAATATTTTCACTTTTCATAGAACGGTTCTGAAACTCAATTTCAATTGACGCATTCATTGAGCACATCTACAATGTCGGCCGAAGTGACTGAAATTTATATTCAGAGAAAGCCTCCTGATGTCTCATGTTGAACTTCTTTTAAAACCACATGGGCAATACACGGCTCTTGGAACCAACACTTTAAAAGTGCTGTCCTACGGGATTGTCCTGCTGGTGATGATGCTCAGCCCGGTTGTGAGTATGGCACAGGACGACTCGCAATCAGCGGTCTTGCTGCGTGAGAAGTTGTCACAATTACATGCATTACGTGTTCAACGCATCGAACTTGCAGAACAATTAGCCCAACAACAAAAGCAAAGCGATCAGACCCAAGACCGCCTTACACATCAAGTCCAGCAAAGTCAGCATGATGCCCAACACTCAAAACAGCAAAACCAAAAGCAACGCGAACAACTCGACAAGCTACAAGACAAAATAGCCGCAGACATGCAATGGCTCATCGGTACTGCTCAAATCGCTGAACAACAGTCCATACAAATCAACGAATCTGTCACACTCGACGATCATTCAATCACAAGACTTGCTGATATCCGCAAAGCAATCACCTCAGAATCACAGCGTACACTGGCTGATTCACACCAATCATTTGATGCAACGCCTGACATGGTTCAATGGCTTCAATCGCAACGCCAATTGGCTCGTCGCGTTGAGTTATCCAATCGTCCAGTCACGTTAAATGACGGACGTGTTCTGCATGCATATGTATTACGCATTGGCGCGGTGGGTGAGTACTTTGTGCTTGAAGACGAAAGTCTATGTGGCTATCGCACCCCGGCAGGTTGGCAGACTGACCTGAGTCAAAGCCAACACCAAAACCTTGCCAAAGCAATCAATACCATGCGTGGCCAACTCCCACCTGCCTTACTGTCATTACCCTTGCCCATCACAAAGGCAGGTGAATGATGCAACGCGTTTTTGTCTCACTAATCGTGTTGATGATCAATTGCGCTTTAAATGCTCAAGCCACTTTACCACTGGCTCAACGCCTTACGCAATTGGACAAAGAGATTGCTTCCGAGCAAGCCAAAATCAAACAACTGCAGCAACAACTTTCAGACGAAAAAACACAAAGTAAAACCAACCAACAGGCTTTGGCAACAAAGCTTTTTGATCTACAGGTTCAACAAGTCAATCTCAGCAATGAACACAAACAGCTTGCAGACACACTGATTCAAACTCAGCAGACGGCAGATGACTTGGCGGCTCAACGCAAGCAGACCGAACTAAGTTTCACACAGCAAGCCCAACAACTGGACATTGAATTACGCGAACTGCCCGGCATGGATGAACTGCGTAAACAGGTTCAAAAATGCCTAAAAAACAAGTCAAACTGGACACAACAGCAAGTTCAAACACTGCTAAGCTGCATGGTTCAAACGCAGATTTCTTCTTCATCGATCCAAGTGCGTCAGGTTACGATTCCAACGGCCGACGGCACGTCAGAAACAGTCAACCTGCTATCCATTGGTCACGTTGCTTTTGCCTATGAACATCCTGAATCAAAAACAGTCGCGTTGGCGATGGCTGCACCGGAAGATGCGTCGGGTTACCGCTGGTCGGACGACCTGCCACCGGCTGTAGCCACCGCATTGGGCAAAACCTTTGCAAACATTTCGACATCACAATCGATCATCAATATCCCTATGGATATCACGCAGCGAATGCAGTCGGTGAACCTGCAACATGTGGTGACACTCAAGCAGCGCATCCAGTCCGGCGGGTTGATCATGATCCCCATGTTTGCCATGACCGTACTGGCGTTACTGATGATTGCTGAACGCATTTTCACGCTCTACATCCGTAATGGCAAAGGCACTGCACAGGCGACTACCATCATCCGGGCAACACTTGCTGGGCAGATCAACGATGCACAACAGACTGCCTCGGCTTGCAACACTGCAGTCGCTCGGACACTTCATGCCTGTCTGTTACGCAGCGAGATTGGTTCACATGCCATGGAGGATGCCATTCAGGAGCAACTGCTTCATGAGATGCCCAAACTTCAACGTTTTCTGGGGGCAATAGCGATCCTCGCTGCCGTCGCCCCCCTGCTTGGATTACTGGGTACTGTCACCGGCATCATCCGAACCTTCGGCGTGATTCAATCCTTTGGTAATGCCAATCCATCAATGATGGCAGGCGGTATTTCCGAAGCACTGATCACCACTGCAGCAGGTTTAATCATCGCCATCCCGTTACTGCTCGCACACAGCCTGCTCAAAGGACGCGTCCAGGTCATCCTCAGTGATGCTGAAAAACACGCAGCGACCCTTCTCAACACATTGACCTACGCTCAAGACACCAACGCCAAAGAAGGCCAAGCATAAGGAGCGATTGACATGTCACAATTTCTCCAGTCCGGCGGCCCGGTATTACTCGCGATTATCGCCCTGTCCACAGTCTGCTGGATCATCATCGGCATCAAGTGGCTGACACTGATGCAGGAGTGCTCTCAAGGCCGTCTTTGGATCAACAATGCCATGCAATTGGCACGGTTTGGGAACCTCTGGCAGGCCTCGGCGTTATGCCAATCGCATCAATGCCTGGTGGGCCGGCTGATTAACGCTTGTCTGTTAACGCATGAACCACAACGTCGCTTTTTCTCCCAACAACTCATGCCAATCTTTGAAGCCGAATCCATTTCGCTGCAAAAGAACATGAACATCATCACCTGCATTGGAACGTTGCTTCCGCTGCTGGGTTTGCTTGGCACAGTATTGGGGATGTCCGAAACCTTCAGTGCCTTAACCATGCACTCTGCTGCACAGACTGGTGAGATTGCAGGCGGAATTTCCTCGGCTTTAATCACCACGCAAACGGGTCTGGTCATGGCCTTGCCGATCCTGCTGATGCATCACATGCTCAATTCACGTATCCGCCGATGCATCGACCAGGCGGACCTGACGATCAGACAGTTTCAAACGATACTCTGCAAGGATTAACACGTCATGTTTTCATCAATGCAACATCGCAAAAATAATGATCCACCGCTGACAGTGGACATGGCGCCGTTGATTGACGTAGTGTTTATCCTATTAATCTTTTTTTTGGTCACAGCAACATTTGTCCGTGAAACAGGAATCGAAGTCAACCGCCCCCAAGCCACCGCAGCAACATCCATTGACCAGCAGGCCATGCGCATCAGCATCACCGTCAACGGCACCATCTTTACTGACGGCTCCGCAGTCGATCTGGATACCTTACACAACAAAATCAACACCTTTGTCGCATCGCATCCTTCATCACCGATCATCGTGATTCCCGATCAGGACACACGTGCCCAACGTGTCGTCGAGGTGATGGACGCAGCTAAACTCGCAGGCGCCGAGCATGTCGCCATTGCGACGGAAAAGAAAGGGTGAACCTCATGACCACAGCGACCATTCTCCCATCTCAAACCTTGCTTGCCAATGACATGGGATCAAGTACTAACCCGCAGCAAACGCCTCACAATGCGCTGTCAAAACTTTACCTAACCGGACTGGTCATCGCATCAGCCTTGTTGATCAACGCATTGATTATCTGGATGCTCTGCAGCCTCAACGGGATGAAAATGCCTGCCATGCAGCAGCAACAGCAACCCATCACCGTCATGCTCAACCAGCACAATCCGCCTCGCCCTCAAGAACAACAACAAGAGCCACAGCCAGAAGTCAAACCTCAGATTCTAACTGTGAATCTGCAAATGCCCGACCCCACACCACCGACACCGCAATTGCAGACACTTGATTTGAATCTGGCAATGCCCAACATGTCGCCTGTGATGGTCTCAGTGATGACGCCACCAACACCCGCAGTTGTAAAGCCAGTGACACGTGTTACGCCCAAACCTAAACCGGCACCCACGCCGGCGACACCGCAAACCATGAACAGTGACCAGGTTGATACTCCGCCACGTGAGTTGGCCAGCAATCCCACGCCTGTGTATCCAGATCGCGAAAAACAACGCGGACGCACAGGTGAAGTCACCGTCAAACTATTGATCAATGAGCTTGGACGCGTTGAAGACGTACAACTCGTTAGCAACACAGGCTCCCAGCGATTCGTTCAATCCGTCATGCAGGTGATCCGCCAATTTCGATTCACGCCTGCCAAGCATCACGGCCAACAGGTAAAGGTCTGGGGCATCAAGACCATTCGTTTTGAGATTGGAGAATGAGCCATGCGCCTTTGCCTATTGTCATGCTTTATCTTGATACTCTCCACACCCAACGCGGTGTTGGCGTTAACTTCGACTGAAGCTGCCCAACTGAATCAAGCTCAACAAGCGATCAATAACCAGCAGGCTGCATCTGCTATTGGTCCATTAACACAACTGATTCAAAATCACCCAGACCTTGCCCAGGCCCATCGACTTCTGGGCCATGCCTATGCGTTGACCGGGCAATCTGACTTGGCACGGAAACACCTGGTGATTGCCATCACGCATGGCCAGATGACATCCGACAGTCTTGCACGGCTGTATCAGTTGGATCAAGCACAGAACAATCACCTTGCCAACCTTGTGCAATTGCTGCTGCTGACCACGCTTGAGCCGGACAATACACAGTATCCCATGTTGCTGGCACAGACCTATGAATCACTCTCTGATACACAGGCCGCCCAAGTCATTTACCAAGACCAATTGCAGAAACAACCAGCCAACCCACATCTGATGCTCAAGCTTGGACACTTGGCTTCCCAAAGCAGTGCATACGACAAAGCAATCATCTATCTGCAAACCGCCGACAGCCTTGGGCAGACAACACAAAGCGTCAAACAAACACTCAGCTGGCTGTATGAACAAATCAAGCTACCGGCGCAGGCATTGCAGTGGCATATGCAGGCTTGGCCCATCCTTAAAGATGCACCTGCTGAGCAACAACTCCAACGTGTTCGATTACTTTGGCAAATTGATGACCTGTCATCTGCCCAACAAGTTGCTGAGGACATGATTGAGCAAAACAAACACGCAGATCAGGCATTGATGCTCCTGGCAAAAATAGCAATCCAATCCGAGCAACCCAAACTGGCTCAATCCTGCTTCGAACAACTCGCAGCAATGGGGAAAGCTCCTGCCAATATCACAGCATACCTTGGCAGTATCGCATTCAATGACGCGAACTATGTTCAAGCAGCACACTACCTGACCATCTCTGACAAGCAACAACCACTCACCCAAGACCAACTACACAGCCTGATTATCAGCCATCTTAAAAGCAATAATCCGATGCAAGCTCGCATCGCAATTCAATCCTACATCATTCGTTTTGAACTTGATGACAACGTCCACCAATCCATCAAATTGTGGACACGACAAAATGATCACCAAGGTACAACTTTTTAATGCGTTTATTTAAATCCAAAGCGTGAACCAGTGACATGCTCAACCTGCTTGCAGTTTGCAGCCAAGCACCAGATAAGCACCCTGTTTGAAAGATAAAATCAAGAGATTATTCATGGTGACTTTTGGACACAGACACCATTTTGACACCTGATTGAACGATGTCATTGCTTCCAACACAGGACTCCAGAACAGCATCGACAGCATAGCCATATTCTTCACTCTCAATTCAATCATCACAATGCGAACCAAACAGTGCACACCTGACATGAATCCATCAAGGCGCGACGATATTCCACTGTTTTAAAGGGATTTATTGCCATATCAACCATAACAAGGCTATCCATCTCTCAAACCACAAGTAAATCGTCACAGGCTAGTAGCACTCCGTCTTGACAATTGAAAAGCGTCGTCATTTTCGCCCTGCGTTAGGGCATCTGACCTCATAGATTTAAACACGAAGACCACTTTTTTCGGCTTAACAAATGCAATGAATAAAAGCAACCCCACAAAATCAGAAGGTGCGAAACCGTGTGTGACACGTTATTATGTCCCAATGAGTGAAAGACCAAAACCTGTGATTATCCAAGGTGGCATGGGGGCTGCCGTTTCGGACTGGCGGCTTGCTAAAACAGTTTCCCTAGCTGGGCAACTGGGCGTGGTTTCAGGAACCGCATTGGATGTGATCCTTACGCGCCGACTGCAAATGGGGGATCCGGGTGGTCATATTCGACGGGCATTGGCAGCATTTCCATTACCGGAAATCAGCCAGCCTGTGTTGGATCACTACTTCGTCGAAGGTGGCAAACCTTCGGATACACCTTTTAAAAGTAAGCCGATGCTCGCCCAGAAATTGTCCCGCCGAATGCAGGACTTATTGGTGCTGGGTAACTTCGTGGAAGTCTATCTTGCCAAGGAAGGTCACGATGGCGTTGTCGGGATCAACCTGCTTGAGAAAATTCAATCTCCAACGCTGCCGTCACTTTATGGCGCAATGCTTGCAGACGTTGACTACGTCCTGATGGGCGCTGGGATCCCTCGTGCGATTCCGGGCATCCTTGATCAACTCGCCAAGCACGAACCCGTCTCAATGAAATTGGACGTGCATGGAGCAACGCCCGACGACGTGTTTGAAATGACGTTTGATCCTGGTTTCTACGAATTAAAATCCACGTCCAACCTCAAACGACCTGACTTTCTTGCAATCGTTTCATTTGCCACACTCGCCAACGTACTTGCCAAAAAAGCCAGTGGCAAGGTTAACGGTTTTGTTGTCGAAGGCCCCACAGCTGGCGGGCACAACGCCCCACCACGTGGCAAGCTCCAACTCACCGCTGACGGACAGCCCATCTACAGCGAACGTGATGTCCCTGATCTTGAAGCAATCAAAAAACTGGGACTCCCGTTCTGGCTCGCAGGTGGCTATGCTCACCCATCACGCATCGTCGAAGCTCTTGCCTTCGGCGCAGCAGGTGTCCAAATCGGAACCACCTTTGCATTCTGTGATGAGTCCGGTCTCGATGCACAAATCAAAGCACAGACCGTCGAAATGATCCGCCAAGGTGATGCCACTGTATTTACCGATCCCAAGGCATCCCCTACAGGCTTCCCATTTAAGGTCGTCCAACTACCCGAATCATTATCCAATGCCGATGAATTTGAAAATCGTCAAAGGATTTGCGACTTGGGCTATCTGCGTCATGGATATAAAAAAGATGATGGCAGTCTAGGTTGGCGATGCCCAGCTGAACCAGAAAAAGATTATGTCGCCAAAGGTGGCTGTCATGAAGAAACACAAGGTCGTAAATGTGTCTGTAATGCTCTGATGGCTAACATCACACTTGGACAAACACAAAGCAGTGGCGAAAACGAAAAACCGCTGGTCACCGCAGGTGATGACTTCTCAACGATCAAACACATTCTGGACCAAGGCAAAGTTTCCTACAATGTCGATGATGTATTGACATATCTACTTAGCGAAATGAGCCCGAAGCATCACCTGGTAAAAAAAACTGTGACACCCTGCTGAACAACACATCAATTAACAAATCATGTTCAACAGGCACTCAGCTGCCACTTGGTTGTCTTATGTGGCGGTTTCAAACCATGTGATTTTTATGGACAGTCATATAAAACTACAGGCTGTTCTGCTCTCGATACTGACGAGGACTCATCCCAACCACGTTCTTAAAGACACGGCTAAAGTGAAATGGACTGGCAAATGCCAATGAATGAGCGATCTGGCTGACTGATTGATTCGTGTAGACCAATCGTTGCCTGGCATGACTCAGGCGCACGTGAAGTACATAACGTATCGGTGACATACCCGTTGCATTCTGAAACACCACATGCAAGCGGGATGATGAAAGATGAGCCCAACGGCAAAGGTCATCAATACTGATCGGTCGATCCAGATGCTGGGATATTTCTTTAAACACGGATACCAATTCTGTCGACTGGTGTAACCGCTTGATTCGATCCTCGCCAAGCTGCCCAAGACGCATTAAGTGCAACGCCATTTCCACAGCACATTGCTGACAGACCAGCAAGTTTTCAAAACGAACTCTATCTGATGAGTTACTTGCCACAGACTCAAGACTATCGAGCATATGACTTACAGGCTCACTTTTCTTTCGTGATAATTTCCCGGGTAGATCATAAAGGCCCAGCAGATTGATGGACCCGTAAAGGGTAATGTGCAGATGCGCCCATCTTGCCTCCATGATACCGTAACGATCCAGATGATGCACAATCCGTAAAGGTGTATTGGATGGCGCGACAAATGTTTCACCGGGGCGAATGTTCCATGTCTGCTCACTGTGTGTGATTTCATACCGACCCCGAAGACACGTCGCCACGATAGTGGCATCCACTGTTTTTTCATGGACAAGTTTCTGCGTGGAAATCAACTTCCCAGTGAATATTGTCTGCACAGTCATTGAGCGTATCAAATCAACTATTTGGTGCAATTGTGGATTTTCAGGCATGTAAACAACATACGCAGACATTCATGTATTGTCCATAGACAGTCATAATTCCTGAACATAAATCATTAGCAATATTTCAGTGGACAATTAGTCATTTTATCAGAACCAGCAGGAGACCTAGCAAATGGAAATTCAAGACCTGATATTGACAGCACATGGACTTGTCGAAATTCAAAGAACGTCTGTGGATAGTCAACCTCTTGCCCCACATGAAATCGCAGGTCCAACTATTGCAAGCATGATCAGTCCGGGCACGGAAATCCAAGGCTGTCTACTGGGTGAAAACTTCCCAAGAAAGTCAGGCTATGCATGCGTCATCCGTGTTGAACAAGTTGGTGATCAGGTCGAAAAAGTCAAGCCAGGTGACATGGTATTCTGCATGAAGTCTCATGGCAGCTACCACCGTTGTCTTGATACGGAATGTGCTGTACTTCCCAAAAATCTTGATCCGCAGGTAGCCTGTTGTGCCCGATTCATGGGAGTAAGTATGAGTACAATCACCACGACATCCATACGTCCCCCGTCAAACGTTCTGCTCATGGGATTAGGATTGGTTGGCAACATGGCAAGTCGCCTCTTTGACTGCTGTGGTTATAAAGTTCACGCCGTTGACCTGGTCGCATCCAGACGCCAACAGCTTGCGGATAATAGTCAGTGTCTGTTGTTTGATCATACACCAGACGTCCAGAACATGGATTTGGTTATCGATTGTACGGGTCATGAACAAGCAGTCCTCGATGCCAGCAAGACATTACGTAAGGGTGGTGAACTGGTACTCATTGGCGTACCCTGGCGGAAACGAGCTGACATTCAGGCGTTTGAGCTTCTTCACACAGTGTTTCATCGCTACATACATCTGCGAAGTGGCTGGGAATGGGAATTACCAAGACAGCGTGGCGAAATGGATCGTGCCAGTATCTGGAGCAATCTGGAAGGTGCCTTAAGGTGGCTCGATGAAAAACGGATCAACGTCGAGGGAATTTACGATGTATGCTCACCAGTGCAATGCCAGCAAGCCTATGACCGTTTACGGCAACAAGGTGACGGGCCACTGACTACAGTATTTGATTGGACACGATAAGGGATAAGTCATGAAATTATTAGGTGCAGCGGATCAATCTATAAGACAACGCCACATTGTCATCATCGCAGGCAAGAAAAGTCACGGGCCCGACGACAACGGCATTCACGACTATCCTGCTCAGGCGAGACTGCTGAATGATGCCTTGTTACGCAGTGCAGTAGGTGAACAATTGACGATCACACGACTCGAAGACGATGCGTGGTTCGAGCAAGCGATCGAGAATGCGGACTGTCTGGTGGTTGTCAGCGATGGACGCGATGGCGACCTGCCTTATGCCGATGCTTCTCACCTTGGCAACCCGCAACGTATCGCTCAGGTTCAGGCAGCCGTTGACCGCGGCATGGGTGTTGTTCCGATTCATTTTGCTACGTTTGCCTCAGAGTCTCAAATGCCCACGGCACTGGCATGGCAGGGCGCAATCTTTCACTGGGAACAGCAAGGCAAGCGAAACTGGAGTTCACGCATCACATGGGCAACCGGACTCTTTGACAAGATGGAGAAAGATCACCCTATTCTTCGTGGCGTGACATCATCTCCCATCCATGAAGAGTTCTATCATCAACTGACTTTCCACCCTGATGCAACGCAACTGCTAAAAGTCCGGGCACTTCCAAATGATAAAAATAACGAGCAGGATCAAGTGGTGGCATGGTGCATGCAACGTCCAAACCTTGGCCGCAGCTTCGGCAGCACCATGGGACATAGCCTGGATATTTTCCAACATGACGGTCTACGAACATTAACTCTAAACGGCATAGCCTGGTCAGCGGGTCTTGAAATTCCACAGTCAGGATTGCAAGTGGAATTTGCCCAACGCGAAGACGTCAACCATCGACTGGGCATTGGCGATCAACCCCAACCCATCCGCGTCGCAATTCTGGCTGGCAACAACGCGCACCGTTGGCATAACTGGCCAGAGACTACCGCCGCCCTGCTGCGCACTTTCGGTGATGATCCGCGAATCACCACGCGCGTTTACACAGATCCAAACGATCTTATCACAGGCCTACCTGACCGTGATGTGTTGGTTCTAAACTGGTGCAACTGGCATGATCCGGTCGGACTTTCAGCCCAAACCAAACAAGCTTTGGAACAGTTCACCCAACGGGGTGGTGGCGTGTTTGTCCATCACTTTGCAAACGGTGCCTGTCATGCGAGCTTGCCACAAACCGAAGGGCAATCTGACTGGCCGTGGTATCGCACACTGGTCCGCCGCGTGTGGGAACATCGGGACATCGCGCCAGGTCGCAGCAGTCACGATCACTTTGGCAGCTTCGAAGTCCGGCCAGTTGGTCGTCATCCTCTGTCAGCTGGATTACCTGCCTTTACCGTGGAAGATGAACTGTACTGGCGTCAACACGGGACCGAACCAATCGAGCCTTTGCTCGTCGCAAAGTCGAATATCACAGGAACTGACGAACCTTTGGCATGGGCTTATGAAGTCAATAAATCACGTGTGGTTCAATCGCTGCTTGGACACAGTGCTTTAACTTATCAAGCAGGTCCATCACGTGCATTTGTCCGGCGGATTATTGCGTGGTGCGCAAGACGTGCGATTCATTGTTCACCGGATGATGTTGTCTCGCTTGTTTGAATTGGGGCTGTCATGAGTGACTGCTGACTCACAAGATCGTGGACTTCATGTGCAGTAGATTGACTTGCATACTGCCATGCAGGAAATGTATTGGCATGGGCAACAGTTGAGGCAACGGGTTGGCCGTGTTGCTTACCGCCTACATATCGCCCATTCCAAACCAATGGACCGCCAACTGCATCCAATACCTTGTTTGATGTGTCGTCAGAAAGTGATTGCCACCAGAGCATCTTGGGCATCACGTGCAGGTCGAACAATTCCTCGTCCTGTTCATGACAAAACAAACTCCTTGCACATGGATTCCATGCGTAATACGCGCCATTAAACAGCGTATAGAGATGACGCGACCAATGATTCCATCCCCAAAGTGCGATCGTCACGCCTTGGAGATTTTGAACATGCGTTGCACGGGTCGTAAAGTCTCGCGTCGCACGATACGCCCCACGCACTTGAGACTGGCTCTGCCCCAGACACATCATCCACGATGCATTGCTTTGTGAATAGGTCTTGATGGTGTGATGGATTTGGTCCTCGTTTTTATGCCAGTATTGCCAGGGTTCAAGTATGACGCGATCACGCATTGCAGCAGGAATCTGCCGTCCTGCATGATCCGCCCATATGCGTAGTTCAATAGCCTTACCCAATCGGTCTTCAAAATTACATCGCATATGATGCAATGCCAACAGTAAATCTTCAGGGGAATAGGCCGCTCCCATTTGCGGATCCGGGTACCAGTTGGCTTCATCAAAACCAAGGTGCAATACTGCGTGATCATCCAGTGCTTCCAAAACCTGTTTTGACAGTTCCCCAATCAGCTGCACGGATTGATCCCCTGTTCGAAATGAGTGACCACCATACATCCCAATACCACCATTTAAGTCCGGGCGATGGTAGACCAGCGAACCCACATGCCCCCAACTCTCTAGCTCAGGTACCAGTCGAACATGATGCTCATTAGCATAATCGGCCAACTCCTTCAGCGCGCCCACCGGCATCGCAAACGGATTCTCTGCCCCAAACGGCAAGCCTTCAAATGTAAAATTGCACAATTCATCGTCGTACAACCGCAGATGCATTTCGTTGTACCGCAGTCTGGCAAGCACACGCACCAACAACTTGAGCATTGGCAGAGTACTCACCGTTCGCCCCAGATCAATCAACGCCCCCCGTCTTGCATAGGCAGGCTTATCACTGATTCGCAATGACGGCCAAACCGATTCACCAGCATGCAACGACAGATATTGGAGCAACGTCAATTGCCCATAAAACAAGGCTGTTTTGTCACACCCAATGAGTGTTGCGCCTTGCTGATCAATTGACAGTTGATATGACTGAGACTCAAGTGATGCGTCCTGCTTAAAGTTGATTTTCCAACCGTATTGATTTTGAACCATTGACAACCGAGCCCAATCTTCACTGAGCATCGGATCGAATTCCAAACCAACCAATAGGCTTAACGGTCGTGGAAATGTCTGACCATGTGCCACAACAGCAGGTTGAGGCCACCACCAATTATCCAGTTCAGGCACACTCATTGGACACATCCTGCTTTATACTTACGGGCCGCTGAACTTCAACGCTCCGTCGCGATGCCATGATCAGGAGTCCGCCGACACCTGTAACGAATCCTGAGACAAAGAGCACGCACAGGCGATCACGTATCGACTGAGGAATTAGCAGCAACAACAGAATCAGCAAACCACCAATCAATGCAAAACGCCCGATGATTGCCAGTTGCTTCAGATCATTGGCCTTACCGACTTCTTTTTCAAAATCGATAGGTCGGTGCATCTGTTCAAAAAAATCACCAACTTGCTGCTGATATGCCGGCTTTTCAAATCGCCAGAACGGCATGGTCAGCAAATACGCAGTCGCTCCAATGCCCACATTCCAGAGCACCTTGGCTTCAAACGGCCATTGCATCATCAAACCAATAGCCGAGGGGATCGCTGCCATGGCAACGCTGAATATCGCAGCCCATCCTGGTGTCTTGCGAATGAACATGGCCAGCAACATCGGAACCGCAAGCGGTAATGCCAACACTGCGCCCAGCGTGAGCATGTACTCAAAGACCCCCTGCCCATCACGACTGACAAAGTACAATGTCAAGAGCACAATCAAAACACCAAAGATCATCGAAAAGAGTTGGCCTCGACGCATCAAAGCCTTACCTTCAGCAGGGACACGTCCAATCAATTTGCAAAGACGCGGATAAATATCCTTGGTAAAAATAGCAGCATTACGATTCAAACCCGTATCCATTGAACTCATTGTTGCAGCAAAAATTGCCACTACCATCAATCCTACCAAGGCAGGTGGCAGTAACTGCATACTCACCACCGCATAGGCCGACTCCGCAGGTTTGGCAATCTCCACGGAGCCGATCTGCTGAGCATACAACAGTCGCCCGACCATGGGAGGGATCATCCAGATCACTGCACCGATTGTCATCAATCCACATCCCAACCAAGCAGCTTTACGTGCTTCGCGTCCATCTTTAACTGAGAAATACCGTACTGATGAATTGATCGTGTTGTAGCCGATGACGTTCTTTATGAACATGGCAATCGCCCAGATCAATGTGTATCGCCCATCAAACTGCTGGGGTGTATTGATGACTGCAAACTCGGCAGCATGTTCGCCATGCATACTTTGATCCCAGAACGAACTTAAACCCCCAATGGCATCCAACGCCAGATATGCCACCAACAATGTGATTGGAATGAGGATGATCGTCTGGAGAAAATCGTTTGACATCACCGCCCAACTGCCGCCAATAACGGAGTAGATTAACACCACCAATCCCACGCCGATCACCACGCCTTGTATCGGCAGTCCAAAAACTGCTGAGACGAATATTGCCAGGCCATACAACCACAAAGCTGCATAGATTAAACCGAGTACCACATTGATCCATGCGTAAAACTGCTGCGTCACCCGGCCAAATCGTTGTTCAATGACCTGCGGGACTGTAATCGCACGCATCTGTCTAAACCAGGGCGCCAGCCATAATGCGTTAATGGCAAACCCCGCAGAATTTGCAAGGTACACCACAGCAACCGACCATCCACTTTCGTAAGCAGCCCCAGCAGCGCCGGAAAACGTCCATGCACTAAACGCTCCCATGAATGCACTGGAACCCACTAACCACCACGTCCCACGACACCCGCTGCGAAAGTAGTCGCTGCTGTCACTGTTAAATCGCTGCATCACCATGCCAACCACGATCAACAGCAACAGATAGATACCAATGACACTGTACGCCAACATATGATTCATGAAAGCACTTCAATTCCGGTGGGTTTGTTCTGTGATTCTTCTGCTCGACATTGGGCCAGCACATTGACCAATCGACGGACACTCTGAACTGACACGTTCGGCTGAGCGCCTTGCTTTAGCGTGTTGAAGATATCCAGATAAAACTGTTGATGGGTATAGGGACTGTTGTTTTGACCTTCCGGGCATGTCCAATGATGCAACTGCCAATGGACATCATCATGCGGATACACACGCTGTGCAGTGGTTTGCGGTTGAAGCTCGCGATTGGGTAACTGCGAAAAGTCTGCTATTTTCCAGTCCATTTGATTCGGGTTGCCCCGCAGCGTTCCCTGCGACCCCATGATTAACCACAGGTCCTGTTCGAATGCCCCAGCATTACTGATCTCCAAATGAAGCAAAGGCCCGCGATTAGGTTTGAGCATAACCACGCAATGATCTTCAGCATCACCAAGTGTCAGAACACGATCCAGATGCGTAAAAATTTCAACAGGTTCAATAGGGAATAGTTCAAGCATCAAGTCCAATAGATGCGAGCCAATGTTGCTGAGCATCCCGCCGCCATATTGTCGGAGTGTCTGCCAATCCCAACGGCGAGTGAAGTTATGAACAGCAGTACGAACGTGCACGATATCACCTAAGTCACCTGAAGCAATGATCTGCTGAAGCTTACGAAAATGTGGTTCAAATCGTCGATTGTGAAACACCCATAAGTGTCGCCCCATGGCATCGGCGGTATCAATCATCGCATCGGCATCAGCCACATCAATGGCCATCGGCTTTTCGCAGAGTACATGCTTGCCAGCACGTAAAGCTGCGAGGGTATGCTCCATGTGCAGGTGATTGGGACTGGCGATTACCATTAAATCCACAACAGGATCAACAAACAGATCGTGAACATCACGATAAGTCCGACAGCCAAATCGGCCTTGAGCTTCAGCACATCGTGATGCGTCCGGATCAGCCACAGCGGTGATGGTAAACTGCCCGCTCATCTTGGCGATCGCTTTTGCGTGAATGTTCCAACCGCTTCGCCCCAGGCCAGCAATGCCAACTCTAATGGGCGCGGACATAGACTGTCTGCTTGCGTTTAGCATGAAATCATCTCAATTCATAGGTGTTTTATTGAAAAAGCAAAGCCTGATCATTCAGTGGCATAAACATCCCACCAGTTGTCATGCTTGTCTAAACTGAAATTTGTCAGACCCGTACTCCAAGGGTCCGCCTGTTCTTTGGTCACTATGGCAGACGCATGCAGGTCAGCGAACAGCGTGTTGATTGCGTTATTTTGGTTGTGCCGAATGGCAGGTAGATGACCACCACTAGTCGGATAGCTGTAGACGTAGTACCAACCACTGGTAGCAGTCGTGGCATGTCGTGAATCAACAAGCATGATGGTCTTACTCGGTTCAATGATACTGGAGAATTGGACCGCAGCTGACCATGAAACGGTTCGCGTGGGATAAGTCGAAGGCAATCGATTGGCTGAGATATGTTGAGCATTCACTGCGTAATGCACACTTCGCCAATTACTGTTTTTGGCGGTCGGTGTTGTACTGGTGGGGATGGCTTGATGATCCAAATCGAAACCTATGGTTCCAGGGCAGGTGAACGCTTTGGGTGTCGCTACATAATTGCCTTCCCAGAGAATACCGGCCCAGTATTTTGTTTCAGGGCTTTGTACTGGAATGACAAAATCCTTGGATTCGGCAGAGTAGCTGTTAATGGCAACGCCGATTTGCTTTTGCATGACCAGACATTTGACGGATCTTGCCGAGTCTCGCGCCGCCGCCAATGCCGGTAACAAAATCGCAATCAATAACGAGATGATGGAGATGACCACCAACAGTTCAATTAAAGTAAAACCGTATCGACCGGACGTTTTATGGTTTGCTTCTCTGCTCATGCTTTGAGTTCCTTTTCAATGTGATGCACCGCATCATTCAAACAACTTACCGGCGTTGTGATACTCTCATTAAAGCCCGGCAAGGATCTCAAAGCCAATCGATTTCGCGCAAAAACACCTAGAAATTACGCACCCTAACAAGTCTATTCAATCTTTTATCATCCACTTTCGCAGGTATTGGATGGATGTTTGCGGTATTCACTTGGGGACATTCCAACATACTTGTTAAACACCGTGCCCAATTGTGTACTGCTTGAAAAACCAGAGGACTTGGCGACACGCGGGATGGGCAATTGCGTTTCGGTCAGTAAGCGACGAGCTTGTTCAACATGCACACGATGTATCTCTGCTAAAGGCGAGCGTTTTAAATGAACCTTGAATTTATTCTCAAGAGCACGGCGAGAGATAAGCACATCGTTGAGGACATCTTCCACTGTAATGGGTTTGTCAGCATGCAGGCGAATGAATCGCAGCGCTCTTGCCAAGTCCTGATCCTCACAGACTGTGATGTCAGTAGACTGTCTGACTGTGACGGCACTGGGTGATAGCAATATCGGAGCATTTGGCGGTGGGTTGCCCTGCATCAATTCATCCAACACGCGCGCTGCTTCATAGCCAACCATCTCCAAAGGCGAACGGACACTGGAAATCGGGGGGTAGGCAAAGTCACAGGCAATTTCGTCATCATCCACGCCTATGAGCGCGACTGATTCAGGAATCTGAATACCAGCCTGACGACAAATTTCACTCATGACAAAACCCATGTAGTCCTGGTAAACGAGAATCCCCACAGGCCGTGGCAGGTGATTAAGCCAATCCAGCAGCGCTTTTTCTGAACCTGCTGTCAGATAGTTACCCGAAAGATGCATCAGTTGCGCATTTTTCCCTGACCATGCAAATTCGTCAAAGCCGTACCCCTTCGAAGTGACTGCGCGTTTAAAACCATCTCGACGATCACATGCATAGCCTCGCGAAAGGTCACCACAAAACGCAAAATGCTTGAGTCCTTTTTCGATTAGATGTCTGGCTGCCATTTCGCCAACAGCAAAATCATCGATGCCCACATGGGGTGGATCATTTTGCCTTGTGGCATTGGAGACATTGACCAGCGGTACGCCCCACTGCTTAAAAGTGTTGACCATCTGCTCGGAGCCCAGGTGTGCAATGATGCCATCGGGATTCCACTGACGCAGCTTGTGAATATATTCAGGCTGGTGGATCGTACCAATCTGCATCACCCATGAACGTGTCGGGCGAACATAGGTGCTCACGCCTCTTAGGATGCGTCGGCCGAAGCTTGTTGAGGAGGTAAGTACCATCACTCGTTGCGCACGTTCATTCAAATCATAGTCTCCGCTAGAGGATGACGGACATACTATTATTTCATATCTGGCGTCCAGTAGCGATGGAAATTTTCAAACGTACGTTGTGATCTGTACCAGGCAAGTTGGATTATTCTGATTTTGCCTGCTTGATTATGCCTGGCAGACAAAGCTGTGGGTTGGGTCCTGAAAAATTAATCCGCAGGACATCATTGTATTCAATGGCTTTATTAAACTGATGATATGCTGGCTCGTTGTACACTTCTGATGCGATGCTTGCCAAAGGCCCAATCCGTTTGACGCCGACTTCATTGAGTATTTTGGGATCGATCTGACCAGGCTGTGGTTGAATGTGTTTGATGATGTAATCCAATCCTTTACGGATTGAAGCTCCGTTGTCTGCCTGATAATGCCAAAGATCAACATCAAGCTGATCACCCAGTAAAGCAATGCGAATCATGTATTCCATTGCATAACCTTCATACCGCCAACCCTTGGCACGAGCCAATTCCAAAGGCATGGAACCATCGGCTTCGATCTGTGCTGCGATGCGTTTGGTCTTGCTTGTTTGCAAGACTTGTTTAGCCAAATCGACCTTTCCACAGAAGACTGCCAGACGAACGACTAGCCAATCAAATGCCGTGCCGTGATTGTTTTGGGTGTTGCCTTCCTCGATACCGTTTTCACTGGTGAGCAACCAGTCAAGATATGTTGCCATCCAATCCCGCATGGCTTTGCTGTCCGCATCGGTCCATGCGGATGAATGAGTCAGCAAGCCAACACTATCGCAGATTTCAGTGAGGTGTCGCGTGCCATGGATACCCCATGATTTACCATCCCAGTGACCGGGAAAACGTGCTGCGTACTTGGCATTTGGATTCATCCGGGTATCAGGGTTTATGAACCAAACACGTAACAATTGGATTGCCTTGCGTGCATAAGGTTCATTGTCTGTGACATACCATGCCCTTGCCAAAGCATTGACTGCGGTACGCATCTCAAGCATGCGTTGGGTATCACCGATCGAGCCGTTAAAATACTCAGGATTGGTCTGACCGTCTTTGCGAATCCAGGGCAGTCCATCAGGCTTGGTGGGATCAGGCCACCAGTATCGGCCGATGGTTGAAAAATCATGTTGATCAGCACTGGGCGGAACAAATGTTTTATCCGTGACCGAAAACGGGCCGACCTTCAAAGCATCGTCGGCTTCCTTGCAAACATCTTTGACCGTCTGCATAACGTTGGGGTCAGACGCCAACGCCATCTGGCGAAGTTGTAGTGCAACCTCCGGTCGCCAGAGCATGACATCAGGGCGTTGATTCTGACTGCTGGTTTGAGAATATGCCACAGAAGACAATACTGTTGCCGTCATAAAACATGTAAAAATCAACTTCGGGATATCGTTGAACATGAGGTTCTCCATTCTATCAAACAGACAAACCGCAAGAGTATCCAGCGGGCTACCATGTTTGTCCTGTAACATCACTTTAGGATGTCACGACCTGGCATACGACATGAATTTGCGTAAACACATCATAGGAATTGCGCAACACTGGCATGTTTTGTCCAGTTATGTGGTTTGTCCTGGCAAGTAAGTGGATTTCACCGCGAACCGCAGAAGTGGTTGTGACGTGTTGGCAAGCAAAGCTTTGATCGCATGGCTACAGAACATATCCATGTGCATATCCAAGGTGGAAACCCGTTGCGGCCAATCATCAGCATCAAGCAAATTACCCATACCAATGATCGCTAAATCAGTGGGAATATGGACGCCTGCCTTTTCTGCTGCATGAAGCCCACCAAGTGCCTGATAGTCGGAACTGTACACAATGGCATCAGGCTTACGATCCGACTGAAGTAACTGCTCGGTGACCTCAAAACCCTGCTGTTGATGATAGCCTGCGGTGATCACAGATTCCTCATCGTTGGCAAAACCGTGTGCATCAAGCAACGAGCAGAACATTTCCGAAAGTCGACCGGTGGCAAAACGCTGAGCATCAGGCGTCAACAGTACAACACGTTTTCGTCGCTGATCTGCAAGTTGCGATAAGGCAGCATTCAGTCCCGGTCCGTAATCCATCATGACACATGGACTGTTGCCATCCGCCAATTCATTAAACAGCAATACATACGGCAGGCCACGTCTGATACACATGGATAACAGTGTCATATTCAACGGCGAGTTGAACACAATCCCACGCACTTTTGAAAGGTCAATCCGGGATGCAATGCGTGTCTCATCATCTTCCTTGATCGACAAACTGGTGAATTCAAAGGCCCGATCATCAATTGTCTGGTCAAACTTTCGTAAGGCATTTTTGAAATGCTGCTTGATCAATGGGAGGAAAGGATAACCGTCATCCTCCTGTGCAAAGACGATATGGATCGGCTGCGTGGTGCTGCTTGTCTGATGTTGGGGAGCATGTGGATTGGCAACCCGTGTACCACTGCCATGTCGAGTCTGCACCAAGTTCTGCGATGCTAATTCTTCCAAGGCCTTACGGACAGTCATCTGCCCAACAGCCAGTAACTGTGCCAACTCTGCCAAGGGAGGGAGCAATTGACCGGGAACCAATTCTCCCTGTTCAATGCGTTTACGGATATGCATGGTGATCTGTTGATAGATCGGCAGATCATGACTTCGGCTAAGCAAAGGGGCAATTTCAATAAGCATCTGCTGCGGGTTCATTGGACACCTCGACCATCACATTCACTCCGCCAAGACATCTGGATTGTGATGCCTCCAAAGCGATATAAACATCATATCAAGATCACGATTACAAATTGAAAGTGAATTCATGATGTCTCAACGAACCATCGACACCGTCGAACAATTAGAAGACCAACTGAGCTACCCAACGCAAGAAGTCATCGAGGCAATGGGAAAAATGAAGGGCAACCTAATCGTACTTGGTGCTGCAGGCAAGATGGGTCCGACTCTTTGTCGGATGGCTCAACGTGCTTTTGACTTTATCGGCAAGGGCCAGAAAGTCACCGCCGTCTCACGATTCAGCGATCCTCAAATCAAAAAACGTCTTGATTCATGGGGTATTTCGACGATCAAAGGGGATCTTTTAAATCATTCTTTTGTTACACAGTTACCTGATTGTGCCAATGTGATGTACATGGCTGGCATGAAATTCGGTGCTACAGGAAACGAAAGTCTGACATGGGCGATGAACACATTGCTTCCCGCCACGATCTGTCAGCGTTATGCCAGTAGTCGGATCACAGCCTTTAGCACCGGAAATGTTTATGGCTTATCGCCCATCCACGACGGTGGCTCGATTGAGACAGACACGCCCAATCCTGTGGGGGAGTATGCCATGAGTTGTCTGGGACGCGAACGTGTCTTTGAGCATTACGCCAAGACACAAGGTACTGCTGTATCGTTGTTGCGATTGAACTATGCCTGTGAATTGCGATACGGTGTGCTGGTGGACTTGGCAAAGAAAATCTGGAACCAGCAGCCAATCGATCTGTCCATGGGGATGGCCAATGTGATCTGGCAAACCGATGCCAATGCAATCGCGCTACGGTCGATAGCATATGCTTCTGCCCCCCCTTTTATCATCAACCTTGCTGGACCGGAACAGTTTTCAATTAAGCGCACTTGCGAAGCATTGGGACAACGTCTTGATCGCCAACCTTTCTTCACAGGACAGGCTGGCCCATCAGCGATTCTTAGCAACGCTCAAAAAGCACATCAACTGTTTGGCTATCCCCAAACATCACTATCAAACATGTTGGATCACACCGCACGATGGATCATGCAGGAAGGTGAATTGCTCGGTAAACCCACGAAATTCGAGGTGATTGATGGAAAATTCTAAGATCAATCCGGTCATCAAAAAAGTGCTGGATCAAGGCATAGCGATCCCAGCACATCCGTTAGCACTCACATCCCATCGCAAGCTCGATGAACGGCATCAACGTGCCTTAAGCCGGTATTACATCGCAGCAGGTGTCGGTGGTTTGGCAGTTGGTGTACACACCACGCAGTTTAAAATCCGCGACCCGCAAGTCGGACTTTTCAAACCTGTGTTGCAACTGGCGGCTGAAGAAATGGATCGCGCAGACGACAAACGCAATCAACCATTGGCACGCATTGCAGGCATCGTAGGCAAGAGTTCACAAGCTGTAAGTGAAGCAACATTGCTTCGTGACCTCGGCTACCATGCAGGTTTACTGTCCTTGGCAGCGATGAAGGATACCGATGAAAACCAACTCATCGAACATTGCCAGCAGGTCGCGAATGTGATCCCCATCGTTGGCTTTTATCTGCAAGCTTCAGTCGGTGGCGGATATCTGTCCTACCGGTTCTGGCGACGTTTTGCTGAAATTCAAAACGTTGTTGCGATCAAAATGGCACCGTTTAATCGCTATCAAACATTGGATGTTATTCGAGCAGTCGCAGAATCCAGGCGTGAGGATATCGCTTTATACACAGGCAATGATGACAACATCGTCATGGACCTGATCACTCCGCATCGCATCATGGTCGAAGGCAAACCCGTCACCCGTCGTATCGTCGGAGGTTTGCTTGGCCACTGGTCAGTCTGGACACAAAAAGCTGTCACACTGCTTGGTGAATGTCAGGCCATTGCGTCTGCTGGTGGAAACATTCCTATTGAAATGATGCAACGCGCTATTGAAATAACTGACAGTAATGCTGCGTTTTTTGATGCTGCCAATCAGTATCAGGGCGTGATTGCCGGCCTGCATGAAGTACTGCATCGACAGGGATTGATGGCAGGCACGTGGTGTTTGGATCCTGATGAAACCCTTGGACCTGGCCAAGTTCAGCAGATCGACCGTGTCTACAAAGCCTATCCACATCTGCATGATGATGACTTTGTGGCTGAGCATCTTGACCAATGGCTCACAGGTTAAAATCACATGGATCAACCCATCACTATCAAAGACATCCTTGATGCACAGCAAACAATTGAGCAGCAGATCGTTTGCACACCATGCCCACGTTCTTACTTACTCTCTGAATGGCTCGGTTGCGATGTCTATTGCAAACTTGAATACCTGCAACATACCGGCAGCTTCAAGGAACGTGGTGTTGCCAATGCCTTGAAGCATCTAAATGCAACACAAAGACAACATGGCGTAATCGCTGCCTCAGCTGGCAATCATGCTTTGGCCTTGGCATATCACAGTCAACGTCTGAATATCCCAGCAACCGTGGTCATGCCAATCCATGCACCTTTAATCAAAGTCGACTCGTGCAGACGATTGGGCGTCCGAGTCCTGCAACACGGAACAACCTTTGCTGAAGCTGCCAGTCATGCAAGACAATTATGCGAAGAGGATCGGTTGTCCTATATCCATGGCTTTGACAATCGTCATGTGATTACCGGGCAAGGTACATTGGGTTTAGAAGTTATCCAACAAGTACCTCACGTCGATGCAGTGATAGTGCCAGTTGGTGGCGGGGGGTTAATTGCTGGGTTAGCAACCGCGATCAAAGCAACCAACCCAAACGTGCAGATCATTGGTGTTGAACCTATGAGCATGCCACTGTTTTCCAATTCATTAGCTATGAACGAACCTGTCACCATGCCCATCGTACCCACACTGGCCGATGGTTTAGCAGTTGGGCGAATGGGCGATCTGTCATTTGCCACAGCTTCAAAATGGGTGGATCGTGTAATCAGTGTTGATGAGTCAGAATTGGCGTTGGCAGTACTACGGTTACTTGAACTTGAAAAAGCAGTCGTCGAAGGGGCAGGCGCCTCTTCACTTGCAGCGTTACTCGGCGGGAAACTGCCTGATTTAAAGGGTAAAACAGTCGTACTACCTTTATGTGGCGGGAACATTGACCCCCTGGTACTCCGCCGCGTCATTGAATTTGGAATGTCCGTGGATCACCGGCTGTGTCGTGTGAATGTGACAATCAGTGATCGCCCCGGTGGATTAGCAACACTGACACGTAAACTAGCGGACAGTGGGGTAAGTATTCAGGACATTCGTCACGAACGTATTTTTGGAGGCCCTGATGTCAATACCGTACTGGTGCAATTGATCCTGGAAGTCCGCAACAGCGAACATTTACAAAAAGTAATTCATACCTTGCAGAACATGGGATACAACGCTCAGATTCAATATGGTATCGATAAGCCTCAAGGTCATTAACCGTCTTGAAGTCTAAAACAATCTCAACACGCTGCCTAACCTTCAATATTCATTTGCGATGATTCTAAACTGAACCACTACCGGCTGAAGCCAGTAGGTTAGGGGATGTTTCGTGAGCTACAAACTGAAGTCCTTCGCGCACGAGAGAACGAACTAAGGATATGCCAAGCAGCAGGTTGCTCCAGACATCCCAGACCGTGACACAACGCAAAAACAACACGAAGCAATCATCATGACAACCACAATCAACACATACTTTAAACCTCACACAGACAAATAGTGCAAAACCTGAAGGTTTCGCCTGAAGGCGAGGGTTTGAAACCCATCGCAAGGACAATAAAACATATTTAAAGCATATAAAAATGATCAAACTGGCGTAACATTCCGCTTCGCTTTTATATATCTATTAGTTTTGTAATTCAATTGCTCCGGCATCACGCTTACCAATGGTTTCATGACCTGAAAAATCGCGAAGGAACGGGCCGTTAAATTGCCAGGCATAAAGTTCTTCAATACTGGTTTGTGCATCTGACAATGTGCCATGCGAAATGCGCAGGAACTCCATTGCACCTTTGAGGTTTTTACCTTGGGGTGAGCCGCCGACATACAGATCAGCGTTATTGGCAAGCGAGACAGAACCCAATCCTGCGGTCGTGGTGTCATGCTTACCATCAATGAATAATTTGAGAGTTTTATTGGCTCGGTCACACTCCACAAACACGTGATGCCACTTGTTATCCGCTAGAACATTTCGTGAAGTCACAGATGCATTTTGATTACCGCCAGCAATGTTAAACATCACGTGTCCAGCTTGATTTAGCGACATCGCATAGCCAGTTGTTCCATCGTATTTTTGAACGACGATGGCTTTATTGCTTTGATTTTCAGCACGAAAATATGCTTCGACGATAAAGTTGGAGGTGTGAATTTGCGGACTTCGGTTAACTGGAGCAGATGCTGAGCGTCCCTTACGCACTTTGTATTGATAAAACTCGGTACGGTCGTTCCATCCACCGGTCGGTGACAACCAAGCAGTCACAAAAAAGTCTTTAAGATTGGCTTTATCTTTTGGTGTCAAGGTGACTTTGTACTCTCCTATACCTGATATAGGAATACCTTTGTCGCCATAAGAGTTTATGCCTTTGTATTTTCCTTTCTTATCAGACCAATGTAAATCAACACGGAGCTGCATGTTATTTACTGGTTTTTTGATATTGATTTTAATGGTTACTTTTTCATCAGGCACGAGTGCTTCTGGCGCATCAACCGTTACCCAATTAGAAGGTTTGTTTTTGAGAGGTTCAACTTTTGGATTAATCAATGCGTCTAGTTGCTGCTGTTTGATTGTTGCATACTTTTGTTTGCCATCAAAGATGACGACTCCCTTGGTCCAGTCTTCGAGTGGGCCGTCTTGGTAATCCGATTCTTTACCATTAACCAGTTTCAGATCGAAGCGAGGTTGGTTGTGGTAATCGGTTCGATCGACATAGTTGGATTCCATATGGAAATGTTCATCGGGAATCTCTGTTGGGTCATTGCCTTTGTGATAAAAATGCCATTCTGCGGAGGTGGCATAAAGTTCCCAAGGGACAAACACTTGAACACCTATATCTTTGGCCTGAGTCGTTGGGGTGAAATCCTGATTAGCTGGGTCTTTGAGTACAGGCAGATTACTTTGCTTACCAAGATTGCCAATGGTCCCACGTGCCGTTAAAGCTTTTTGCATGTCGTACATGTTGGCATACCAATCACCTTTGGATTCAAAAGACCCCATATTTTCAGGGATTTCATAAAACAGATTGTTGGCATAAGCATTGGTTGCATGATCATAATCAGACCCAATTTCGCCGACATCCTGCGCGTTTGGGTCAGCCTGCTGCTTGGAGGGGCGGGCATGTCGGAAAACCATGTGGCCGATATTACTGAAGATATTACCCATGTATTTATTTTTACCAGCTTCAGGACCTTGCCGACGCGATCCAATCACAAAGTTGTATGCGGTATTGTTAAAGACAGATGCGAGGAAGCCATGGATTTCCTGGAATGCTGCGGTGTTGCCCAGCGGACTAAATGGATCAGAACTATTGCCCCAGGCGATGTTGTTGAAGTAGTACTGTTTGAATGCACCATCCATATAGAAGGCATGTCCAAAACGAGCAGAAGCTGGTGTCTTGGGCTGGTTTTTAATACCCCAGAGTTTAAATCCACCGGGGTTGCCGGAGATATTGTTATAGACATATGTTGAGCCGCCTTGCCAAGTTTCGATCCCGCCCCAGTCGTTTGTATTGAGCATTGAGTTGGTGACAACATTTTGATGAATCAGAATACGTGTGAATGGATGGTCGTTTTTAGAGCTTGATTGTTTCCCTCCAAATACAAATATTCCTGAACCATAAAGATAATCCAACACGTTGCCTGCTATATGCCCTGTCACGACATGACCCATTGAGATAGCATGGCCTTGCCCCCAATAAGTTGGACGCATACCGATGTGATCGAGTTTGTTGCGAAGAATTTCAACACCCCGTACATCTGCTTTTGGATAAGGGTCCTGCCATGCACTGTACTCGCGTACTGTTATCCCACCATGGTCAGTATGTGTCATCGCGTTGTCTCTGATTGAGACATTGTCCAGGACTGCTTGATCACCTTTAGCTGTCAACAGAACAGGCATATTCACATATTTAAATTCGTTGTGGTTTATTTCAATGTTATTGCCTGAACCAATGAGTCGAATACATGCTGGATCGACCTCCTTACCACCAAAAGGTGATGCATCCAAATGCCACCATGTATTGGTAAATTGGAATGACAATCCTGAAACTGAAAAATGTTCTACACCACTGGCAAGATCAATTAGAGTTGAATGACGTCCGGCTTCAATGTGAGCTTGATTAGGATTTTGATTATTGGGCAAACGGATAAACATACGTCCACCTGAACCAGCTTTTTCAAACCAGAACTCACCTTTGGGATCATCAAGAAACTGTGGTTTGTCTTCAAGATAATAACGGCAGTATCGTGGCAGATGATTGCCGCCAGGACCACCACCCCATTGACCTCGAATGGCCATACCTTTCTTGTCCGGGAAAAAATGCTCAACGCGAGATGGATATGGTGTCCCCATCACCCAGCCGTATTCACTCCAAATATAAGCACCTTTGTAGTACTCAGCATCTTTGGTTAAATGCACGGTGTCGATACCAAGATGGTATTCGTTCGTGCCAACCTTGATTCGTTTAAAGTGTGGGTCACCTGGATTGTCAAATTGCCACCATTGGCTTTTGACATCATCCATGTCGTTGGCTTCCCAGTTGGGCGTGCGTGCCAAAGGGATGCGTAGGATTTGGTCATCACCTCCCACCAGCCAGACATTACGTGGAGCAAAATCAAGATCGGTATACCAGACTTGCTCGCTATCGGGTATGAGTTTCTCAGCAGGGATTGCTGTAGACTGTTGGGTGGACTTCAACTTTAATTCACAGGTTCCAAATGCAGTGCGATCATTCCACGAACCGGTTGTACTACGATAAATTGATACAAAATAGTTTCGCAGGTCAGGTTTGTTTTTAGGTGTTATTTTAAAAGTGTATTGACCTTTTTTTGCCACGATACTGCCAGGGCTCGCACCGGTATTATAGCCTCCAAACTGTTTATTCTTTTTCATCCAATTCAATCCAACGACTACTTTTTCGCCTTCATAGGATTGAGTTAATTCAAGTGTCAGCGTAAATGTTTCGTCAGGATTGACGAATTGAGGATGCGTTATTTTCGCCCAATCTTCAATGTCGGTGGTGATGTTTGATTCAGCGGATGCAGTGCCGGGCAGGTCTGCGAGTTTTTTCCAGCCGGAGATTTTTTCTGACCCAAGCCAACGTGCTGGCGCATTGCCTCCCCATTTGGGATCACTGGTCAGGCGGATGGGAGTTTTTGCAGTTCCGGATCGTATCATTTTCAGGTGTCCACGATAGGTGACGCCTCTTTTAAACATGTAGGTATCGCCATGCGTGTCCAATTTAGATTGCCCGATGGCTTGGGGGTCCGATGGGTGATGCTTCCATGCGGTTGCAGTTGTTAAACCATCTTGCTGGTCATCACCCTTTTCAAAATTAATATAACGAATCTGCTGACCGACCTGAGGTGAGAAAGGCACAGGTTGCCAACGAATATCGCCCTTGGGTGACACTGTGGCATATTCTTGTTGCCAAAAATACGGCGATTGTTGTTGAGCAACTAACCCACTCGGTGAGACAAGAATCAGGCAAACTAATAATTGAACCATGCGACACATAGTGGACTCCATAATAATTACTAAAGTTTGCGCCAGACTTCAACGCCTTTATATGCAAACCTATTATTCAATATATTTATTAAAGTATTGGAACCGTCATTTCACTGGACTATATCAAACTCCACACCTAGTAGCGGTTGAAGCCAATAGTATCCGGGGATATCACTGGGTACATTGACCACAGTCCTTGCATGACCATCTACGTAATTAATGTTTGTTCCTTTGGCAGCGACTTTGTTCCCGGGGGCGTGCCACATATTATGGTTAAATGGACTATTGATCGCTTCCGTGTTCCAGCCAGACCCCTTCTCATTGGAAACATTGCCATACAATTTGGCTGCGGTCAACGAGTTGCCAACACGTACCCCACCCCCCGAGGAAGCATTTTCGATCATGGCCATCAACTTGCTGGGGTTTTTGGCATCAGAAAGTCGATTGCTTCGATCACCCCAGTCTGAGAGACTGCGAATTCGAGGAAAGAATAAACCCTGGCCATCACCATAATTTCGATGTGTAAAACTGTAACTGGGATCGCCACCGGTCATATCTGATGGACATTTCCACATACCACCCCCATCGGGAGCAGCACCTCGCCATCCGTATAAAGCACCCGTAACTTTGTTTCGATCCGTATATTTCCCCAGCAAGATGTAGTGGCTGGTCGCAACACCATCCCATGAAGGATAGCCAGTCGCGCCTCCGATGGCAGCAGTCGAACATGACATCGGAACAGCCGCATCCTTGTTATCTGAAGCATAAACATTGATAGCAACACCGATTTGTCGCAAGTGTGTCAAACATTCGACATTGCGTGCTGCTGCTCGCGCCGAAGCCAGTGCCGGGAGCAGGATGGCAATAAGAATGGCCACAATAGAGATGACCACCAGTAATTCAATGAGCGTAAAGGCTTTGAAAGATTGCATGACTGTCTCCTGATTCGTCAGGTTATCAATTTATCTTGACTACCTGGCTATGCATTAGATTATTCGCATAATCATAGTCCGGCGAGAAGCCATGTCAATCCCAATCAAGATTTTTTTAGCTACCCCCAACACTTCCGCTTTACCTTTAAAATTGCAAAATTTAATCTATTTCGTCTCTAAAAAGAAACTTACATCGCCTTCACAAACATTCTCAGACAAGCTTTAAGCCCAGATTGAAAAAAAATATACTAAATGATTATATTGATTAATCATTAGATGCTATAATCACCTAACGTTATTTTAAAACCCTTTTTTGATATTTCGTATAATCGAAAATTTACGATATGACTGCACGCATCACCGTCAAAAAAATCGCCGAGTTGTGTGGTATTTCCCAGCCAGTGGTCTCTGCGGTGCTCAATCGCGGAAAGATCAAAAGCAATGTGCGATTCAGCGAGGAGACCGCCATTAAGGTGATGACCATTGCTGACCAGTACGGCTATCGTCCCAACCGCGTGGCCCAGAATTTTCAATCTCAAAAACATCACATCATCGGCGTACTGGTCCACGAAGCAGGCAACATCACTCCCGATGCGTTTCGTAACCTGCTGAGCATTGCTGATGACCACAAACAATTGATCAGCTTTGAATCGGTCAAGCCTACCGCCGTCGAACTTCCGGTGTTCATCCGCAAAGACTGTGTTGATGGCGTACTGCTATTTGAACAGCTTGATCCGAAAATTCATGAAGCGATTGCGCGAACCAAGTTGCCAGCCATTAGCATCAATGCCGGACACATCTGCCAGACACACAATGTGGTCTTCGATGAAGTCGATGCCATTCGGCAAGCTGTCGAACTTTTTGAAAAAAGTGGCTGTGAGCGATATGTATTGACGCGAACCTTTGCCAATCCCAATCATTATGCCACCCATGAACGTGTCTCCACACTTCATCGACTGGCATACCAAAACGGGCTGCCCGAACCGCAAATCATCGACATGGATCATCTGCTCATCGGCACAACCGCCCAAAAACATGCAGTGATGAAGCACTTGTTGGATGTCTTTAAGCAGTCGGGGAAGATCGGTCTGATCGACACAGGCGTCATGACCACCTTGCCCTTACACAATGCTCTGACTCAAACTCGACGACAAGTCCCCGATAATCTGGAACATATCTTCATCGGCAATGATCCAACCAACGATTATGCCTGGCCACCGATCACGCGTCTGACCATCGACATGCGCAAGCTTATCGAACAGAACATCGAAGACCTCAGCCGAATAATCCGGGGAGAAAAGCCACAAGGGCCCCCCGTGGTGACCTACAAGTTGATCAAACGAACTGAACACGACATCGGATCAGCCGTCGAAGCTATTGATGGTGATGAATGAATGTTCGACCGAACGCATTGCTTTGAAACTTGGCTCGTTGTTGAGCCAAACGCGTTCACGTCGAATCTTTCATCCTGGTATTACCACAAAGTCGCTTGATCAACAGGCCGCTTCGCTGCTTTGGCAGTCACCGTAAGGTTGGTCAAGTGACATTT
>MDTD01190896.1_pt1 | contig 51848 bp, 51 predicted proteins | sample 811221 | NCBI WGS metagenome assembly MDTD01 (sample SAMN05326646, study PRJNA326480) | marine metagenome | isolation source: seawater | place: Pacific Ocean: South West | collected 2011 | reverse complement strand
GATGTGGAAGCGCAGTAATGCGTGCAGCTGACCAGTACTAATAGCTCAATTGGCTTGATTTATGCACTGAAAAAAATTTTTATGAATATTATTTTTATTCGAATTAAAAAAAAATACTAAACTAATAAGTAATTTTTCTTGGTTATATTTTTGAATATTTTACTTATAGTTTTAAGTTGTTATCTCAAATATGATTTATTTAAAAAAATAAGATCATAGCAAACTATATTTGAAAATATTGAAACAGATAGTATCTTTTTTTTATATTTTAAAATAAAATTATCACCCAAGATCCTTTGTATATTTTTTATTTTTTTGTCACACTTAAAATTATTTTTATTATCCATTACCTCAACACATATTAGTTTGGTATTTTTTAATGATTTTTTTCCTGACTTAAAAATATTTAATTCATTTCCCTCGGTATCTACTTTTAATATATCAATCTTTTTTATTTTATTTATTAAGAGGAAGTCATCTAAGTATTGTGTTTTTACTTTTATCTTTTTAAATAATTTTTTTTTTCTAAAAAAGAAAATTTTTCTACTCCAATTATACATATTGTCAGAAAAAATATACTTTCTTAAAGAGGTTCCTGCTGCGGGAAAAGCATCGTTAAAATAAAGTATTTTTTTGGATCTTGAATTATTTATTGCAAGATTAAAGAATTTATACTCAAAATCTAAATTTATTTTATCTTTGATATATGGATTTGGATCAATTAAAAAAAATTTTTTTTTGATATTAATGTTATTATTTATATTCTCAGAAAATTTACCTATATAACTTCCTATATCAACAACACAAAGTTCTCTGCTAAATCTCAACTTTTTAAGTAACTTAATCGCAGCTTTTTCGTAGTTATTAGAAAACAATTTATTATAAAGATTGTATATAAACATATATGGTTATTTTAAATTTAAAATAAAATATTGATATATTGATATTTTATAATTTGGTAAATACAATTATTAATAATCTTATATTTTTTACAAAACTTATTAGTTAACTAATATACTAATCTTAATAAATGATTATTTTATCTATAATAGAAAACTTATAAAACAAATGAATATTTTGTGAAAAAAAGATTTTTAAAAAACTTTTATAATATAGAAAAAAATTGATTTATAATTGATATGGTTAAGTTATTTTCTCAAGATTTAAAAATTTTTAAATATTTTAATTTTATTATTTTAATATTTTATCTCATATTATCATTGTTTATTCTAAACATGTGGGATGCTTATAATTTTGATTATGCTTTCAATAGAGAAAATTTAAATGGATTAAAGTTATGGGCGATAGAAAATTCTCATAGATGCTTTCTATATATAATAAACTCACTTTTTTTTGTGAAAAAAAAGTTTCAATTTAGTAATGAAATACTATTTGATTTATTTAATTTTATATCCTTATTTTTATTTATTTCTCAAATAAGCAATCTGGGGAAAATATTTTTAAAATTAGACACTCAATGGAAAAATATAGTATTTACAATAGTTCTGATTTTTCCAGTTTGGGAAGGTTTTACTTCTTTACCACTCGGTTTTTATTTATTTTACTTTGGCATTTGTTTATTAGGATTTAGACTTTTTTTTTATTCTAAGAGTTTAATAAAAGTATTTTTTGGTTTTTTTTTATTAATAAATTCGCTTTGTGTGCAATCTAATTATTCCCTGATAGTGGGCTTAATAATATGTCATTTAATTACTTCAACAATTAATAAGCAGAATATAACAAAATCTTTATTCATTTTTATTACGATTTTATTTATTTTCATTATCAATTATTTTTATTTTCCAGCATATAATTACTTCGAAAATTTTAATAGAATTGAATTAAATAACATTGCTCCAAAAAAACTAATATCTAACACTTTCAATTTTTTAACTTTTTTTATTTATTTTATTTGGGTTTTTGTACTCTTAATTTATTTGAATATTAAAAATAGAATAAAGAACTTATTATTTATATCGAAGAAAAACTTTTTTATAATATTGGTATTATTTATATTTTCAACTGGACCATACTTATTCTTGAACAAGTCTACAGATGTTTTTGCGTGGAAGGACTACCTTGGAAGACACGCTTACTTAATGTCTATCCCTTTTGCTTTTTTCTTTACGCTTTTATTTCAAAAAATTTATGAAATAGATAGTAGTAATAAAAAAAAATTTTTTTTCTTTTTTATAATAATTTTTATACTTCAGGCATTATCAACACAAATTTTTAAATTTTATTTTAAAATAGAGGCCTCTTTATTCCATGAGTCCTTTGTTAAAAACTTACAAAAATTTGAAAAACCAAAATCAGGTATCGTGGAGTTTTATACTAGCAACGAAAAAAAATTTGATTATGTCAATAAACATGATTATTTACCAGGTCATAGAATGAGAAATCATGAAGTTGCAGCCCTTTTCTATAAAGCTTATGGTGAAGCAAGTTGGTTATTTTTTATTCCAAAATCAAAAAGTAATAAATCTCTGGATTTTGAAAAATATAAAACATTATTTAATGCTGATGAGTTCGATATAGATTCTAAATGCAAAACAAAAATTACTTTTTCTAAACAATTAAATTATTTTGAAAGATTTAAATATTTATATATTTTTAATTCTGAAAAATACTACAAAATAAAAAAAATAGTTACATCTTGCTCTTAGAAGATTTTAAGAATCTAAATACTTTTTTACTAGAGCCAAAAAAAATATTTATTTTATTTTTAATCAAAATTTGATTATCAATTACACCTTTGAATTTAGATTTTGAGTTAATCTTATTTTTTATATCCTCTAATTTAAGAGAGTCATTACAACCTATTTCAACTTTTTTATTTTTAAAATTTTTTAAATTTAAAATTATAAATTCTGCTATTTTATCAACTTTTGTAAACGAATAATTGGAGTTTTTATTTAAATAAACTTTAGATGAATTAATTAAATCAATCAAAACTCCCTTATTAAGACCCCTGCCATACATTGAAGCCAATCTATAAATTGTAAAAAATTTAATTTTTTTAACTAAATTTTCAGCTTTTTTTTTATTTCTTCCATAAACAGTATCTAATTGAACTCTTGCTGAAACTGATGATAAATGAATAAACTTTTCGTATTTGAAATTTCTTAAAAAATAATCTGTTTTTAAAACTGTTTCTTCAAAGTCTTTTTTAGGAAATTTTTTTGCCCAATATCTTTTCGATGGCATCGCACAATTTATCAAGAATTTAAATCTTAAACTTTCATTTTCATAATTTTTTTTTCTTGAAATGCCGATGAACTGAATCTTATTTTTTTTACAATATCTAGCAATTGCTGAACCTACGAAACCCTTATAACCTAAAATTCCCAGATAATTTTTTTTAATCATCCACTCTTACGATTGGTGGATCAGAGTCGTCCCACCTTTTCGTCAACATTGCAATTATTGTCATTTCTGTAATTGCATAAACTGTGTGATAAGTATTTTTTTCTGTTCGTGTACACATCCCTTTAGTTAAATGAATAAATTTTTCATTTTTTTTGTCTTTTGGATCGTCTCTATAAACTAGTGTGCCACTTCCATCGACAACTAATAAATACTCCACAAAATGAGGGTGATAATGAAAACCTCTAATTTTGCCAGCATTAAAGTACAACATATTAAACTCTAAAAGAGGTTCGTCTGGTAACCATGTGAATATTCCACCTCTTCCATCTCTGATGGTATCTAGATTACATTTTGGATACAAGATTTTTACTGTCATAACAAATAGTATATAATATTAAAACTTTAAATGAAATTTAAAAAAAATAAAAATTGTAGATGTTGTGGTTCAACTAAATTAAAGAGATATTTAGATTTTGGAAATATGTATCTTTCAACTGCCTTTCCTAAAATGAAAAAAAATAGTTTAAGAAAAATTCCTATGGAACTCGAAATATGTCATAAATGTAAACTTGCTCAATTAGCACATAATTATGAATTATCAAAATTATATAATGATAATTATGGTTATAAATCTGGGATTAACAAATCAATGAAAAATCATCTAAAAAATATCACTCTTGAAGCCATAAGTTGTAAACCTCTAAGGAAAAATGATATAGTTTTAGATATTGCAAGCAATGATGGAACTTTACTCAAAAATTACAATCGAAATTTAATAAGAGTTGGTATTGATCCAGTTATAAAAAAATATCGGAAAAATTATAAAAACATAAGATCTTTTGAAAATTTTTTTTCTAAAGAAATTTTTCTCAAAAGTTTTAAAAAACAAAAAGTAAAAATTATTACGTCAATAGCAGTTTTTTATGATGTAGAAAATCCAAGGAAATTTGTTAGTGATATATCAAACATTATGGATCCACATGGGATTTGGATACTAGAACAATCATATTTTCCTCATTTAGTTAAAAATAATGCCTATGATAGCATTTGTCATGAGCATCTAACATATTTTACGATTAAACAAATTAAAATGATTTTGGATAAATATAACTTAGAAATTTTTAATATTTCATCAAATACTATGAATGGAGGTAGTATTAGATTTTTTATAAAATTTAAAGAGAATAAAAAGATTAAAATATATAAGAATAATTTAGATCGGTTTGTCTTAATTGAAAATACTTTTTATAAAAATTTTTTAAAAAAGTTATCTAAATTTCGATTGGAAATACAAAAAAGTAGGTCAAACCTGAATAAATTTATAAAAAAAACAGCTAAATTAAAGAAATCTATCCATATTTATGGAGCCTCAACTAAAGGTAATATTATTTTGCAATATTGTAGAATTACTGCAGACAAAATAAAATTTGCAGCAGATAGAAATCCAGATAAGTTTCATCGTTATACTCCAGGTTCAAATATAAAGATAATTTCTGAAGCTAAATCAAGATCAATGAAACCTGATTACTATTTGGTAATGCCTTGGCATTTTAAAAATGAGATAATTAAAAGAGAAAAAGCCTTTTCTAAGAATGGTGGAAAACTAGTATTTCCGTTACCAAAATTTCAAATATTGTAATGTCAAAAAAAAAAATTGCTCTTATAGTTGGTGGGAATAGTCAAGATGGAAGATATTTATCGAGTTTTTTATTGAAAAAGAATTACGTTATTCATGTAATATTCAACAAAAATAAACAAAAAATAGATAAACGAATAAAAATAATCAAATTTAATATCAATGATCGAAAAAAATTTGAAATTTATTGTAAAAAATTAAGTAATCTTGAAATATATTATTTTCCCTCAATTAATGTCGACTCGACAAAGAATGAAAACAAAAAAATTTTCGAGAAAAATATTGATCTTAATTTTGTTAAGTTAAACCAATTACTTGAAATAGTCTCTAAATTACATAATAAAAAAAAAATTAAAATTTTTTATAGCTGCTCATCACATATATTTAAAGGTAATAAAGCAAAAGGTAAAAAATCTGAAAACTCTGATTATATTACAAATTCATATTATGGTTTTTCAAAATTATGCGGTCTGAGATTGTGTGAATTTTACAGAAATAAATACAATTTATTTATTAGTGTAGGTATACTATTTCCACATTTCTCAAAATTTTCTAACTCAAATTTTCTGATTCCAAAAATTTATAATCAATTAAAAAAAAATCAGGTTATAAATATTCATAATGTTAATTCGAAAATTGATTTTTTACATACCAAACAAGTAATTAAATTAATCTATAAAGTCATGAAATTAAAAAAACCAAATACATTCATAATATCTTCTGGGAAAAAAGTAGAGGTAAGGAGAATTTGTGAGATTTTAGGTAAATTAATGAGCAAAAAAGTAAAAATAAAAAGCACAATAAAGAAAAAAGAAAGATCAAATGACCTAGTTGGAAATATTAATAAAATTAAAAAATTTATAAATATTTCAAAAAATGAACTGAGTATTACAAAAAATTTGGGTGATTTTATAAATGAGTAAAAAAATGTTAGTAATATTACCAACATTGAATGAGTTTAAAAATATCAAAATTTTGTTTAAAAGATTAAAAAAAATTAATTTAAAACTTAATTTTCTTTTTATAGATGATAATTCCTTCGATGGAACACGTGAATACATTCAGCATTTAAAAAATAATGAAAAAAACGTAAACTTTATTTTTAATAGAAAAAGAAAGGGTATAGGTAAAGCACATAAAGATGGATTAGCTTGGGCGTATAAGAAAAAATTTGACTATGCTGTCACAATGGATAGTGATCTCGCTCATCATCCAAAATATATTAAACAAATTTTTATAAAAAAAGATTTAGCTCCTATAATTGTGGGGTCAAGATATATTAAACAAAATAGTACACCTGGATGGTCTAAATTTAGAATTTTCTTAAGTAAAAGTGCACACCTTTTTTTTAAAATAATCTATAAATCAAATTTAGATTCTACAAATGCCTTCAGGTTATATAATTTGAGATTGATAAATCCAAAATTTTTAAATGATATAAAATATAACGATTATGAATTTTTCTTTACATCATTGGTAATTTTTAAAAAAAAAGGCTATAAAATAGGTCAAATACCTATGATTATATATGGCAGAAGCCATGGTGGTTCAAAAATGCTAATGAAGCATATTTTTAAATCAATTAGAACTATGTTTTTTTTCTATTTTAAATTAAAAACATTTTAACTTAATTCATTTATATCCTCTGATAACATTTCTTTTATCAAATTATCAATAGTTGTAATAGGTCGCCATTTTAAAAATTTTTTTGCCTTGCTAAAATCCCCTCTTAAATTATAAATTTCTGATGGTCTAAAATAATTTTTGTCCACTCTAACTAATATTTTTTTAGTTTTTTTATCAATTCCTACTTCTTTTACCCCTTTACCTTTCCAAATTATGTCAACTTTAATTTCTTTAAAACATTTTTTTATGAAATATCTTACAGAGAAATTTTTGCCGGTTGCAATTACATAATCATCAGGTTTTTTTTGTTGTAGCATTTTCCACATACTAGAAACATAATCTGCAGCATGCCCCCAGTCTCTTTTTGCATTTAAGTTTCCTATGTAAAACATTTCTCTTTTTTTTAAATAAATTTCGGCAATTGCTCTTGTAATTTTTTTGGTGACAAAGGTTTCACCTCTTCTAGGACTCTCATGATTAAACAGGATACCGTTACATGCAAAAATATTGTACGCTTTTCTGTAATTTTTTGTAATCCAATAACCAAACAATTTTGATGTACCATAAGGACTTTCAGGTAAGAAGTTGGTTTTTTCATTTTGAGGCGATTTAGCATTTCCAAAAATTTCAGAAGTTGATGCTTGATAAAACTTTGTTTTATTTTGAAGATTGAGTATTCGTATAGCCTCTAAAATTCTTAAAGGACCTAGGGCATTTGTATTAGAAGTATATTCAGGAGTTTCAAAACTTGTATGAACATGTGATTGGGCGCCAAGATTATAAATTTCATCAGGTTGGACTTTCTTTAAAATTCTAATGATATTTGTTGAGTCAGTTAAATCTCCATATATAGGTTTGAAGTTAGTCATTTTTTGATAATCTTTATATAAGTGATCTATTCTTTTTGTGTTAAATGAAGAAGAACGTCTTTTAATACCTACCACCTTGTAATTTTTTTTGAGTAAAAATTCTGTTAAATATGAGCCATCTTGGCCGGTTACTCCAGATATAAGGGCAGTTTTTTTTTTCATAAAATCATTTATTTTTTTTTAGTTCGTTTAAACAATCTGGTTTACCTATATCATACTATAATTCAAAGATTATATATTGTAAATTTCATTTCATTTTTTTTTGTAGATATTTTGCAATTTTTAATTCACCATCCCACTTTAGTTTTCTACATTTATTTTCATGTGATCTTATAAAATTTTTATCAGTCACGATTTTTTTTGACAATAAAAATCCAAGTTTGAAGTTTTCTGCTTCAAAACCCAATTTATTTTTAGTTATTATTTTGGCGTTATGTCTAAATTCTTTTTGAGTTTTGTGTGTATAGCAAACAATTGGTATTCCTCTCATTAAACATTCCTCTATTGTTCCAAGACCTGGTTTTATATATGCAACAGAGATTTGATCATACATTTTCTTTGAAAATGTTGCCTTATAAATATTAAATTTTCTATATTTTTTTTTGTAATATCTTGGTTCAATAAAAATCTTAAACTTTTTTTTATCATTATACTTACAAATTTCTAAAATTTTATTTTTAATTTGTTTGTCGTAAGCATAATTTGCTGTTCCAAAAGAAATAAGAATACTATTTTTTTTCTTTGTTTTTATAAATTTTCTAAAAAAAGGTACCTTTACCAAGTTATATTTTAATAAATACTTTTTAAAAAAAAGATAATTCGCAAATATTACAATTTTTTTTTTTATTAATTCTTTATCTAAATTTTTATATAAAGATGTTTTAATATCAAATTCGCGATGCCAAAAAAAATTCGCAAAAATAAATGTTTTTTTATAAGCGTAAGCCACCTCAGGAAAATTATCGCTAAATAAGGCATTAAAATCTGATAATTTTTTTGATTTAAATCTTTTAATATAATTGTTTTGTAAATAATGTTTTTTTTTGTTTATAAAGTTAAATTGAAAATTAATTATTTTGACTTCACTAGGTTTCAAGAATTTTTTAATTTTTTTCTTTTGAGCAAATAAATTAATTTTAAAGTATTTCGATAATATAACTGATAATATTGAAGCTCTTCTAATGTGACCAAGGCCATTATCACATGCAAATAATGCAATACTTTTCATTTTAAAAAAAATTTTTTATCCAGAGATGATAGTTTACAATTTGCCATAACTTAAATGAATTTTTTTGTTTTCTTTTATAAAAGTTACTCACAAAAGATTTGCATTTAACTTGATCAATGCCGAAATCAAACACAGGACTACTTTGCATTAAATCATTTATATAGGCAATAAATTCTTTCTCATAAAACCAATTAGTCTGTGGGCTATTAATATGTTTTTTTGGTTTTTTATCATTAAAAAATTTACGCAGAAGAATTTTGTTTTCTTTTTGATTTATTAAAAGTTTGTCTGAAAACTTGAATGAAAGCTCTATTAATTTATGATCAAGAAAGGGATATCTTAATTCAATAGATTGGCTCATACTATATCTATCAGAAAATCTAAAGTTTCTAGGCAATTTTGATAAAGTGATGTCTATATACCTGGCGTTATCCATATAACTATTAGATGGTAAATCCAAATTAGTATTCTCTGGTATATCTTTATTGTAATCTTTTGTAAATAATTCCACGTTATGTGGTTTAGTTTTATCTATAGCTAAAGAGATATAATTTAAATCTAATTCCTTTTTAAATGGATTGTCGTGATAATATTTATCATAGCCACCAAATATTTCATCTGCTCCATCGGCAGATAGACAAACATTATAATTTTTACCTCTAGAAAAATTTAATAACTCAGACAAAAAATATACATTCGGCCCACCCCAAGGCATCTCTTGTTGAAATTGAATCTTATCTAAATTATTTAGAAACTCACTTAACGTGAATTGATGTTTGTGGTGATAATAATTAGTTTGCTTTATTAACCCTATTTCATCTTCAATATCTTGAGCTTTAAATCCAAAAGTTAATAACAAACCAATCTTTTTTTTTTTTTCGTTTATTAAATGTAAAAGAGCATTTGAATCTAGACCAGATGAGTAAAGTAAACTTATTTTAGTATCTGATCTTGAGTAAATCTCCTTAATTCTATTAAGTTCAATTTTTAATAAATCTAAAGCTTCATTTATATTTTCTATTTTCTTTTCTTCATTTTTTTTTATAAATTTATATAAACTCCAATATACCTTTTTTTTCAACTTAAGATCTTTTTCATAAACATAAATTGTTCCTGGTTTAAATTGTTTTATATTTTTAAAGAAAATATCTTCATTGTTTTCATACATAGAATATTTGAAATAATTAAAAACAATTTGTTTATTAACCTCATTTTTTCTAATAGTTAGCAAAGGCTTAATTTCCGACGCTATATAAAGTGTATTTTTACAAATTTTATAATATAGAGGTTTTATTCCTAAACGATCTCTTGCAATAATTAATTGCTTTTTGTTGTTATCCCAGATTACAATCGAAAACATCCCGTCCAGTTTATTTATGAAGTCTTTTCCCCAATTTAAGTAAGCTGCAAGTATTACTTCTGTGTCAGAGGCTGTTTTAAAATTATATTTTTTTTTTAAAATTTCCTTTAGCTCTAAATAATTGTAAATCATTCCATTAAAGACGAGATAACAGCCGTTGTTTTGCATAGGTTGATTGGCTCGATTTGATAAATCAATTATATTTAATCGTGTATGGCCAAAAATAAGATTATTATTAATTTCTAAAATACTTTTGTTATCTGGACCCCTATGATCAAGAGAATTCAACATATTCTTGATCTCTAGCTTATTAACGTTATTTCCAAATTGTAGGGCTATTCCACACATAAAAAAATATACAATATTTATCTTTACTGTTCAATATTTGAACGTTAATGTACTTTTATAAATGAAAATTCCAAAAATTCCTAACCAAAACAAAATAAAATCGTACTTTAAAAAAATGGGATTAAGTTTTATTTTAAAACATATTAACACAAAAGAGGAAAATATAACAGATAATCGATTTTCAAAAAAAGTATATAGCCCAGATATCAAAGATTTGTATAGATTGCACAAGATTATTATAGAAAATAAAAGAACAAGAGCACTTGAGTATGGCACTGGATGGTCATCATTAGTAATTTATCATGCATTAAAATATAATCAAAGAAGATATAAAAAGTCTCCATACCCTCGTATAAAAAATCCTTATAGCTTATCAGTTATAGATAATAATAAAAAATATTTAAGAATATCAAAAAAAAGAATTGAAAATTTTTTTAAAAAGAAAACAAATATCGACTTTTTTTTTTCTAAAAATAAAATGTGCACTTTTAATGGAAGAATAGCTTCAGAATTTGTAAGTCATCCACAAATCAATCCTGATTTTATTTACTTAGATGGTCCAGATCAGTTTGAAATTTTTGGTAAAATAAATAACCTTACAATCTCAAATTATGAGTTTATGCCAATGTCTTCTGATATTTTAAAATATGAGAATTTTTTAACACCTGGTACAATAATTGTTGTTGACGGAAGAACTGTTAACGCACGTTTTTTAAAAAATAATTTTCAAAGAAAATGGAATTATTATTACGATTTTAAAAATGAACAAAGCATTTTTTATTTGAAAGAGAGTGCATTAGGTAAGCTAAACCAAATTCAATTAGATTTTTATACAAAGTAGTAAGTTTATGCTTCCTAAAAAATATAATAGAAATATTAAATTAAAATTTCTTTTATTTTATGAAAAAAATAAGATTAAAAAACTGAATTACAAAAAATTTTTAAAAAAGTATAAAGTACATGATGTAATAAAATTCCCAAGAAATGAATTTAAATATTTAAATGGAAGAAAACTTTTTTTTACGCATTTTAATATACATAAAACAGTTCATAAGATAGGAAAAAAATACCTGATAGTAAAAATATATAAAAAAGGTTATTTCACTAAAAAGAAATATGAGCATCCGATTTTAGATGGAAAAAAATTTATTTTGACAAAATGCTTAAATTCTAAAAATAATATTGAATATGAAAAATTAAAAAAAGAAGATTTTAAATTTAGCATTAAAACTATAAAAAATGTTAGTGTTCTTAAAAAAAAAATTTTATTAAGATATAAGTTATCAATGGGGAATTTAACAACAAAGGAAAAACTTAATCTTGGTGTAGCAATTACAAAATTGAAAATACTAAAAACGATCAAACCAAGTTATTTAGTGAGCTAAAAAAATGAAGAATTTTAAAAACGAATTTTGGGCTTTTATTCCTGCTAGATCTGGTTCGAAAGGGTTAAAAAATAAAAATATTAAAATTATCAATGGCAAACCACTTATTTATTATAGTTTGGCACTGGCACTAAAAATAAAGGGAATAAAAAAAACCATTTTTTCATCCGATTCATCAAAATATATAAAAATAGCAAAAAAATTCGGATGTAAAGATTTCCACCATAGGTCAAAAAAGATTTCTCATGATAATGCGAGTGAATACTCAGTTTTTAGAGACTACGTCGACTTACAGCTTAAAAAAAATAAATCTCTTCCCAAATATTTTGTACATTTAAGACCAACTTCGCCAATGCGAAAAAAAAATACTCTTGAAAAAGCAATCAAGTTTTTCAAAAATAAGAGAAATTATACATCAATGAGAAGTGCAAATGTAATGAGCAACCCCGCATATAGAGCTAATAGAATAGTTGATGGAAAATTATGTGGAATAATAGGTAAGAATTTTAATATTGATGCCTTTTGCAAGCCCAGACACTTTTTTCAAGATACATACAAGTGTGGTCCTATATTCGATATTTATAAAACTGAAAATATTTTAAAAGGTTATCTGTGGGGCAACAAAGTATTACCATATATAATTCAAGATATTTATAATGATATTGACACTATTGAGGATTTTGATTTAGTGGAGTATTACATGAAAAAATTTAAATATAAAATTTAATTATAAATTATAATATTCCCAATTTAACTTTTTTACAAAGTCTCTATTTAATAAGCTCCAAACATCAAAAATCATTTTTCTATTCTTAGTTTTATTTATTTTTAAATTTGTCATAATTATTTTGCTAAAATATTCGTGATTATTTACTACGATTATTCCATCATATTGATTTATATTTTTAATATTATTTTTTATTGATATTTTTACAATTTTTTTTTCATTAAACATTTTGGCTAGTGGATCTATAAAATCAATTTTACAATTGTATTTTTTTAAATATTTTCCAAGTTTTATAGCTACTGAATTCCTTGTATCTAGTGTTTCCGGATACCCTTTGAAAGCTACTCCACAAATTAATATATTTTTTCTTAATCTAAAATTTTTTGATTTAAGTATTTTTCTTATATTATTAAAAATAATTTTTTCATTAGCTTGGTTTAACTTTCTTGAATTGAAGTTCAAACTAAAGCCTCTCAAGTTATTTATGCTTTTGTTGAATAGATAGGGATCTTTAGGCAGGCAAAAACCTCCAACACCCAAGCTAGGTAAAGGTATGTCGTTTCTATGATAACCGTAATTAGCTTTTTTAATTAGCGCTGATCCGCTTAACTTATTTTGGTTGGCTATTCTGTTGATTTCATTTGCAAAAGCAAATTTAAAATCCCTATAAGTATTAGAAGTTAATTTAATTATTTCTGCTTCTTCGATAGAGTCTAATGATAGATAATTATTAAAATAGGTTTTTGTAAATGATACAGCTTTATCTAAACATGAGTCTGTATAGCCAGATACTAAATTCGGAATTTTTTCCATTTCTTCAAGCGCTTTTCCCTCTACTAATCTTTCGGGCATATAGCTCAGACTAAAATCTTTTCCACATTTAAGTTTACTAGTCTTTAGTAAACCTTTTAAAAAAATATTTTTAGTTATCCCAATTTGAACTGTTCCTCTTAATATAACAAGATCATTAAGTTTTAACTTTCTTCCAAGCTGTTTTGCCAATTTAAATAGATTTTTATTATTAATCTTACCATTATTAAATTCTGTTCCTATGCAAACTATATATACTTCTGAAATTAAATTGTTGAGGTTTGATGAAATTTGTAGTTTTTTATTTTTAATATTAAGTAATAAATCATTATATAGATTTTTTTCATAAAAATTTAATTTGTATTTTGATAATTGAGAAATTTTTTTTTTGTCTTGGTCTACACCAATTACTCTATCTGCCTTTTTAAGTAAATGTACTGCAAGGGGAAGACCAATATGCCCCAATCCAATAATACAAATTTTTTTATAATTAAAATTAGACTCGATTTCTTTGAAGTTTAAAATACCTTTAAATTTTCTTTTATTATCAATTATAATTACATTTGTAATTTTAAGGTTTTTAGAAATTTTATCTTTTTCTTTTAAAATTTTTGAGTAGAGCCCATTATTAAGATCTTTTTCTCTAACTACAATTGGGGACTTATTTAAAAATTTTGATATTCGCTCGCTAAGTTTAACTTGATTTTCAATTAATCTTCTTAAATCTCCGATAGATATTATACCTTTAATAGTTTTATCGTCATTAAAACTAATAGCTATATCAATATTATTAATTTTAATTTCTTTTTCAAATTCTTTAATGAAATTATTTAAAGTTTGATTTTTCTTTATTTTATAAAATTCATTTTTCAAAATGTATTGGTGCCTCTTCCCAGTTAAATAAATCTCTTGATTGGTTGTTAACGTTAATTTTTGAACAAAATCTTCCTCTGTAATAATTTCTATTTAAGAGTTCCTCGTGGGTTAATTTTCTGTTAGCCTTACCCTCTATTATTTTAATTCTAATTCTATATTTATCTTTTAGGTAAGCTAATTGATCTGCTTTATTCAATTTTGAAAACATCTTAATTTCTAAAATATCTTCAGGATTAATAGAAACTAATCCATCTTTTGTTTTTCCATGATCCAAAATAGTAATATGTCTCTCTAAGTATTGAGCGCCAAAATAAATAGCTGCTAAAGATGCATAATTTTTTAATTTATTATTAGACAAAGAGTGGTCAGAATATCCCACTTTTTTAGAAAATTTTTTGAGATATTTGATCCTTGCTAGATTGAAGTTTTTAGGTAGGGTCGGATAAATCGTGACACAATGTAAAAAAACAGTATCATAATTAAGTTTTTTACAAATTTTAGATGTATTTTCTATTTCATCATCAAAAGTGGCACCAGTAGAAATAAAAATTTTTCTAAATTTATTTAGTTCTTTGATCATTGGAAAAGATGCGCAATCATAACTTGCAATTTTTACGTATTTAAAACCTAGTTCATAAATTTTTTTAATATCTTCTCTTGTAAAGCAAGTAATCATAGGCTCAACATTGAAAGATCTACAGCGCTTGATAAATTTTTTATAATACGATAATGGAAGTTCCAATTTTGCTAATCTTTTGAATTCGTTAATATAGGGTCTTTTAATGGCTAAAACATTATTTCCTTTTTTGAGACCACTTTCAAACTCAGGTCTAAAAGCTAAGTTTTTTGAATAGATAAACTGAAGTTTGACGATATTAGCACCTGACGCGGCACATCGTTCAAGCATATTATCAACATGTTTTTCTTTACCTAGATGGTTTTGACAAAGTTCTGCAATATAAGTTAATTTATTCATAATCGATTTTTTTTATACATTAATTTCTTTAAAAAAACTCTCAAAAATTAATTTATCTGTTTTGTAAATTGACTCTTTAGTAAGTCCACCCAAATGGTTAGTTATAAAAATATTGTTAAATTTATTTAGTTGCTTCAAGTTCTTTAAATAATTTTTTGAGAATTCATTCGTCATAACATCAGCGGTATAGAAAAGTTTATTTTTTTTTGCTAAATCAATTATATAATTTTCATCTAAAACATCACCTCTTGATGTATTTACTATTAGCGATCCTTTGTTAATTTTATTTAACTTAGATTTATTTAAAAATTTTTTGTTTTTTAAATCAAGGGGTATGCAAATTACAATAATCTCACATAGTTTAAGAAGATTATCTAAATTTAAAAATTTTACAAACTTACTTATTTTTTTGTTTTTATCATAATAAAAAACTTCGGCATTTAATTTTTTTAATATCCTTGATATCTTTAAACCATTTCTTCCCAAACCAATGATACCAACCTTTTTTTTCGCAATTTCATTTCCGACTAAATGCGAGTCTCCAATTTTCTTTAAGTGTAATTTCATTTTCCTTAATGACATTAGAATAAGTAAAAGCGTAAATTCTGATGATGCATTAATTTTTTTTAAAAAGTTTTTTTTATTTTTAAGTGTGAAAACTTTTACCTTTTTATCTTCAAAGTATTTTTTATCAATATGATCTTGGCCAGTGGTAGGGCTTAATATAAATTTAATTTTGTGATTTTTCTTGTAAGAAATAAATCTATTAAATCTAACAATTACTACTTCATATCTATGAACAATTTTATCAAAATTTTTTTGATCTAAGTTTTTAAAATTACAAATAAATTTTTTTTTAAACTTTTGTAAAAGCTCAATATTAAATATATTTTTTGTTGGACAAATAACTCTCATTTTATCTTCAATTTTAGATAATCAAAATCTTCCTTTTTATCAATGTTAACAGCTTCTAAACCTTTGAGAATGATACCCTTGCATTTTTTTCCAACTAATGAATTATATTTAAGAAAAGCATCTCTTTTAATTAAATAAAATGATCCTGAACGTATGTAGATTTTAGGAAGCTTTTGTCTTGGCAGCATATTTTCACCCTTAAAATGCATAAAATTTTTTAAATATCTATTTTTAAATATCTTCATTCTGTATGGGTGACATGCACCAACCTCAGATACAGACACAACACTATCAAATAAATTTTGATTTAGAAATTTTATAGCTTTATTCAAAGTTTCTATTTTTCTAATTGGGCAGGTTGGTTGTAGTAGAATTATAGCGTAAAATTTCTTATTAAGTTTTTTTTCAATTCTTTTTAATTCAAATTTAACTACATCTTTTGTTAAGGCATAATCACTACTTAATTTTTTTGGTCTTAAACCAAAAAAATTGAGTTTATTTTTTTTTATTATTTTTGAAATTCTTAAACTATCGGTGCTAACAACAATTTCTGAATGATCTTTTAATTTTTTTGCGATATCAATAGTATATTGTATTAGTGGTTTTTTTTTAAGATTTAATATATTTTTATTTTTAATTCCTTTTGAGCCACCACGAGCTGGAATAATACATAAATATTTCTTTGACATAATTTAAAAAAAAAGGGTATCCATAGCATTAAAATGTGTTATGTTCAATAATTGAACATTGTTAATATTATGGCTAATAACAGCAATTATAATCCAATAGAGAAAATGAATGGAAAGAGTATTAAAGAAATTAGACTATTTAACAAAAAAAAAGATCCAGTCGAACAAGATTATAAAATTAATGTTATTGATATAAATACATTTGATGAAACAGTTTTTCACAAAGGTATAAAAGTTATCTTTTAGATCATATGGTGCAAAAATATAATCGTATTAGAAAAAAATTTTATTTTAATTTTTGTGCATAAATTAATTAATATTATAATAATTCTCTTAAAAGCAAAATTTATTTTTTCAAAACCTAAAAAAAAAAATTTTTTAATATTTGACTCCCATAATTATCAATACTTATTAAGATATTTAAAAAAAAATGAATACTCAATTTTGTATACTCGAAATGAATTTTTGAATTTTTTTGTCTTAATTTATAACGTTTTAAAGTTTAAATTTTCTAAATTAGATTACTATAACACTTACTTAAAATTTGTAGATCCAAATTTTTTAATTTCATTTAAAGATAACGATCCTTTATTTTTTTTGATCAAAAAAAAACGCTTTAAAAAAATATTGATTCAAAACGCATGGAAAGATCCATTTAATGACCCAATCTTACGTTCAAACTATTTTTTAAATTTTAAAAAATCTCCAAATTTAGATTTTTTTCTAACTTATAATAAAAAAATAGGTCTAAAGTTTAAAGGAATTTCAAATTGCTATCCAATTCCAATAGGATCTTTTAAATCAAATAATTTTCAAATTAAAAAAAATTTGAAGAAAAAAATAGATATTCTTTATATATCAAGTTTTATTGATTCTAAAAAAATGAAAAATATTATGGTTAGCAAAAATATAAATGGGGATCAATATTATGACAAACCTCAAAGGAGATTATTAAAAATTTTGGATGAATATGCAAAAAATAAAAAACTTAAGCTTTTTATTTACGGAAGATCTAGATTTAAAGAAAAAGCCAAAGAGGAAAAAAATTATTATTCATCAATATTAAGAAAATGTAATTGGAAATTTATTAAGAATGTTCGAAAAAAAAACTTTACTTATATTGATAGAAGTTCTTTAGTTGTTAATATTAATTCATCATTGGGCTACGAGTCTTTTTCAAGAAAAATTAGAACAGTTTTTTTTAATATCAGACCTAAAAATAAGGAATTGAGTACAATAAGGTTTGGATGGCCTACTTTCAGTAAGATGGACAGGGGTACTTTTTGGATAAATAGTTTAGATTATAAAAAAGTTGAAAAATTCTTAAATAAAGTCAGAGGTTATAGCAATCCAGAATGGCAAAAAATCGTTAAAAAATATGACAAAAATTTAATGATAAGAGATGAAAATAACTCAAAATTTTTAAAATTAATAAATATTTAAATGAAATGTAATTGACTGTTCAAATAATGAACTGTATAACTGTTCATTAATTGAACATTATGGACCAAGATCAATTCAACGTTTTAAGAAAAATAAATAAAGATCCAAAGTCTAGCCAAAGAAACTTATCCAAAACATTAGGACTTAGTTTAGGAAAAATTAATTATTGTTTAAAAGAACTAAAAATTAAAGGTCTAGTAAAAATTAAAAATTTTCAAAAAAATTCTAATAAAATTCAGTATGTCTATGTTCTTACACCAAAAGGGCTGGCAGAGAAAACGAAACTAACAATTAATTTTATGAGAAGAAAAATGAAAGAATACGATGAACTTAAAAAAGAGCTAGATCAAAAATGACATGGCTAGTTGCAAAATGTAAAAAAAATGAGGTAGAGTTATTTAAAAATAATTTACAAAACTTAGTTGAGGCTCAGCCAACTTTTTATAGGCCCAAGATTGGAATAGAAACAATCGGCAAATTTTCAAAGAAAAAAAAGCTTAAATTTATACTTGGAAATTATATATTTTGTAAATTAAAAAACTTTGACAAACACTTTAAAAAAAAATTAAATTTTATAAAAGGACTTGATTATTTTTTAAATTCCTATCAATCAAGAGATCAGCAAGATATAGAAAACTTCATAAACTTTTGCAAAAGCTGTGAAGATTCTAATGAATTTCTTACTAATACCTTTTTTAATAATGGAAAAAGAAACAAATTTAAATTTTTGTCAGGTCCATTTAGAAATTTTTTTTTCAAAATTATATTTGAAGAAAAAAATAAGTTACTTATTAGTCTTGATAATAAAAAGGAAATCTTAATTTCAAAAAATTCGGATTACATTTTTATTTAAAGATTATTTATTAAAATGAAAATGTCAGCAATAATCATTATAGATTATAGGCTAGTGCGGAGCTATGGTTAATATAATAAATGAAAAATTATATTAGAAATTTTAAGAATTTTTATTCAAAAAAACAAATAGGTCAAATAAGAGTTTTTTTTCTTTTATCAATATTTGCTATGACATTAGAAATTTTAAGTGTGGGATTGATTATACCTTTGTTAACTTTATTAGTAGAACCATCCTTCTCAATTAATTTAATTGATATTCTAAAAAGGTATGGTTTTCATATTGCATCAGAGAAAGATTTAATTTTATCGTCAATATTTTTATTATTAATTGTTTTTTTAATAAAAACTTTATTTTTAACTTACGTATCATACAAACAAACAAAATTTACAACTAATTTTAAAACAGAAGTAACAAATAAGCTTTTTAATATTTATCTATCTAAACCTTATATTTTTCATCTTTATAATAATTCTGCAAAATTAATTAGAAATTTACATGACTCAACTTATATAGTTATAATCACTAAATCTCTATTAATTTTAATGAGTGAAATAACAGTCATGTTTGGAATTTTTTGTTTAATGATTTTTTACGAACCACTAGGAACTATCACAACATTCTTGTTTCTTTTGATATCTGGTTACTTATTTTATATTGTTGTTCAAAAAAATGCAGCAAAATGGGGCACTTCTAGAAAAATTCATGAGGGTAATAGAATTCAATCTTTGCAACAAGGCTTTTCTGCGATCAAAGATATTAAAATTCTTAATAAGTTAGAATATTTTTTAAATTCTTTTAGTGAGCAAAATAAAATTACTAACGAAAGTGTATTTAAAGAGCAATATGCAGCATCACTTCCAAGACTTTGGTTAGAATTTTTTGCAGTTATTGGTTTTATAGTTCTTTTTTTAATACTTATTAACTTTAAAGATAATTTTTATGAAATTATTCCGATTGTTGGCTTCTTTACTGCAGCAGCATTTCGTATTATGCCATCTGTTACAAGAGTTATGAATTCTATACAGGCAATAAAATTTGGCCTTCCAGTGGCAGATACTTATTTAAAAGAGTTTCAAAGTTCTACAGACATAGAAAAAGTTTCTTTGAATTCAAGAAAATTGAAATTTAATGAGTCAATTGAATTAGTTGATATTAGCTATAGTTACCCAAGTTCAACTAAAAAAATTTTAAACAATTTAAATATCAAAATACCGATTAATACTTCGATCGGAATTTTCGGAGAAAGTGGAGTTGGTAAATCAACATTTTTAAACGTTTTTTTGAAGTTATTAAAACCTCAAAGTGGAAAAATATTAATAGATGGTCAAGATATCACAGGTAAATCGAAAGAGTGGCAAAATATTTTGGGATATGTGCCCCAGGATGTTTATTTGAGTGATGACTCTATTGCAAAAAATATAGCTCTTGGAATTGAAGAAAATTTAATTGATATGAATAAAGTAATGAAATGTGCTGAAAAGGTGAATTTAGGGCAATTTATTAAAAATCTTGATGATGGATATGATACAAAAGTTGGTGAGCTAGGAGAAAGGATTTCGGGAGGTCAAAGACAAAGAATAGGTATTGCGCGAGCGCTTTATAATGACATAAAAATTTTAGTATTAGATGAATATACAAACTCTTTAGATGATGAAAATGAAAAAAAAATTATAAATGAAGTTAATTCTTTAAAACCTGGAAGGATAATAATAACAGTTAGTCACAAAGATACTACGCTTAAATATAGTGATTTTATTTATAAGTTAACATATAAAGACGGTCTTCTAAAACAATGAATTATAAAAAAGATCTTTTAAAAAATAATAATAAAATAGCTGTATGGGGAACTGGTTATATTGGACTGTCCACAATGATGTATTTTGCAAAAAAAGGAGTAACGTCAATTGGATTTGATATAGATTTTAAAAAAGTAAAACAAATTAATAAGGGGATACTTCCAATTGATGAACTTCAAAGTTGGTTTGGATTTAAAATAAAACCTTTCATTAAAAAAAAAAAATTATCAGCAACCAATAATCTAAAAGATTTATTCGATAAAAAAATTTCTACTCATTTTATAGCCATACCAACAGAAAAAGACGGAAAGCCTTATTTTAAAATATTATTTAAAGTTTTAAAAAATATTGTCAATATTATCAAAAATAGACAAAACAATAAAAAAATTGTTGTAATTGTAGAATCCACTCTCACTCCAAAATTTTCTGAAAAAAAAATTATTCCATTTTTCAAATCAAAAAATATTTTACCAGGCAAGGATTTTATTTTTGCGGTAGCACCTAGACGAGACTGGTTTGTGGAAGGGACAAAAAGTTTGGAAAATTTAGATAGAGTATTTGGATCTACAGATAAAATTTCTTCTGAACATGTAAGATCTATTTTATCAATAGTTTGCAAAAAATTGCATGAAGCTAGTTCACATAGAGTTTCTGAAATGGTTAAAAGTATTGAAAATGCATATAGGCATGTAGAAATAACTTTAGCAAATCAATTATCACTTGCTTATCCTAAAGAAAATATGAGGGAAGTTTTAAAGTTAGTTGGGACAAAGTGGAATATTGGAACTTTCTACCCAGGATTCGGATCTGGAGGTTATTGTATCCCTTTATCAAGTCAATATGTTTTACAAAACGTGAATAAAAACAAAGACTTAACTCTTTTAAGAGAAACAATCAAAACTGATAAAAATATAAATTTATTAATTGCCAGATCTTTAGTAAAAAAAAAATTTAAGAGTATTGGAGTTTTAGGATTATCTTATAAAGGTAACTTAAAAGTTAGTATTCTTTCACCAATTATTCCTTTTGTTAAAGAATTAAAAAGATACAAAATGAATGTAAAAGTTTTTGATCCTTATTACTCAAAAAAAGAAATTAATGAAATTTTGGGTGTGAAATCATTTAAATTTCCGCAAAGCCTTAAACAATTTGATTGTTTAATACTTGCAGTTGACCATGATATATTTAAAAAGAATGCAAATTTAATATTCAAAAATTTAAATAAAGTAGATTTCATATTAGATAATAATGGAGTTTGGGAAAATTTTAAAAATAAACTTAAGAAATATAATTATCACATGAGTGGTAATACAGGTTGGATTTAATTATGAAAAACAAAATTAAAGTTCTGGTAACCGGTGGAGCGGGGTATGTGGGTTCAGCTACAGTGAGGCACTTACTGGCAAAAAACTACGAAGTTTATGTAATTGACAATTTAATGCAGGGAACTGAAGGGGTAAGCTGTTTTATCGGATATCCAGGATATTATTTTATAAAAGGAGATATCAATGATGAAAAATTATTGAGTGAATTAATTAAAAAAGTTGATTATGTTGTACATTTAGCTGCAATTGTTGGTGAGGGTGCATGTAAAAAAGACCCAGATTTAACAAATAAAACAAATATTGAAGCTACAAAAAAAATTATAAATTTATCTTCTGAAAATAATATTAAAAGAATCATTTTTTTTTCAACTTGTAGTAGTTATGGTGTGCAAGATACTAATATAATGGCAACTGAAGACTCTCCATTAAATCCAGTCTCACTTTATGCAGAAAGTAAAATCTTTATGGAAGAATATCTATTAAAAAATTATGACTCAAATCTTTCCTACACTATTTTAAGACCTTCAACAGTACATGGTATTTCACCAAGAATGAGATTTGATTTGATAGTTAATCATTTTTGTAAAGATGCAATCCTCAATAAAAAATTAGAAATATTTGGAGGGGAACTTTGGAGGCCTTTGATGTGGGTTGGGGAAGTTGGTAGAGTTGTAGATGCTATTTTTAGCGCTGAATTGAACTTAATCAAAAATCAAGTTTTCAATTTAGGCAATACTAATGCAAATAAAAAAAAGAAAGAGGTTGCAGAAATTATTAAAGAAAAATTTCTTCCTGAGATTAAACTTAATTATATAGGAAAAGATGAAGATCTAAGAAGTTATAGAGTAGACTTTTCAAAGCTAGAAAAAATTTTAAATTTTAAGTTAGAAAAATCTCTTGAAGATGCAATTAAAGAATTAATTTTTTCTTTAAGAAATAATATTTATCCAGATCCTAATAATTCAAAGTATAAAAATTAAAAGTTTATGATACCTTTATCAGTTCCAAATTTGAGAGGGAATGAAAAAAAGTATTTAAATAGGTGTATTTCAACAGAGTATGTTTCCTCAGTTGGTGAATTTGTAAATATTTTTGAAAAAAATATCGCTAAATTTACCAAATCAAAATATGCAGTCGCTTGTTCTAGTGGCACAACAGCTCTTCATTTAGCATTGAGATCAATCGATGTAAAAAAAGATGATGAAGTAATAATTCCAAGTATGAGTTTTATTGCAACTGTTAATCCGGTTCTATATTTAAATGCTTCACCAATATTTATGGATTGTGATAAATTTTACAATTTAGATATCTATAAGTTTAAAAAATTTGTTGAAAAAAACACTTTTTTTAAAAATGGTTTTACCATAAATAAAAAAACTAGAAAAAAAATAAAAGCAGTTATCCCCGTACATGTTTCAGGCAATGCAGTTGACCTAGAGTCAATAGTAAGCTTTTGTAAAAAAAAAAAATATTAAAATTATAGAAGATGCAGCAGAGGCTCTAGGAACATTTTATCTTAAGGGAAAATTAAAGAATAAACATGTCGGCACAATTGGAGATATTGGTTGTCTTTCTTTCAATGGAAATAAAATAATAACTTCAGGAGGTGGAGGAATGATTATTACCAATAATAAAAAGTTAGCAGAAAAATGCAAATATTTATCTACACAAGCAACAAATGACCCAATTATTTACAAGCATAATGACATAGGCTATAATTATCGTTTAACTAACATTCAAGCCGCTGTAGGAGTAGCTCAATTAGAAAAAATTCAATCATTTATCAAAAAAAAGAAAAAAATATATAGTTTTTATAAAAAAAAAATAAATAAAATATCTGGATTAAAATTAGCTGAGCGTCCTAAGTACGCGGATAATAATAATTGGATGATGACAATTATTATAAAAAAAAATTTTAAATATAAAAAAGATATTTTAATTAAAAAATTATTTAAAAAAAATATCCAAACAAGATCCATGTGGTTGCCAATTCATCTTCAAAAAAAATACATAAAATTTCAGAAATATGAAATTTCTAAATCAATTGAATTATTTAATAGTTCAATTAATATTCCTTGTAGCACGAACTTATCATCAAATCAGATGAACAAAGTTACCAGTATTTTACTAAATATATAAAATGAAAAAAAAAATAATTGGTTATGGAGCTGGTGGTCATGCTGGCGTAATTATTGATATAATTGAGGATAATAATGAATATAAAATTGAGGGCCTAGTAGATAAGATTAAAGCAAAAAAAAAGTACGGCTATAAAATAATTGGAAACGACCTAAAATTAGACCAAATTTATAAAAAATATAAAAATATTTTCTTTGGAATAGCAGGCATCAAGTCAATAAAAAAAAATATTTTACTTTATAACAAGTTAGAGAAAATTGGTTTTAATATCGTAAGTATAATTCATCAAAAAAGTATCATATCAAAAAATACTAAAATTGGAAAAAGTATAAAAATATTTTCAGGTGTAAAAATTAATAGCAACGTGATTTTGGGTAAAAATGTATTTGTAAACACAGGAGCTATTATAGAGCATGATTGCAAAATTGGAGACCATTCTCAAATTGGACCTGGTGTAATGTTATCGGGTGGTGTTAAGATCAAGAAAGGATGCTTTATAGGAATAGGTTCAAAAATAAATCAGAATATAATTGTTGGAGAAAATAGTATTGTAGGTTCTGGTTCAGTAGTTATAAAAAATATAAAAAAGAATTCAATATATGCAGGTATTCCAGCTAAAAAAATTGGAGTATTAGAATGAAAAAAATTGCAATATTTACAACAACAAGAAGTGATATTTCTATTTTAACTCCACTGATAAAAAAAATTAGAGAAACTAAAAAGATAAATTACCTTTTATTTGTTGGTGGGACTCATTTAGACAAAGATTATGGAAGCACAAAAAAAGAAATTTTATCGGATAAAATAACTATTAATGGTTATTTCAACTATCTAGTAAAAGGCGATAGTAAAAAAAGTCTTTCATCATCACTAGCCAATGCCCACTCTCAAATTAATAATCTATTTGCCAAATATAAGTTTGATTACGTTTGTGTTTTGGGGGATAGATTTGAAAAAATGGCAATAGTTAATAATGCAATTATCTACAATAAACCAATAATTCATTTACATGGGGGTGAAATAACAGAAGGTGTAATAGATAATCAAATAAGAAATATGATTTCTAAAGCATCACATTTGCATTTTGTTATATGTGAATTTTATAAAAAACAATTGATAAAAATGGGAGAGAAAAGAAACAGAATATTCAATCTTGGTTCACTGGCAATAGATTTAATAAAAAGTGTAAAAAAAATGAGTAAGGTAGTTTTATTTGATAAAATTAAGATTAAGCTGAATATTCCAACAGTAATTTTAACTTATCATCCAGTAACATTAGAAAAAAAAATATCAGAAATAACACAAATAAAAAATATTTTTGATACCTTAAAAAAAACTAATTTTCAAATAGTTGTTACAGCACCAGGTCATGAAAATGGGAGAGGAATTATTGAAGATTATATAAAAAAAATTAGTTTTAAAAACAAAAAAATTGTTTATGTAAAATCACTAGGACATAATTTGTTATTTAATCTACTACCTCATTGCAAATTTATGATAGGAAACTCTTCTAGTGGGATTATCGAAGCTCCTTTTTTTAAAATACCTACAATTAATATAGGTGATAGACAAAAAGGAAGATTCAAGCATGCGTCAGTAATTAATTGTTCTTATTCCAAAAATTCTATTCAAAAAGCAATTAATTTAGCAAGTAGTATAAAATTTAAAAAAAAAATTTTAAGATCTAAATTTTTCTTTGGAAATGGAAAATCATCAGAAAAAATTTTAAGGCAAATACTTAAAACTCAAATAAATGAAAAATTTTTAAGAAAAAAATGATGAACAAAAAAATTAAAATAATAGCTGAGGCAGGATGTAATCATAATGGAAAATTAAATTTAGCCTTCAAATTAATAAATGCAGCGAAAAAAGCAGGCGCTGATGCAGTAAAATTTCAACTTTTTAATCCGGATGAGCTTGTTATAAAAAATGCTCCTAAAGCAAATTATGCAAAAAAATTTACTAGAAAGTTTAAAAATCAATATGAGATGCAAAAAAAAATTAGTTTGAGTTCTAAAGAACATTTAAAATTAAAAAAATATTGTGACAAAAAAAAAATTGAATATTTGTGCTCTGCTTTTGATATTGAAAGCTTAAATATTTTAAAAAAGTTTAAGTTAAAAACATTCAAGATACCATCTGGAGAAATAAATAATACAAAATATCTTAGTCATCTAGGTAGATTTAAAAAGAATGTTTTATTATCTACCGGAATGTCATCTAAAAAAGAGATAAATTTTGCTTTAAAAACTCTTATAAACTCTGGTGTTTCGAAAAAAAAAATAATCATACTTCAATGTAATTCTGAATACCCAAGTCCATATGAGGATATTAATTTACATGCAATGATGTCATTTAAAAAAGATTTCAATTGTGATTATGGTTTCTCAGATCATTCAATGGGAATTGAAGTTCCTATAGCAGCAGCGGCTTTGGGCGCGAAAGTAATTGAAAAGCATTTTACTTTAAATAAAAAATTTGAGGGACCAGACCATCATATGAGTCTGCTACCTCAAGAACTTAAACAAATGATATCTTCAATTAGAAACGTGGAAAAAGCTTTAGGAAAAAAAACAAAAACAATTACAAAAAGTGAAAAAAAAAATATTAAAATTGCAAGAAAATCAATAGTAGCAAGATTTGAAATTAAAACTGGTGAAAAATTTACAACAAAAAATTTGACCATTAAACGTCCAGGTCATGGAATTCCTGCTAATGAATACTTTAATTTAATTGGAAGAAAATCAAAAAAAATATTTAAAAAAGATGAATTAATAACAATATGAAAAAAATAATTATAAAAGATACTTCAACTTTATATTCAGCGCTTCAAAAACTTCAAGATTCTTCAGGCACATGTTTGATAGTAATTGATAACAAAAAAAGGTTACTTGGAACACTTTCTGATGGTGATGTAAGACGAGCTATTTTAAGAGGAAAAAAATTGACAGAAAAAGTAAAAGAAGTTTGTAGAAAAAAATGCTTGTTTGTTTATAAAAATTCAGCCAACAAATCATCACTTGCAAATTTATGTAAAAAAAAAAATATTGAAGTTATTCCAATAGTAGATAAAAAAAAAAAAGTCATAAATTATTTTTCATCCAAAAGTTTGGGAAATTTTAATTTAACCAAAGAAGAGACAGATTTGGAAGTAGTAATCATGGCTGGAGGAATAGGCGCCAGGTTAAAACCATTAACAAATATTATTCCCAAACCTTTAATTCCAGTTCAAGATAAAACAATAATAGAAAAAATTATGGAAAGATTTTACGAGCAGGGTTTTGAAAGGTTTATTTTATCGATTAATTATAAGAGCAATATAATTAAATCTTTTATGAAAAATTTAAAACCTAAATTTTCTTACGAGTTTATAGAAGAGAAAAAAAAATTAGGTACAGCAGGAAGCCTTTACTTTTTGAAAGATAAAAAAAAGAAAAATTATTTCGTTATAAATTGTGATACTATTGTTGATATTGAATATTTGAAATTACTTGATTTTCATAAAAGTAATAAGAATGATTTAACTCTAGTAGTTTCTGCTAAAAAGTTTCTTGTTCCTTATGGTTCTTGTAAAATAAAAAAAAGTGGAGAACTTCTCCAACTAGAGGAAAAACCTGAACATCATCATCTAGTAAACACAGGCCTTTATGTAATAAATAGTCAATTATTTAATTATATTAAAAAAGAACAATATTTAGATTTTGATGATTTCATAAATGTAATTAAAAGAAAGAAAAAAAAAATAGGTCTTTTTCCAATAAGTGAGAGTTCATGGTCAGACGTTGGCAAATGGGATGAGTATAAAAAATTTCTAGAAAAATTTTAGAAAGTAACTTTATGATAAGAGGTTATAAAATTTTAGCGTTAATTCCAGCAAGAGGTAAAAGTTTAGAACTTAAAAAAAAAAACGTAAGAAACTTTTTTAAAAAACCTTTAATTAAATGGACACTTGATGCTGTTAAAAAGTCCAAGTTTATAGATAAAGTTGTAGTATCCACAGACTCAGAAAAAATTTTGAGAATTGCAAAACAGTATAAACTTGTAAGTTTAAGCAAAAGACCAAAAAAACTCTCAACAAGACATGCTAATATGTATGATGTTATTAATTATGAGATTCAAAAAAATCCTGGTTATAACATAATAATATTATTACAACCCACATCTCCTCTCAGAAGTACATCGGATATAGACAAAAGTTTGGAGTTAATGTTACGAAATAAGAGAAAGTCATGTGTAAGTTTTGTAGAATTAAAATATAGGCCAGAATTGATGTATAAAATTGATAAAAAACAAAATTTAAAAAAATTTAAAAAAATAAAATTAATTTTAAATAGGCAAGAAGTTGAAAAATACTTTTATCCTAGTGGTGATATTTATATTTCAGATATTTTAAATTTTTTGAAGAGAAAAAGTTTTTTAGATAAAAATACTTACCCTTTTATAATAGAAAAACATAAATCTATTGACATAGACGACATATATGATTTCAAGTTGGGTGAGATCAAACTGAAAATTTCAAAAAAATAGTTGATGTAAAAAACTTTTAAACATTTAAAATTTTTGTAATATAATTAATGTAACCTCACATAATGCAAAGTCTTATTCAAGGTAAATTAAAACGAATAAAAAAAAAAAATATATTAGTAAAAAAAAAAGATTTATTTGAATTAACAAATTCTAAAAATACTTTGGGTATTATTATGAAATGCTTGGATTTTTCCTCATTATGCAATTATTCGAGACCTGCTTATGATTATAGAAAAGTAACTGATTTTTTAGAGACAAATAATATTTTTCACTTCATTAACAATTTTTATTACGGTTATTGTCATGAAATTAGTTTTTTTATGAAATACTTATTGAAACTACACAAAATAAAATCAAGAATTATTAGACTTTACTCAAAAAAAATTGGATTTCATTGGGTTTTAGAAGTAAAATTTAAAAATAGATGGATTCTTGCAGATCCTACACTAGGAATTTTTCTCAGATCAAAGATAGATAAAAAATTAATTGGCATTCAAGAGATAAAAAAATTAAAAATAAAAGATATTTTGTGGAATAAAAAAATTTCACTTAAAAAATTTTCAAATTTAGAGAAAAATAATTTTTATTATTATAAGAAAGAAAAAAACTTCTTAAATCCCAAAAAAAAATATTTTAGTTATTTTTTTAAAAGTGAAAAAGTTAAATTTTTTGATAAAAAAATTTTGTATAAAAAAGAAATCTATAAAAATAATAGAATAAACGATTTTATGATTTTCAAAAGTGGCTCTTTAAATAACAAAATATTTAAAATAACTAAAAGTAAAAAAAAATACGGATTAGCTTATGGAAAAAAAATTAAATCCAATAAATTTATCAAATTTAAAAATTATATTGTAAGATTTGATATATTTAAAAATAAATTTCAGATGAAAAATTTTGCTTTTCCAATTTTAGACATAAAGGTTTTATTACAAAATAATAAAAAAATCACAAATTTAACCATAGACAAAAAAAATTACGATATTTCAAATTATAATAATAAATGGTTAGATAAAAAAATTATTAATGGTAGGACATTATCAATTGATGCTTTCAGAAGTTTTTCATTAAAAGGTCAAAGTATTTTAAAGTCAGTTGAACTGTTAATTTTAAGAACTTAAAATAGGTTTATTAGATAATTAATTAATTAAAAATGATTGGAATTAAACTTAAAGTTATAAATAATAAATTGGAAAGTCCTAAATTTTTTAATAACTCAAATCCTTTGATTAAACTAAAACATCAAAAATTTAATATTATAATTATTGGTCAAGTCTTTGAAAAAAAAAATATATTAAAGGATACAATTCGAAAAGTATTAGAAAAAAAAAATTACAAAGATTTACTTAAATTTAATGGCGAATATGCAATAGTAATTATTAATAAAGCAGATAATTTCTTAATAATCGGCAATAGTCAGAGTTCATATCTACCAATTTTTTATTCAAAATTTAAAAATGAATTTGTAGTTGACTTTAATATATTAAACTTTCACAAAAAATACTTTACAAAAATAAATTTCAAAAAAATTTATGAATGGCTAGCTTTTAATGGACGATCTTTTAATAATGAGACATTCTTAAAGGATATAAATGTTTTAGAATCTGGAAGTTTAATAATTAAAAAAAAAGAAAAATATAAAAAAGCTTATTTACCTCCTTTTTATTATCAGCCCAAACTTGTTACTTTGAAAGAAGTCACAAAAAAAGTCTCAAAGACACTTAAAAATGCAATTAATCAAAGATTGTCTGAAACAAAAAATATTACACAATTCGGCTTATCAGGCGGTTTAGACTCAAGAATTTTGGTCTCTCTAATAAATAAAGTTAACTTAAAAAAAATCAAAAGTTATACAATTTCAACCAAATTTAGCTTTGAAAAAAAAATCTCAAAAAATGTAGCACAATATTTAAAGTTACGGCATAAAGAAATTAATGTTCCAATAAAAGAGTACTACATGTCCCCATTTGAGACAATTAGACATGGTGGTTTTAATAATGTTTTTAAAATGGGAGTATATAGAAAATTTCTTAGGGCAGAATTTGAAAATAATAAAAACAGAAATGTTATGATTGGAAATGCTTTGGATGTGCTTATAGCTAGTAGTTTTTCTAGCAAAGACCTGACAAGAATTAAAACTAGGAAACAATACATAGATTGGTATATCAATAAATATCAATTATTTTCAGTAAGTGAACTTGCACAATTATTTAAAAATAAAAAATTAAGTAAGATGTCTCAAAATAAAAATTTAGTAAAGTTTTTGAAAAAATACAATTTTTCAAAAAACAACTCAATTGATATTAATGATGCATTTACATTTGAAACAAGAATCAAAAGATGGCATAACTATACACTCTCAGCCATTAGTAATTTTGCGAATTTTTTAATTCCGACTTTTGATACTAATTTTCTTAAAATATGTTCCTCGATTCCATATAAATTTAGAATGAATAATATTTTGAGAAAAAATATTTTAAAGAGTATTAGTTTAAATTTATATAATTTAGAAACTTCAAATTCACTAGAAAAAATTAATATAAAGAATAAAAAAAATTTCGAATCTTTTTTTGATGTAAATTTAGGTTTTGATATGAAAAAGAACAATAATATTTACTTATTGTTAGAAAAAATCAAAAAAAAGTTGACACATCTTAAAAAAGAAAAATTTTTAGATATTACTTTCATTGAGACACTTATTGATGAACATAAAAAATCAGATAAAGAAAATACTAGAAAAATTTTTTTATTAATTTCATTATTAATCTCAATGATATTTATTTTTAAAAAACAAAATGAAAATTAAGAAAAAAATTAAAAATCTTATATTTATTTTTGAAACTTTTTTAACTAAATACGATTTTGAAAAATATGGTTTTGAATTTTATAAATCCAAAGGAATAGAAATTAAGATTTTGAATATTAGTCCAATAACAAGAGTAGATTATTTCAATGGTGAAAAGGAAAAAAATCATTATATAAAAGATTTTCAAAAAAATTGTTTTTCATTAGAAGATTTAAAAATGGAGATTTCCAAATATAGAAATACACTTACCGCATCTATTATTCATATTAATAATCTTGAATATTATTATGAAACGATCAAGATGATAAGACATAACAATATCTTGACTATTAAACATTTTTTTGGTGGCCAACCTTTTAAGAAAAAAAATATTATTGAGATTTTTTCTCTCTTATTTTCAGATTTTTCCGGTGGAATTGAAAAAATAAAATCAGCATCAAAGTTAATCAAACTTAAATTTTTTAAAAAAGAGAAACCAGATATAGTTTTTTATGTAGGGTCAAAGCTTAAACCAAAAAAAAAAATAAAATCTACAAGTCTACCAAGCTTTGAATATGATAAAGTTAATTTTTTATCTTCAAAAAAATTCGAAAATAAAATTAATGATGAGTTTGCTTTATATGTAGATGTACCATTTAGACATACTGATCAATATGAAATTAGCAACAGGTTTCCAAAAGAGGTACCCTGTAGTTTTGATGAATACTATGGAAATTTAAATAAATTTTTTAAAAATTTTGAAAAAGTATCTAAATTAAAAGTTTGTATAAGCTCCCACCCTAGAGCAAATTATAAAAAAAATCCATATGAAACTTACAAATTATATGAAAACAAAACTTTTGAATTGTCAACAGATAGTAAATGTAAAGTGGTCCTGCTACATAGCAGCTTAGCTATTAATTACCCGGTCTTACTCTATAAACCTGTCATTTTTCTTACCCAATCAAAGTTTACATATTCAAACAAAAAAAAAATAGTCGACTTATCAAAATTTTTTAAGAAAAAACCAATTGAGATAGATCAAAATAATTTTGATGAAACGATTTATAAAAACCAACTTAGAGTAAATGAAAATATATATAACAACTATAAAAATAAGTTTATTTCAGAAAAAGATTTTAAAAATACAAGTTATGAGTTAATTTATAATACTCTGAACGACACTTATGACAATTGAAGAAAAAAATATATCTGGTTGGTTCGGAGATTATCCAAAAAGATGAACATCATCAATGTTTGAAAATGAGATTAATAAGATAAATAAAATTAAAATTATTGATAAACTAAGGTCAAATTATCTTAAATATGAAAATAACAAGTCAACTATTCTATCTTCTCTAAATTTTTATTTTGCACCTACAGCAGAATACTACGGTTTATATAAAATATTAAAATTATCAAAAGAATTAAAAGACTTTTCAATTCATAAAAAAATTATAAAAAATATTTTAAGTGGAATTTTTTTTTCAAATCCAGAGATAATAAAAAGAAAAAAAATTATTGATTATTCAAAAGTAATTATTACATGGGCTAGTAGAAATAATTTTAAAAAAGATGGCTCTATAAACGATAGATATTTTAATATAAACTCTAAACAAACAAAAAAAACTTTATGGATAGTTATTTATCTTGATAAATTCTTACCAAGTTATATTAAAAAAAATTTAAACGAAAATATTATTATTTATAAAAATAATTTTACTTTATATAATCTATATAGTTACGGAGTTTTTTTATTTAAAAAAATTTTATTTTATAAAAATTTTGAATTATTAATTAATAATATCAGTAATTATGCCCTTTTTTCAGAAAAATTTAATGAAAAAATAGATAAATATTTGATTAAAAATTTGAAATATCTTTATATGCCATATGAGGCACAACCATTTCAAAATAATATAATATTCAATCTTAAAGAAAAAAAAACTAAGACTAAAATTATTGGATATATACACTCAACACCTTTGGCTTTTCCAGCTAATTATATTTATAGGAAACATTCTCCTGATAAAATAATTGTAAATGGAAAAGATCAACTTGATTGTTTTGTAAAACATTTATATTGGCCAAAAAAAATTATATCTTTAAAACCATCTGTTAGATTCTTAAGAAAAAATAATCATAAAATGGAAAATAAAATTTTTTTACCTCTGGGTATTAATAGTCATGAAAAAATATTAAATATCTTTAAAAATTTAATTAGAAATCATAAATATGATTTATCAAATTTTGTGATTCAAAAGCATCCTCACTCCACAAATTCAAGAGATATCATTAACTTTGAAAAAAAATTGAAAGACTTAATAAAACAAAATTCAAAATTTAAGATAAATAAAATTACAAAAAATTTATCAGTTTTTGTTGGTTCATCAGGTGCAATAATTGAGGCATTGGAGAGAGGATTATATGTTTTACAACTTTCTCAAAGTCCTATAATAGAAACTTATTCTAGTACACTTTTTAAAAATATATTAAGATATAAAATAAATGATAATGTTTTTTCATATAGGTTAAAAAATAAAGGCAAGATAGTTAAGTTAGGTAAAATAAGTGATAATCTAAATTATATAAATAAAATTTAAGATGTTCAGAAGTTATTTTTTTAATAAATTAAATAAAAATTATAATTTAAATTTAACATTAATTAAATTACCTAAAAAATATTTAATGATGATTTACTTTAAAGATGCTTAAAAGTCAAAACATATTAATTACTGGTGTTGGGAAAGGTCTCGGGAGACAATTATTTGTTGATGCATTAAAAACAGGTGCTTATGTAATAGGGGTAACAAGATCTGAAAAAGATTTAAAAGATCTTGAAAAATTAGTTGGAAATTTTAAACTTTTCATCGGAGATGTAACGCAGCAAAGTACTATAAATAAAATATTTAACTTTTGTAAAAAAAATAACATTAAATTAACTGGTTTAGTGAATAACGCTGGCATTAGACAAAGAAAAAAATTTGAAAAAATTACTAAAAAAGATTTAGAGGAAATTATTGATATTAATTTGATTTCTCCATTTCTTATTATTCAAAAATTTTATCTTAATTGTGATAAAAAAAGAAATTGTTCTATCGTTAATATAGGCTCAATAGTTGGGGAAAAAGGTTTTTCAGAATTAAGTGGTTATGGTTCATCTAAAAGTGCTCTAAATGGATTAACAAAATGTTTAATGTCAGAATTTTCTAATAATCACAAAAAGATAAGGATTAATTGTGTAAATCCAGGTTTCACAAAAACATCATTTTATGAAAAATTTAAAAAAAAGAAATCTTTATATAACTGGACTATTAAGAAAACCCCAATTAAGAGGTGGGCAGAGCCTCAAGAAATAAGTAATTTGATACTTTTTTTAATCTCTGAGAAATCGAAATATATTAATGGTCAAAGTATAAGTATTGACGGAGGTTGGACATCTCAATGAAAAAAAAACATGTTTTAGGGTTAATTCCAACAAGATTAAATTCAACCAGATTACCCCAAAAAGCTTTGTTAGAAATAAATAATATTCCTCTAATTATTCATACTTATAAAAGAGCAAAAATGTCAAAAAAGCTTAATGATGTGGTTATTTGTTGTGATCATAAAAAAATTTATCAAACAGCAAAAAAATTCAAAGCCAAATGCATTATGACCTCTGAGCATCATTCTAATGGAACTGAAAGAATATACGAGGCTTACAAAAAAATTGGAAAAAAACACGATTTAATTGTTGATATTCAAGGTGACGAACCATTAATAAGTCCCAATCATATTGATCAAGTGATAAACGAACATCTTAAAAGAAAAGATGCAGACATAGTATTACCATTACTTTCTACAAAAATTAGAAATAATACCAATATTGTTCGTGTTGTGAATGATATAAATAATTATGTTTTGTATTTTTCAAGATCAAATATTCCTTTTGAATTTAAAAAAAATGTTAAATATTTTAACAAGCATTTATCAATAATCAGCTTTACTCCTTTTGCTTTAAAAAAATTTGCCCTCAATAAGCAGACCCCTTTAGAATTAATTGAGGATATTGAGCTTATGAGAGCTTTGGAGATAGGATTGAAAATTAAAACAATCAAATTAAAAGGTGATAGTTTTTCAGTTGATGTTGAAAAAGATTATTATAAAGCAAAAAAACAGATGTCAAAAGATAAATTTTTTAAATTTTATAAAGTTTAAATGAAATTAAGTTATAGGATTGATGATTCAAATAATACTATCTATATAAATAAAAAAATAGATAAAATTTTAATTTCTGATTTAGATAGACTAAACTCTGATAGAAAAGTTTTATTTATTTATGATAAAAACATTCATAAAGACATTATAAAAAAAATAATTTCTAGTTTAAAGAGTTATGGCTGTAAATTATTTTTGTTACCGCTCGAGGGAAACAAAGTTAACAAAAATGAGAAATCTCTTTTTAAAATAATTGATTTTTTGATTAAGGAAAGGTTCACAAAAAATTCAATTATTTTATCATGTTCAGGAGGTGTTTTAGGAGACATGAGCGCTCTTGCTTCAAGTTTATATCTAAGAGGATTGATCTATTTACATATACCAACAACAATAACATCTATAGTTGATAGTTGTATAGGAGGTAAGACTGCAATAAATTACAGAGGAATAATAAACTCAATTGGAAATTATTATCACGCCAAATCAGTTTACATCTCACATGAAATTATTGAAAAAATGCCAGAAAAAGAATTTCTTTCAGGTATTCCTGAAATAATTAAATGCTCCTTAATTAAAAATAAAAAAATACTAAATTTTTTACTTCAAAATAAAACTAAATTACTTAATAGAAATTTTAAAATTATTTCTAAAATTTGTTATGAGACACTAAAAGTAAAAATTCTATTATTCAAAAATGATATTTATGAAAAAAATACTCGTTTATTTCTTAATTTTGGACACACATTCGCTCACGCAATTGAAATGGCAACTGACAAGATGATAAAAAAAGATTTTTACAGACATGGAGAAGCAGTTGGTCTAGGGATTTTGTGTGAGCTGTATTATGCAAATCAAAAAAAAAATAGAGATTATTTGTTTGTTTCAAAAATTTTATCAGAATTTAATTTGCCAAATAAAATTGTTGTTAAAAATTTTAAAAAAATACAAAAACTACATGACGAAATTTACAAAGGTGTATTTCTTGATAAAAAAAAAATTAAAAAAAATCCAAGATATATCTCGTTAAAGTATCTTAAAAAACCAAGGATTAGTGAAATAGAGGACTACAACATGCTGAATGAGACTATAAGAACTTTATTTGTATGAAAAATTATCTGATTGTAAATTTACTATCTTCCAATTTGAGAACACTGCAAAAAAATATCTGAAGAATTAATATGAGACAATTAGAAATTTTTAAAAATAAAAAAGTTTTAATTACAGGTCATACTGGTTTTAAGGGTTCTTGGTTATCATTATGGTTAAAAAATTTAAATTCAAACGTGTTGGGAGTATCATTAAATATTCCAACTACACCATCTCATTATAATGCTCTAGGACTAAGAAATGAAATTAGAAATGAATTTGTCAATATTAGAGATTTAACAAAACTAAAAAAAATATTTAGGAAATTTAAACCAGATTTTGTATTTCATTTAGCCGCACAATCATTAGTAAAAAAATCTTATTCAAATCCAGAATTAACATTTAATACTAATTCTATAGGTACTCTGAATGTATTAGAGTGTTTGAGAGAGACAAAAAAAAATTGTATAGCTGTGATAATTACAAGCGACAAAGTTTATAAAAATAAAGAAATTAAGAGAGGTTATAAAGAAAATGATATTCTTGGTGGTGTCGATCCATATAGCGCGTCTAAAGCTTCAGCGGAACTAATAATTGATAGTTATTTTAACTCATTTTTAAAATATAAAAAAAATTTAAGAATAGGTATAGCTCGAGCTGGAAATGTCATAGGAGGTGGAGATTGGTCAGAGAATAGGTTAATTCCAGATTGTATAAAATCATGGTCTATCAATTCTACAGTTAAAATTAGAAATCCTAATTCAACACGACCATGGCAACATGTTTTAGATGCAGTTTATGGTTATCTACTATTGGCAATAAAATTAAAAAAAAATCGAAAACTCAATGGTCAAGCTTTTAACTTCGGACCGTCTGCTCAAAATAATTTTAAAGTAATTGATATTTTGAAATTGATGAAAAAATTTTGGAAATCTATTAAGTGGAATATAAATATTAAAAAAAATAATCATTATGAAAGTAGCTTATTAAAGTTGAATTCAAACAAATCAAAAAAATATTTAAATTGGAAAGCAAATTTAAATTTTGTTGAGAGCGTTAAGTATACGATAGAATGGTATAAATTTTTCTACCAAAATAAAAAAAAAATTAATAAATTATCTTCATATCAAATATCACAATATACAAGAAAAATAAAAAAAGATTAGGCATGAAAGTAGTAATTTTAGCTGGAGGTTATGGTACTAGAATTTCAGAGTATACCAAAACAATACCAAAACCAATGATAAAGCTAAATGGTAAACCAATTATACAATATATTATAAACCATTATGCATCTTACGGTTTTAAAAATTTTTATATAGCCTTAGGTTACAAGGGCAATATTATTAAAAGATACTTTAGAAATTATAATGATAAAAATATTAAAATTAATTTAATTGACACAGGTCTTAAAACAATGACCGGAGGCAGATTGAGAAGATTAAAAAAATTTTTAAAAAATGAGACTTTTTTAGCAACATATGGAGATGGTTTGAGTAATGTTAATTTACGAAAATTAATGAAGTTTCATTATGATAATAAAAAATTAGTCACCATCACTGCTGTAAGACCACCAGCTAGATTTGGAACTATTAAATTTAAAAAAAACTCTGTTTCATATTTTAAAGAAAAATCAAATTTAGATGAGGGATGGATAAATGGGGGATTCTTTGTAATTAATTCAAAATTCTTAAGTTTTATTAAAGACGATGATACATTGCTTGAAAAGGAACCTTTCGAAAAATTAACAAAAATGAGACAATTAGCAGGTTTTAAACATAAAGGTTTTTGGCAATGCATGGACACACTCAGAGATAAAGAAATTTTAGAAAAAAAAATAAAAGAAAAAAAAAATATTGACTTCTAAAAAAATACTAATTTCTGGAGGAACAGGTTTTGTTGGTTTCCATTTAGCCAAAAAGTGTCTTAAAATGGGCTGGAAAGTCACAAGTTTATCAACAAAATACCCACAAAAAAGAAAAAGATTGAAAAATGTATCTTATCTCATTTGTGATATTTCCAAAAAAAAAGAATTAAAGAAAATAAAAAATTGTGAATATGATTATGTTGTAAATCTTGCTGGATATGTCGATCACTCTAATGAAAAAAAAGTTTTTAAAGTTCATTATGAAGGTTGTAAAAATCTAGCAAATATTTTTTTATTAAAGAATATTAAAAAATTCATTCAAATTGGCTCGTCTGTAGAATATGGCAAAAAGATTTCCCCGCAAAATGAAAAAATGAAATCTAAAAATACTTATTCTTATTATGGAAATGCAAAATTATTAAGTACGAACTATTTACTTACATTATATAAAAAAAAAAAATTTCCTGTATGTATTTTAAGACCTTATTTATTATATGGTCCCAATCAAGATTTTAATAGAATTATTTCTTTAACTATTCAAAATTGTTTATCTGATAAAACTTTTAATTGCTCTGAAGGAATACAATATAGAGATTTTTTATTTATAGATGATTTTATTTCAGTTATAATTAAAGTTATTAACTTAAAAAGTACAAGCGGTCATATATTCAACGTTGGAAGTGGTAAAAAAATAATTATTAAAAGTGTAATTAAAAAAATTCAAAAAATTATTGGAAAAGGCAGGCCTAAATTTGGGGAAATTCCAATGAGAAAAGATGAAATTATAAGCTTGTACCCAAGTATAAAAAAAATTAAAAAATATACAAAATGGAAACCTGCTATTTCATTTAATCAAGGTCTGGCTTTAACAATTAAACATTATAAAAAAATAATAAGAAAAAAAATATAATTATTTTAAAATTTTTATTTAGAAGAAATGAAAAAAGTTTTTATAGTTTCAAACGACAAATTTTATCAAAATAATAATGGTTTTTTTAATTCCAATAAAAATACATATACAATTATTAATAGTATTTCTAGGTTTTGCAAAGTTTATTTAATAGCACGCAAAACTAAGTTCAGACAAAAATTCTATATGAATTTAAATAATGTTTCATTATTTGAAATACAAAAACTATTTAATAAAACTAATGAGATTAAAAATTCTAAAATTTTAATTATATCTTTAACGCCATTTAATTTTTTTATTTGTTTAATTCTCAAAATCTTAGGAGCAAAAAAAAAAAATTTCTATTTATTTTTGAGAAGTGATGGTTTTGAGGAATACAAAATTAAATTTGGAAAATTAGGGTATCTTACATACTGGTTAATGCTAAATATTTTAAAAGATAAGTTAAATATCTTATCTTGTTCTAGATCTTTAACTGGAAATTTTAAGTTCAAATTACTTTTTCCTTCAGAGATAAATGACAAATGGTTAAGTAAAAGAATTATAAGAAAAAAAAAATATATTAAGATACCAAAACTTTTATACATGGGTCGGTTTAGAGAAGAAAAAGGATATTTAAGTCTTATAAATATTTATAAAAAACTAGATTATAAATCACATTTGACAATGATTGGAAATGATCAAAAATATTTAAAAAAAAAAGACTACCCAAATAATGCAAATATAAAGGTGCTTGGACAAGTAACTGATGACAATAATTTAATTAAACACTATGACAAATGTGATATTCTAATTCTGCCGTCTTATATAGAAGCATATCCACAAGTTATTTTGGAAAGTTTATCTAGATTAAAACCCATAATAATCTTCAATGAAATAAAATATTTGAAGAAAACTTTTAAGTTTGGATTGTTTAATTGTGATAGAGATGAAAAAAGTTTAGAACTAACAATAGAAAAAATAATTAATAATTACCAAAATATACAAAAAAAAATTTTAAAAGAAAAAATTTTCACACAAAAAAGTTTTTTTTTAAATATGAAAAAAATTTTTGAATTTTAGAATGGGAAAAATTTATTTGATTATATTAAGCTTCATAAGGTCTTCTAAGCTTTTTACTCAATTCATATGGGGAATCAAGATAGATACTAAATTACATAACACCTTTTGGGATCTAACTACTTTAGTTTTAAAAAAAGAGTTAAGTCAAATAAAATTCAAAAAAAAATATCTAGATATGGGTTGTGGTCAATTTGCAATTCTAGGGCAGTTCTTTAAAAAAATTAATTATTCGTCAGATGTAACTTCAGTTGATATTTATGAAAAATTTATTGAAAATAGTTTACATAACTCAAAGCTTAATAAAAGTAGTATTCAAATTAAAAAATCCAATTTATTTTCAAACATAAATGAAAAGTTTGATTTAATTTCTTTTAATCCTCCTTATGTTCCATATACACAGAAAAAAGATGAGTTAAAGTTTCCAAATATTCGTTATAGTGAGAATGAAGGTCTTAAAACTACTCAGGATTTCTTAATTAGAGCAAAAAATTATTTAACAAATGATGGTGAAATTTTACTTGGTATAAATACTTTCTACGTTCCACAAGCTCATTGTAATAAATTAATTTCTGAAACTGGATTTAGGGTTTTAAAGATTACAAAAATGAAATTAAATACTTCCATAGTGTTTAGATTAAAAGCTATTTAGATATCAAGAAATCTCCTAGCGCAAGATAATCAATTCCAGTTCCTGAAAAACATCTTATTGCCTCAGTGGGTTTATTCACTATTGGTTCACCCTGAACATTAAAAGATGTATTGATGAGAATTGCTTGTCCTGTAATTTTTTCAAATTCATATATTAATTTGTAGAATCTTTTATTATTTTTTTGTCTTACTATTTGAGGCCTAGCTGTTCCATCCACATGGACTGCAGATGGTAAAATTTTTTTATATTTATTTTTAATTTTGAAAGCCAAAATCATAAAATCACTTTCTGGTACATTTCCAAAATAATCTTTATATCTGTAGTCGTTAATTGAAGGGCAAAATGGCCTCCAATTTTCTCTATGCTTGACCTCATCATTAAGTTTTTTTTTCATATTTTTCATAAGTGGACTTGCCAAAATAGATCTATTACCCAACGCACGCGCACCAACTTCTGATCTACCTTGAAACCAACCAACTATTTTGCCTTTAGAAAGTTTTTCTGCTACTATTTTTTCAATATTTTTTACTTTCTTAAATTTAATTTTTGTTTCTTTTAAGTATTTCAATATTTCATTATTTGAAAAGCTATTTCCATAATAACAATGCTCCATTTTTTGAAAATTTCCTTTTTCATTTTTAGCTGATAACATTGCAGCTCCTAAAGCTACTCCATTGTCCGAAGCTGCTGGTTGAATATATATTTGTTTGACTTCAGAGAGATTGGCTAAAGCACCATTTAATTTACAATTCATGTGAACACCTCCAGCTAAACAAAGATTTGAAATTTTAGAAATCTTAATTAAATTTTTTACAAGCAATTTTACTACTTCTTCCAATCTCCACTGAACATTAAAAGCTAATATTTTATGATAATTTGAAATTTTCTTACTATTAAATAATGGTTTGCCAAAAATTTTTATAAAATCCTCAGAAAATCTAGGATTAGTATTTCTATTTCCCCCAAACCTTAATACTGGATTTAAAGAAAAATCTCCTGTTTTCTTATCATATTTTAAAAATTTATTCAGTTTAGATTGTATTTCTTTAGAGTATTTTCCATATGAAGCTAAAGCCATTAACTTGCCTTCCTCTGAGTTGCTTTTAAAACCAAAAAATTCAGTAAAAGTTGAGTAATATCCACCAAGCGTATTAGGTAGTTCAAATTTTTTTATACATTTTATATTCTTACCTCGACCTATATAAAGACCACCTGTAAATTCCTCGCCCAAACCATCTAAAATAAGAATATTACTTTTTTTAAAACCTGATGGATAATAAGCACTAGCTGCGTGACTTAGATGGTGTTTATAAAAAAAAATTTTTTTATTAAATTTCTGTCCTTTTTTTGCAAATTCCCATTTAAGTTCATTTGATATTTTATCTGGGTCGTAACCTAATCTAATCCTTTCTTCTAAATTAAGGTTGTAATTATTTCCAAGAGAAGCGTATTTTGAGTACATCTTTTTTATTTTTTTTGGAACAACATTAAATTGATGAGGACAATCCCACCCAAATGAAATAGTTTTAACTTTTTGGATTGTAATTTTTGCCTTTTTTAAACAATAAAAAATTGAATTTATTGGTAAAGCTAGGGGTGCATTTTTAATCCTTGTAAATCTTTCTTCTTCTGCAAATGCAATTATCTTTTTTTTTTTCAATAAGGCGGCAGATGGATTTGTCCCAACCCCACCAAAAATTCCCAAGTAATAACTCACTTGGTTTTAATATATTATAAAATGTAAATTTTCAATTTTTAATATTAAAGATTAAATTAATAATAATTAATTGTATTTAGGATTTATAATTATATAAATAATAGTAAATAAATTGCACTATAAATGAATTTAAAAATAAATCTTCAATTTTTTTTTTTTGGATATGGTATAGTTTTTTTTCCATTATTATTATTAATAGGACCATTATTTTCTGAATTATTTTTAATTTCAGTTATTACTTTTTTTTTGTTTTTTATTATTAAAGAAAAAAAAGAAATATTCTATAGAAATAAATTTTTTATTTTTTTTCTAATTTTTTATATCTCAACCATTTACTCAACTTTAATAAATTATTATAATTTAGACTTAGCAATAAGTGGTATATTTTACTTCAGAATATTATTGTTTTCTTTTTCAATTTGGTTTGTCCTGGAAAATTTTGATGTCTTTAATAAAAAAACAATTCTTTTTTATAATCTCTTTTTTTTATTGATAATTTTTGACTCCTTGTTGCAATTTTATTCAGGAAAAAATTTGTTCAGTTATGAGATTGTATCAAATCGAATTTCAGGTTTTTTTGGAGAAGAACTGATATTAGGTAGTTTTCTACTTAGAATTTTACCTATTTTTTTAATCTTCATAGTAATGAATAATGATTTAAACACTAATAAAAAAAATATTTATTATGCTACAATTATTTCTTTAGCATGTTTTGTTATTTATTTATCAGGTGAAAGAACATCCTTTGGTTTGTTGATTTTATATTTTGCCACACTTTTTTTTATGTCTTCATATTTACGGAAATTTATTACAATTGTAATAATTATATTTCTTACCCTATCAGTAACTTTAACAAATTTTGAAAATTCTAATCAAATTAATCCTGCTAATAGAATGTTTGTTAAATCATATAATCAAATAATTGGCAAAGGAGCTGAAAAACATGAGGAGTTTAAAAAAAAATTTTTTGATAAGATTTACGTCTTCTCACATGATCATCAGGGACATTATATGCTTTCATATAAAATATTTAAAGATCATATGATTTCAGGAACCGGGCCTAAAGGATTTAGATATTTATGTAGAAATAAAATTTATATATTAGAAAATAATGATGGTTGTTCAACGCATCCCCATAATACCTACTTTCAAATTTTAGTCTCTAATGGTTTAATTGGATTTTTTTTATTAATATTTGCTTTTTTTTATATCTCAAAAGAAATGTTTCTTTGTAGAAAAAAAATGAAAGACAAAGTTATTTATAATAAAAAAGAGATCTGTAAATCAATTTTAATATCGGCAATATTTATTAATTTATGGCCATTTATACCAAGTGGCAATTTTTTTAATAATTGGTTATCTATGCTATATTTTTATCCTGTAGGTTTTTATCTTTATTTTAAGCATCAAAATGACAAAAAAATTAATTAGTATAATTATTAATTGTTTTAATGGTGAAAAATATCTTGAAAAAAATCTTAATTCGATTTTAAAACAAAAATACCAGAAATACGAAGTAATTTTTGTTGATAATTGTTCAACAGACTCAAGTTCAAAAATTTACAAAAAAATAAAAGATAAAAGATTTAGATATTTTAAAACTTCAAAAAAAATTAGATTATATGCCTCTCGAAATTTTGCTCTCAAAAAAGCCAAAGGTGAATTTATTACATTTCTTGATGTCGATGATTGGTGGAATGAAAAATTTTTAAGTTCTAGAAAAAAATTTTTTATATCAAATAGAAAATATGGTTTTTCATTTTCAAATTGCTTACATTATTACGAAAATTTAAAAAAATTTAAGAGCTTTTATAATAAGAAGTTACCCTCAGGATATATCTTAGACTATTTATTGAAGTATTATTTCGTTAAGTTAAGTACAATAATTTTAAAAAAAGAATTACTAAAAAATTACAAGTTCAATCCGTATTACAATATAATAGGTGATTATGATTTAATTATTAGATTATCAAGAAAATTTAAGGGCATGGGGTTTCAAGACAAATTAGTTAATATAAGAATACATAAAAATAATTTTACTCATAATAATAGAAAAATGTTTTATAAGGAGTTTAAATATTGGTTCAAAGCTCAAAATTTTAACGATTATTTTTTTATGAAAAATAAGAATTTTTTATCTCTTAAACTTGAATATTTAAGATTAATATATTTATTAATGGAAAAAAAAAATTTTGGATTAATATTTGATATTTTTAAATATCCTAAATTTTATCCAAAAATAAAATTATTAATTATTTTTTTTATTCCTGGTTTTCTACTAAAATTGAAAAAAGATTATTTTTAGCTAATGATTCTATTAACAAAAAAAGCCTCAGCTTTATGAATACCAGCCATACCTCCACGAACTACAGATAATGCGTTAATATTTGGTATTGATCTAGAGTGAGGAGTTTTTCTCATTTCAAATTTATATTGATTTAATAGTAACTCTTTTTTTTTTGAGTATTTTGAGATATCTACAAAATAATTAGGATTGAATATTTTATTATTAGAATTAATTCCCCAATCAGTAGAAGAAGGAATTTCAAAACTGAGTAATTTTTTTATTTTAAATTCTGAATTCGGTCTTGAGGCTACAAATGTTGAGAAAAAGGTATGATAATGATCAATATTTAAATCATGTTCATAATGCGTATAAACAATGTCAGGTTTATATTTTTTAAAGTAATTGAAAATTATATTTGTCAAAAAATTATGTGGATAAGTATGAAGTTCTAAATTTCTTAAATTTAAGAAATCAACAATTAAAAATTTTCCCATTTTTGCTACTTTTCTGGCCATTTTTTCTCTTTTAAAGATTTCATTTGCACACTTAATTTTCTCACTAGTTTTATATCTAGCTGAAACTCCATCAGATACAAAAAGTACAAATACCTTATCTCCATTATTTACATGTTTAAGAAGGGTACCGCCACACCCCAAAATTTCATCGTCTGGGTGTGCCGCAACTACAAATACTTTGCTCATAAATTATTGTTAGAATTTATTATTAAAGTGTAGTATCAACTTTTGTAATGAAAAGCCAGATATCTTTGGTGAAAAATGCGACATTGATAGAAAATTTTATAGATTTATTACAAGCTAATCTATCATGAATATTTTTTTTTTAACTCTTTTTATATTTACAATAAATCTAGTTTTTTATTTAAAATTTAACTTAATCTCTAAACTTGCTTTTTTTGACAATCCAGATGGTAAATTAAAAAGACATTCAAAACCTACCTCGTTAATTGGAGGATTAGTAATTTTGATTAATCTTTACTTAATAATTTTTTTATTAAAGATTTTTGAAATTGAAAATTCAATTTTTGAAAATCAATTTATATATACTTTTATCGCTCTTTGTACATTATTTTATTTGGTTGGATTATTAGACGATTTAAAAAATTTAACTCCAAATATTAAGTTGTTGTCTTTAATTATATCAATTTTTTTTGTAGCTTATTTATTCCCAGAAATTAACTTAGAACTTATTAAAATATCATTTTTAAAAAAGACATATTTCTTTAATGAGTATTCATTTCTATTTACAATTTTGTCTTTTTTACTATTGGCAAACGCAATAAACATGTTCGATGGTATAAATCTTCAAGTTATTTTGTTTTGTATTTTTATATTTATGGTGTTTATCATTAAAGGTTTTCTATCATTTTTTTTTATATTGTTGTCAATAAGCTTTTTTTTCATAGGATTACTCAATTATCAAAATAAAGTTTTTATTGGAGATGGAGGATGTTTTTTGATTAGTGCTATATTAGGATCTTCATTTATTTATCAATATCAAAATTATTCTAATTTTTTGTTTGGGGATGAAATTTTCATAATTTTATTTGTACCAGCTATAGACATGTTAAGATTGTTCATCTCAAGAATTGTGAGCAAAAAACACCCATTTAAAGGGGATTTAAATCACCTACACCACGAAGTTGACCATTATTTTAAAAATAAAAATTTAACCGTTTTTATAACAATTTCTTTAAGTGTATTTCCATGTTTTCTGATGTTTTTAGGATTAAAAACATATTATATTTTGATTTTAAATCTTTTCGTTTACATAAGTTTAATTTTGTTTTTGAAAAATGAAAATAATATATGAAAAATATAATTATAGGTAAAAATAGTTCTATATCTAAATTTGTTTCAAAAAATTTAAAAAATTCGTATTTATTTTCAGCTAATGAATTAAATAAAATCCATCTCTTAAGGGAAATAAAAAACTGCAAAAAAATTAATTTAATATTTAATAATTTTTATCCCTCTAAAAATCTAAATTTGCTAAATCATAAACATTATAAAAAATTTTGTGAATTATCCTTAGAAAAAATTTCATTTATTTTTGAAAAAATACCCACAAACAAAATTAATAAAATAATTTACACTAGTAGCGCCTCCATTTATAGAATTTCTGAAAATTTGAGTCATCCAAAAAAAGATTATTTTAACAGAGAATTATATTCCTCTTTTAAATTAGCTGCTGAAAAACTGATAATTAATTACGCTAATAAAAAAAATAAAGAATATTTTATAATGAGATTATTTAATATTTATGGTGAACAATCTGATAAATTTTCGTTTATTGAGAATATTATTAATTCAAAAAAAAAAAATAAAAAAATTTTTTTAATAAATAATGGAAATTCTGTAAGAGATTTTATTCATGTAAACGATATCGGGAAAATTTATAAAAAATTCCTTGAGAAAAAACTAAACAAAGGAATCTATGATATTGGTACAGGAAAAGGTTATTTGATAAAAGATATTGTAGATTTTTCAAACTTTAAAAGATCAAAAATTATTAGAATTAACAATATTGATGAAATACATAACTCAGTAGCTCAAAACCAAAATTTAATTAAAGAGCTGAAAAAATACAAATTTATAAGTCTAGGTAAATATTTAAAACAAAAATTAAGAATAAAAAAAAAAATGATAAAACCAATTTTAAATCAACAAGATCAATTAAGAAAAAATACCATCGATGGAGTAGTTATTTACGGGGCAGGGTATGCTGGAAAACAAATTTATTATGAACTTCATAAAAATAATGAGAACACGCTTTTTTTTGTTGATGATGATGTAAAAATCCAAAATACAAATTACAAAGGAATACCCATCATAAGTTTTAGAAATCTGCTTGAGATGAGAAAAAATTTTCAAATCAAAAGGATTTATTTAACAATCCCCTCACTTGACAAAAGATCTTTAGAAAAAATGATAAAGAAAATTAAAACAAATTTTTTTGATGTTAGATATTTACCTGAAAAAAAATTTTTGATTTCAGATAAAATCAATAAAGAGGATCTTAATTTAAATGAAATAAATTCAATTTTGAATAGAAAACAAATCAAATTAAAAAAAATAAAAAAATTATCAAATAAAACAGTTTTAGTTACAGGTGCAGCAGGAACTATAGGTTCAGAAATTTGTAGGCAATTAATTCAACATAATGTTAAAAAGGTTATTGCAATAGATAAATCAGAGATAGGTATCTACAATCTTCTAAAAAAAAAATTTAGTAATAAGATTTCTTATAAATTAATAGATATAAATGATTACTCATTTTTAGATAAAACCATTAAAGAAAGTAATGTTCAAATGATTTTTCATGCAGCTGCATATAAACATGTAAATATTCTTGAAAATAATGTTTACTCAGCTGTGAAAAATAATGTTTTAGCAACATTCAATGTATGTGATTTAGCTGTAAAAAATTCGTGCGAGATGATCTTCATATCCACAGATAAAGCTGCTAATCCAATGTCTATTCTTGGATACACGAAAAGGTCTGCTGAAAAAGTATGTGAATATTTTAATCAAAAATTTCAAAGCAAAAAGCAAATTAAGATTGTTAGATTTGGGAATGTTTTTGGAAGTTCAGGTTCAGCAATAAATAATTTTTTGGAAAAGATAAATAGTGAAAATCCTGTTGAAATTACAAGCAAAAAGGCATCAAGGTATTTTATGACAGTTTTGGAGGCATGCCATCTTGTTTTACAAACCACCACAATGAATTTAAAAGGAAGCACATTTATATTAAATATGGGAAAACCGGTAAATATTTTACAATTAGCGAAAAATTTAGCAAAAATTAAAACAAAAATTAACAATGATTATAATTTTGAGTATAGAGAAATAGGATTACAACCAGGTGAGAAATTAAAAGAAACTCTTAAAGATAAAAAAGAAATTTTAAAAAAAGTTAGTAAAGAAATTTTTATGGTAAATAATAAAAATAAAAATATTGATAAATTTAAATTTTATTTTGAAAAATTAAAACAAAATTTTTTCAAAGGAGATAAAAATAAGCTTATCAAAAATTTAAAAGATATAGCCAAGTTTTGCTAAGTTGTACCCTAATAATTTATTTCTAATTAAATTAATTTGATTTTTTTTAAAATATAAATTAACAAAGAAACTTTCTATGATTAAAAATAAAAAAATTCTGGTAGTTGGTGCAGGAGGTTTTATTGGTGGGCATCTTACAAATAGATTACTAAAAGATAAAAATTTTTTAGTTGCAGTAGATATCAAACCAAAGGAATATTGGTTCCAAGATTTTGAAAATGCTGAAAATCATTATTCGTTGGATATGAAAGATATCAATAATTGTAGACTAGTTACAAAAGAAATTGATTACGTTTTTAATATGGCTTGCAATATGGGGGGAATGGGTTTTATTGAAAACAATAAAGCTGAATGTATGCAATCTGTATTAATTAATACTAATTTGCTTATTTCGTGCAAGGAAAATAAGGTAAAGAAATATTTTTTTTCATCAAGTGCCTGTGCCTACAATACAAAAAAACAACAGAAGGTTTTTGTAGAAGGATTAAAAGAGGAGGATGCATATCCTGCTTATCCAGAAGATGGATATGGATGGGAAAAATTATTTAGTGAGCGAATGTGTAGACATTTTATGGAAGATTATGGAATTCAAGTAAGGATAGCTAGATATCATAATATATATGGGCCCTACGGTACTTTTGATGGAGGCAGGGAAAAAGCCCCTGCCGCATTATGCAGAAAGGTTTTTAAGGCAAAAAAAAATAACGAAAAAAAAATTGAAGTTTGGGGAGATGGCATGCAAACTCGATCTTTTCTTTACATTGATGATTGTGTAGATGGTACTCTTCGTTTATTTGAGTCTAATTATTCTGAGCCAGTAAATATAGGTAGTGATGAGCAAGTTTCTATAAACCAAATGATTGAAATAATTGAGGATATTACTAATACCAAAAAGTTAGAGCGTGTTTACCAATTAGATAAACCTAAAGGTGTAAGAGGAAGATCAAGTAACAACGATTTAGCCAAAAAAGTTTTAAATTGGAGCTTTAAGATTGAGTTGAGATTGGGTTTAAAAAAAACATATAATTGGATAAGTGCAGAAATGAGCAAGCAAGGATCTAATTTAAGTAGATTTACAAAATCTTAAAAATAAGAATTTATTTATAGTACTTAAGTAATTAGATTATGATATTTAATTTTTGCTCACATGATTAGAAAAATTATTTTTAAAAAGATAAAATTTAATAATATAGATGTAAAAAAAATAAATGAATATATAGCTAAAAAAGGTTTATTTGTTTTTCCAGCTGGTCCAGCCTTAGCTACCATCACAAAATCTAATGAGTATCACAAATCACTTCAAAATGCAGATTTCGTATTTTTTGATAGTGGTTTTTTTGTTTTACTTTTAAGACTATTTAAAAATATTAATGTTCAAAAATTTTCAGGTTTTAAATTTTTGTATCTATTTTTTGAGCATTTAAAAAAAAACAAGAAAAAAAAAGTTTTTTGTATTGATCCAAATATAAATTTTTCAAGATCTAATAAAAATTATATTAAAAAGTTGGGAGTTAAGAAATTATATAATTATCTTGCACCAAATTATAACCCAGAAAAATTATCTGATATAAAGCTGTTGAAAACTATCAAAAAATTCAAGCCTAATTACATAATTATAAATTTAGGTGGTGGGACTCAAGAGGTTTTAGGAGTGTATATTAAGAAAAACTTAAAAATTAAAACATCTATTTTATGCACTGGCGCTGCAATCTCATTTTTTACAAAAGATCAGGCACCTATTAATAATTTCATTGATACATACTATCTTGGTTGGTTAGTAAGATTGATATTTAATCCAATTTTTTTTCTAAAAAAATATATTATTGCATTAAAATTAATACCTATGGTTATTTTTGATAAGATAAAAATATTGAATTAAGATAAAATTATTTAATTATTCAATGATCATATTAGAATTTTTTTTATTTATTTTGAGTATAATAATTTTTTCTATATCTATTGCTGGCCTAGGTAATATTTTATCAAGTAATATAAAAAGTGATTTTTTTTTAGATATTTTTTTAGGTTTCATAATAATTTCAACTATAATCACTATTTTTCATTTTTTTCATGAGGTTGGAATTTATTTTAATCTTTTAATCTTTTTAATCGGTGTTCTTATATTCTTTAAAAAAAAGAATATTTTTAGTTTTAAAATATCAATACAAAAAAAAGAAATTTTTTACATACTTATTATATTATTTTTGATACCAATGTTTGTATCACAAAAATATCATGAAGATTTTGGGTACTATCACTTACCTTATGCTATAGCATTTCTAGAGGAAAAAATTATATTTGGTTTT
>MDTD01066989.1_pt1 | contig 51863 bp, 50 predicted proteins | sample 811221 | NCBI WGS metagenome assembly MDTD01 (sample SAMN05326646, study PRJNA326480) | marine metagenome | isolation source: seawater | place: Pacific Ocean: South West | collected 2011 | reverse complement strand
GTTGATAGGCTGGATGTGGAAGCGCAGTAATGCGTGCAGCTGACCAGTACTAATAGCTCAATTGGCTTGATTTATGCACTGAAAAAAATTTTATAAAAAAATTGATAAATTAATTACTTAAAAATAAACTATTTATTTTTTGTTTGGTCTATCTTGATCGGCATCCGCTTTAAAAAATAACATTTTTTTATCCGATGTTTCATAATAAATGTTGACGTTTTTTTTAACAAATGGGCTAAAGTAAACAGGTATTATATTTTTATCTTTAAGTGACTTTAGTTTAAATCCAGATTTTATTAAAATCTTAGAAATATTATTAGTACATAATAAATCAATATATTCATAATCTTGTTTGCTAATTAAACTATTTAATAAATTATTTATTTTTCCAAGTTTATTTACATTACCAATATAATCAACAAGGGATAAAATTTTTCTCTTATATTTTTTTAAATATACTTCTCTTGCAATTAACACATTTTCATTCTCTATGACAAAAAACTTATAATTATATTTTGGATGTTTAAAATATCTTTTTTCAATATATTTGCCACTTTTCATTGGTAAGTTTTTTAACTTCTTATTAAATTTTATTTTTTTTTTCAAATAATTGAAGTCTGATATCTCCTCATAGAAAATATTTTCTCTTGATAAGCTTGTTCTAAATTTTTTTTCTATTTTAGCAATTTTGAATTTTTTTATATTTGGGTTTAGATAATAGAAATGACTCATTGTACCAGTATATCTATTAAAAAATTTTTCTACTAGTGGCTTCATGGTAACTGGATCTATACCAATTCCACAATAACTAAAAGGTTTCGTAAATTTTAACATTCTTTTCATTGTTTCAATGCCGAGAAATGGAATTTTTATGTCTGGTTTTGTTAATGTAATAGACCCACATATATGTAAATATTTTTTACTTATCGAATAAGGTATAAAACCTTGTATTGAGACTAATTCTTTATTTTTTTTATTTAAACCTAACATGAAATTAACTCTATTTTTGAAAACAAATTCATATTCAAAAAATTTTTTATCTAGACCAAGAATATGTTTTTTTTTTCCAGTAATTTTTTATGAATTTCATAATCAAAGGTATTTCTCTTTTCTTACCTAATCTGAATTCAAATTGTGAGTCTAGTATCTTCATAATAATAAAATTTGATTAACTTTATTTTAATTGCTAACAAATAAAAATAAATATATTGATTTTAAAATTAAATATGAGATAAAAATTCTCCATGGAGAAATTAAAGACATATAATGAAGCATTTAAAAAAACATTTGGTGTAAAAGAGACAAAATTAAAGAAACTTAAGTACCAAGATGTTAAATCTTGGGATAGTGTTGGCCACATGAATTTAATGTCAGTTTTAGAAAAGAAATTTAAAATTGAAATGAACATTGATGATATCGTAGATTTCTCTAGTTATGAAAAAGGAAAAAAGATCTTAAAAAAATATAAAATTGCAATTAAATGAAAAAGATCACCGGAAATGAGTTATTTGATATAAATTATATAAAATCTTCCCAACAAAATAGATTTCCATTATTATTTATTGATAAAATTACTGAAATTAAACCTGGAAAATACGTAAAGGCTATAAAAAACTTTACTTATAATGAATGGTTTTTTCCTGCACATTTTGAGGATGAACCAAATGTTCCAGGATTTATTCAATTAGAGTCACTTGTCCAAACATTTATAATGACTTTTTTATCAATCAAGAAATATAAAAATATGAAAACTAATTTCTTTGATTTAAATAATACGAAATTCAGAAGAAAAATAATACCAGGCGAAACCATGGAAATAAAAGCTGTTCTTAAAGAGTTCAAAAGGGGAGTGGCAAAAGGATCAGCATTAGGAAAAGTAAACAAAGAGTTTGCTTGTTCAGCTGATTTCGTAATTACTGTTCCAGATATTTTTAATAAATTTATACCAAAAAAAGATAAGCGCTAATTATAATGCGTGTTGCAGATTTTATTATTGAATATCTTATAAATAAAAAAATAAATACTTTTTTTTCAGTAACTGGGAGAGGTTCTTTATTTTTAAATGATGCATTAGCTAGATCAAAACAAGCAAAATATTTTTTTTTTCATCATGAACAAAGTGCTGCATTTTCAGCTATAACAACACCATATATAAATAATCAAATTAGTTGTTGCATGGTTTCAACGGGCTGTGCATCAACCAACACTATAACAGCTGTTTTGTCTGCTTGGCAAGACAGTCTCCCAGTTATTTTCATCTCTGGACAAAATTTTAAAAATGAGACCACAAATTTTACCAAAAAAAAAATCAGAACTTATGGCCAACAAGAAGCTAATATAATAGAAATAATTAAACCCATAACAAAATATTCTAAAATGATAATAGATCCAAAAAAAATAAAATACGAATTGGACAAAGCAATTTTTTTTGCCAAAGATAAAAGAAAAGGACCTGTTTGGTTAGATATACCTTTAGATATTCAGAATAGTAGAATAGATGAAAGTAATCTCAAATCTTTTTATAAAAAACAAACTATTCAAAAATGTTCGTCAAGTTTAATTGAAAAAGTTTTTAAGGAACTAAAATCTTCTAAAAGACCGACTTTATTAATTGGAAGTGGAATAAAAAGCAGTAATTGTGTTGATGAATTTAAAAAATTTGTTAACAAATTTAAAATACCAGTGGTTCATACAAGTTCTGGATCAAGTATTTTAGGATCAGAAAATAAATTTTCTATAGGATCTTTGGGTTCACAAGGTTGCTCAAGAGAAGGTGCTTTTACAGTACAAAATTGTGATTTGTTAATCGTTTTAGGCTCTAGATTAAATTCACTGACTATAGGCTTAGATACTGAAAAATTTGCCAGAAATGCTAAAAAAATTATTATAGATATTGATAAAAACGAACATACAAAAAATAAAATTAAAAATTCCATATTAATTAATTCTGATTTAGGTTTTTTCTTGAGAAAAATTAATAAGAAAAATGAAATTCCAAAATGGAACTCATGGAATATTAGGACTTTAAATTGGAAAAAAATATTTAAAAATAACACCCAAATATTGGGAAAAACAAATAAAATTGACCTATACCATCTTTCCGAAGTTTTCTCAAAGAGCCTTTCTAAGGATGCAATTTTTATCTGCGACTCAGGGTTTATTGATGTGATATTGCCCACAAATATAAAATTTAAAAAAGAACAAATTTGCATACATCCAGTTTCCCAAGGATCAATGGGATTTGCCCTTCCATCTATAATTGGAGCTCATAGCACTGGTAAAAAAAATATTGTATCTGTGATTGGTGATGGATCCATAATGATGAATTTACAGGAGTTGCAAACTTTAAAACATTACAATATTCCAGCGAAGGTCTTTATAATTAATAATAATGTTTATGGTATAATTAGAAGAAGGCAAAAAGAACTTTTTAGAGGAAGAACAATAGGCACAGATAAGTCCAACGGAATTACATGTCCCAATTTTAAAAATATATCTAATGCTTTTGGAATTAAATATAAATTAATTAAGACAAAAAAAAATCTTCTATCTCAGATTAAAAGTGTTTTGAAAGAAAAAAATACTGTAATTTGCGAAATACTTGCTAATGAAAAACAAGAATATATTGAGATTGGGTATTCAAAAAATTATAATGGTAAAATTGTTAGAAGACCTTTGGAAGATCAAAAGCCTTTTTTAGGAAGAGATTTATTTCTCAAAGAGATGATTGTTGAACCTATAGATCAGTAAGAATGAAAATTAAAAGAGCGATAAAACTTAATGATAAAAGGTACATTGGAGATTCGCACAGACCTTATTTCGTTGCTGAATTAAATACTAGTCATTTTGGAAATATTAAACTTGCTAAAAAAATGATTTTAGAAGCAAAGCAATCTGGATGTGATTGTGTTAAATTACAATCTTGGACTTCAGATACACTTTATTCAAAAAATTTTTATAAAAAAAATCCTATTTCAAAAAAATTTTTTGATAAATATTCTTTAAATAACCATAAATTAAAAGAACTATCTATTTATTCAAAAAAAATTGGAATTTCTTTTTCCTCAACACCTTATTCTGAAGATGAAGTAGACTTTTTAGTTAAAGAATGTAATCCAGCTTTTATAAAAGTTGCTTCGATGGATTTAAATAATCATATTTTTTTAAAATATATTGCGAAAAAAAAAGTTCCAATAATATTATCAACTGGCATGGGTACAGAAAAGGAAATCGTTAGAGCTGTAAAGGTAATAAAAGATAATGGACAAAGTAAGATATGTATACTTCATTGTGTATCTCTATACCCCTTAGATCACAAAATTGCTAATTTAAAAAATATTACAATGTTAAGGAAAAAATTTAAAAATATTCCAATAGGATACTCAGATCACAGTATTGGTTCTTTATTGCCAGTAGCTTCAGTTTCTTTAGGAGCTTGTCTGATTGAAAAACATTTCACTTTAGATAACCAAAAAATTGGAATGGATAATCAAATGGCAACAGAACCAGGAGGTATGAAAAAGTTAACCTCTGATTGTTTGATTTCCTTTGATGCCCTTGGATCTGAAAATAGAAAACTTAGCAGACAAGAGTTTGATCAAAGAAAAAAAATGAGAAGGAGTGTTTTTATAAAAAAAATGATAAAAAAAAATGAAATAATTACGATGAAAAAAATTATTTTAAGAAGGCCAGGAACAGGTATATCGCCGAATAAAATTAAAATGATTTTAGGAAAAAAAGCAAGAAAAGATTTAAAAGAAGGATCCCTATTTAAAATGTCTTTTGTTAAAACTTAAATTTTTAATGTGGAATTTCTCAAGATATAAAAATAGGCTTGCTCTACTAAATAGTAATAATGAAAAAATTTATTATCAAGATTTAATAATATATTCCAAAAAAATATCAAAAAAAATTAGAGAAAAAACCCTTACTTTGATATTGATTGATAATTCTTTAACTTCAACAATTTGTTATGTTTCACTTCTAAATAAAAAGAGGCCAATTTTAATTTTAAATCAAAACATTTCAAAAAAATTTTTAAAAAATATTATCAAAAAATATGAACCAGAAAATGTGTGTATACCAACTAAAAGCTATTCAAAAAAAATTTATAAAAATTATAAATCTAATTTTAAATTTAGAGAATTTGAGTTTCTTAAATCTAAATTAAAAGATAATTTTAAGGTAAAACATAATATAGGTATTTTAGCTACAACTTCTGGATCTACGGGTTCAGTTAAATTTGTTAGACAAACATATGATAATCTAAAATCTAACACTCTAGCAATTATAAATTACTTAAAATTAAATGAGAGAAATATAACAATTACAACACTCCCTCTTAGTTATACATTTGGAATGTCGATAATAAACACTCATTTAAGGGTTGGTTCAACAATCTTGGTGACAAAAAAAACTTTATTCGATAAGAAATTTTGGAAATTATTTAAACATAACAACATAAATACAATTTACGGTGTGCCATATACATATGAAATTTTAGATAGATTAAATTTTTTTTTAAAAAATAATTTTAATTTAAAATTAATTGCTCAAGCAGGAGGTAAACTTTCAGAAAATTTACAAAAGAAAATAGGTAAATACTCCAAAACTTATAATAAAAAATTTTTTGTCATGTATGGTCAAGCAGAGGCAACTACAAGAATATCATATTTACCTTATAAAAATGTTCTTAATAAAGTAGGAAGTATTGGAGTTCCTATTGATGGAGGTAAGATAAATTTAGTAAATAACAATAAAATTGTTAATAAAAAAAACTCAACAGGAGAAATAGTTTATGAAGGCAAGAATGTTTGTATGGGATACGCATCAGGAAAATTAGATATCAATAAAAATGATGAGTGGAAAGGAAAGATATTTACTGGAGATTTAGCAAAACGTGATGCTGATGGTTATTATTTTATTGTGGGAAGAAAAAAAAGGTTTGCAAAAATTTACGGAATAAATGTCAATCTTGATGAGATTGAAAACCTGATAAAATTAAAATTTGATAAATTTGATTTTGCAGTAACATCAAAAGGAAATAAAATTTTAATTTATACATCTGCGAAAAAATTAATAAAAAAAATTTTTATTTACATAACAAAAATTATTGATTTAAATATAAACTCATTTGAGATAATTTTTTTAAAAAAAATTCCAAAACTATCTAATGGAAAAAATAATTATAAGGTTTTATTAAATGACCGTTAGTTTCTTTGAAATTTGAAAAATAATATCGTAACCATCCCATTCAAGACCCATATCTGAGGATTTGCCATTTGGCATAATTCTATCAACAGATTTGAATTTAATTAGATTTAATTTATTTTTTAAATAATCTCCTTCAAATCCAATATAGGTTAAAGTTTGAACTTTAGGGGAAAACAATTTTTTAACTTCTTTTAATTCTTTGAAATCAAATTCAATAAAAAAACCTCCTGGTGTAAAATATTCATTTAATTTTTTTGGTATTTTTTTTAATTTAATTCTTTTTATTATTGATGATTTATTTTTTTCTACTTTAGAATTAAGATCGATTATAGTTTTAATTTCTTTGTAGTATTTCTCATAATTCCAATTCCCTTCAATTATATATTTTTTTGATCTCACAATTTTTTCAAATTCATTCCAAAAAATCTGAGCGGCTAATTTATTATTTATGTTGTTACCATGCCAAACTATAATTTTTGGTGAGGTACATGCATTCTGATCATAAAATAAAGTATCATTATAAAATGACATAGCTTCTTTCTTAAATTGCTTTTTTTTGAGATAATTTTCCGATGAAATTATACAAATCGAGTATTTATCTGCAAATGTAACATCGAATGAACCTGGTGGTAATGGGTGATTTCTGATCTGATTAATTGTTTCATCACCACCCCAAATCATTCTCACATCACATATTGATGAAAGATATTTAGTTATATCCTCTGATTTATCGTATCTGATAATATTTATTTTTTTTTGTAAACTTTTGTATTTTTTCTTTTTCAACAAATTATTAATAATATTTATTAAAATTTTTGCTTGATTATGAAATTTTGTAGATAACCTTATAATATTTGAATTACCGGTTATTAGACCAAAAAAAAGACTATAAGCAAAATTTAATGGAACATTTGATGGTGTGAAATGTAATACCAAACCTCTTCCATATCTATTTTCTAAAAAGTCTGAATATTTTTTTTTTAAAGAGTTAATATTTGCTTCTCTACAAAAAAAACCAAATGAAGCGAGATCTGGATAATTTCTTATTTCTAAATTTTGAAAAATTTCAATCGATAATTCATCAAAGAAATTTGTAACAATCTTATTAAAAATTTCTGATGTTTCAGAAATTTCATGACTTTTAAAAAATTTTGGATTTGTCTCAAATGTTATTTTTTCTTTAATCTTGTTGATATACATCACTGCAGCCTCTTATTTCAGAATTTTCCATTCTACCGAGGACATTAAAATATTTACTTTTATTTCCACAACCACAATTGCCTTCGCCTAAAATTACACCTTCATCCTCAGTTAATATTGAATGACCAGGATAAGATTTTGGAATCAGGGAAAATATTTGAATAACACCTTTTTCACCAGTTTTATTCACTTTAAAATTGTTATTATTTCTAATAATTATATCATTAAACAAGGATGGATGAAAATTTCCTTTGATACATTCTATAAATATAGACCCAGTTTGCTCAACCATGCCATAATAGTTATAAACTGTATTAATTTTGGTTATTTTTTTTAGTTTTAACTTAAATTCTGCATTAGAAATATTCAAGTTTGCTAGTTTTTTCCATCCGCCACCATGGATCATTATAGCTTTTGATAAATCAATTTTTTTTTTATTTTTTATTAAATGCTGCAAAAAATTTTCATAAATTAAATATGTGAAACCAAAAATTAATATTTTTTGGTTTTTGTATTTTTTTAAAAAATTTAACACATTATTAAAATTAAGCTTCATGTTTTCATTTAAGGCAAATAAAGTTTCTTTGCTAAAATTGCTAAAACCCAAAATACCCGCTACTCTAGCGGAAAATTTAGTTCTATTTGTAATAACTGATTTTGAGTCAATTATTATCATTGGCAACCTTGATTCTCCGATTACAGATTTGACTATTTTAGATAAAACTTTTATTTGATTTACTGAAGTATTTTTATCAAGAATTATTTTTGATAAATTGTTATTACTTGTTCCTGAAGAGTTTATAATTTTTACTATTTGATTATTTTGAATACTCTTAAGAGAATAATCTTTAAAAATTTTCGTGGGTAAATAAGGAATTTCTTCAAGTTTTTTTATTTTTGATATTTTTATACTTTTTGAATTTAATATTTTTTTATATTCATTGCATCTTTCATAATGAAATTTAGTTAAAAATTTTTGATGCGATAAAAAAATTTTTTTCTTGAATTTTTTTTCAAATTTTAGAGGATTGTGCTTAAACAAACTATTAATATTCATTATTAATTATTATATTATATTCTGTTTTTTAAATAATAATATTATTTCTTTCTCACTTAATAACTTTTCGTTCATTTTGATTTGATTAATTTTCTTTAAATGTTTATGCCTGTTCCCTATATCCAAAATATACATTTGTTTATTTTCTTTTAAATATTTAACTTCATGTTCAGAAATAAATTCTTCATTAATTTTTTCTCCTATATTTTTTTTAATAAACTTTATTTGTTTTTTATATTTAAAATGTTTTTTTAAAGCATCTGCCAAATTAATTATTTTAAATTTTCCCATATTTTTAAGTATAAAGACCTCACATCCTTTAGATATTTGTATTGCATTGATAATCATTTCGACCGCAGCTTCTATAGTCATGAAGTATCTTATCATTCTCTTGTCTGTAACAGTTAATGGCAAATTTGTTTTTATTTGATAAATAAATTTTTCAACAACAGATCCACGTGATGCCAAAATATTACCAAATCTAATTGCTGAAAATTTTATTGGTGGTTTACCTGCATTCACTCCTGCGTTCAAAACCAATTTTTCAGCCAGGTGTTTTGTTTGTCCCATTGTAGTTGTTGCCAAGGCGGATTTATCTGTACTAATGAATAAAAAATTTTGTACTTTATTTTTTTTTGAGGCCTCAATTAAGTTTTGAGTGCCTAAAATGTTAGTTTTAATTGCCTCGTTTGGATTATAACTACATATTTCAACATGCTTCATTGCAGCTGCGTGAATAACAATATTTACTCCTTTTGTGGCTAATTCACATCTCTCAGGATCTCTAATATCACCATAAAGAAATCTAATTTTTTTTATATAATTATTATTTATTTCAATTGCAGATTTTAATTTAAATAATCCATCTTCATCGTTACTCATTGCCCTAACTGTTTTGCAATTTGTTTTTAGGATTCTCTGAACTAAAGATTTACCAATTGAGCCTGTTGCACCTGTGACTAAAACTATTTTATTTCTAAACAAACTTTTATTAATTATCATGATATTTTTTAATTGTTTTGCTTAAACTATATTTATTTTTATAGCCAGTAAATTTTAAACTATTGGAAAATATTTTTTGTGAATAGTCTTTTTTAAGGTCTTTTTTTAAATTTTGAAAATTAATTTTACGTTTAGTGGCTTTTTCAAAAAGTTTGATTATTTCAATTATTTTAAAATTTTCATTTGCCAAAGTTATAAATTTTTTATTTTTTTTTTTAATTGATGATTTAATCAGCTTTTGAATGTGATTCGCGACATCATTTGCATGAATATAATTTCTAAAAGTGTTGGTGTTGCTTACTCTTAGTAAAGTTTCTGATTGCATAGAATTAATGATGTTTTTGAATATTCCACTTTTTTTGAATTTATTATCATAAATATTAGAAACCCTACAAATAATATAGTTTTCATAATTTTTTTTAATAAATTTTTCAGCATCATATTTAGATTTACAGTACTTATTATTTAAACTAATTGATTTAATTTTTTTGGATGTATTTTCTAAATATGTATTTACTAAAGTAGAGGAAAAATAAATTAATTTTGGTTTTATATTTTTTTTTTTTAAAATTTTTAAAATATTTTTATTTCCATTTAAATTAATTTTAGTAGTTAATCCTCCAATTTGACCAGTAAGATTAATTATACATGATATATTTTCATTTATATGTTTATTTAGATCGTTTTCTTTAAGAATATTTAATTCTTTTTTTCTTTTATAAATAATATTTTTATTTTGCAATTTTTTTAAAAGAAATGATCCTAAATAACCATAACCACCAATTATTAAGATTTTTTTCAATTTTAATATGTAATTTGTTTTTGAATTATTGTTTTACTTAAACTTATTTGTTTTAAATATTTAAGAATTTTGCTGGCAGATTTTCCGTTGCCATAAGGGTTTTTTAAATTATTTAATGATTTTATAAACTTTTTATTATTTAATATATATTTAGTTTTGTTTATTATATCTTTAAAATCATAAGTTGAATCAATTACGTTCTTTGGTTTTAATCTTCCATTTTGTCTATTTCCAATGTTTAAAACTGGTTTTTTGAAACTCGCAGCCTCATGAATTCCAGAGCTTGAATTTCCAATTAAAACTTTACAGTTTGATAGTAGTGTTTTGTACTCTCTTAATTTAAGTGTAGAGGTAAAATTAACCTTATGATTTTTTATCATCTTAATGATATTTAAAGCACCTGAGTCATTGTTTGGCAAAACAAATAATTTTTGTATAGCAAATTTATTTAAGGCTTTTATTAATTGTTTTATTTGATTTTTAGATTCATTAGCTTCTGTTGTTACTGGATGCTGTATAACAAGCATAAAATCTTTATTTATATCGACATTAAATTTTTTTAAAATTTCATTCCTAGTATAATTTTTTTCAGCAAATAATGCATCTAAGGATGGACACCCAACTGCAAATACATTATTTTTTAATTCTCCCATCTTAATTAGTCTATTTTTTGAGTCAGAATTTGCAGTAAAATGATAGTGAGAAAATTTAGACATCGCATGCCTTAAAGACTCATCAATATTACCTGATACTTCACCACCTTGTACATGAGCAACTGGTATATTCATATGAGCTCCAGCAATTGTTACAGCAAAATTTGCGGCAATATCAAATCCAGATAGAATTAAATCAGGTTTGGCCTCTTCAAGAATTTTAGTAATTTTTACAACAGCAACACCAAGTGCTTTAGACATTCCAGAGCCTTTATCATTGGAATTATAATCTTTGTCAAACATATTAAATTTTTTGTAAATTCTGAATTTAGACTTTTTTATTTCATTTATTGTGTATCCATGTCTTCTTAGTAAGTGACTTCCAGTTACAACTAAAATATAGTCTAATTTCTTGTCTTTTTTTATAAGTTCTAAAATTGGCTTAAATCTACTAAAGTCTGCTCTTCTTTCAGTAACTATAAAAATTTTTCTTTTATTTGACATCATTTTTCTTAAGTTGGTCACCTGCAAAGAGACTTCTGCTTGCTTTTTTTCCTAAAATTTTTTTGTAGTCTTTAACTTTATAAAAGCCATTGTATGGTCTTAAAGTAAATATATTTTTTTTTGTAAATTTCTCACCTTTCTTAATATTTTTAATTACAGAGACCGAGGCAAAAGCAAAATTAATAGTTGGTTTTTCTTCTGCTAATGCTTTCTTCTCTCCTTTTAATCCGATAAATATTCTTTTACTATTATCTTTTAAATTTACTAGGTCTTTAGCATCCATTGAACAACTTATATCAGGACCTTTTATTTTTTTTGAATAAGTAAAATGTCTTTCAATAATTTGTGCACCAAGAGCAACCGCACCTAGTGCAGAACTATTATCTATTGTATGATCTGAATATCCAATTATATTTGATTTATATTTTTCTTTCATTTGTTTAACACATTCTAATCTTGTTAATTTATTTGGAGTTGGATAAAGATTTGTACAATGCATTAAAGCAAAATTAACTTTATGTTTCTTAAATATTTTTATACTTTCGTTGATACTTTTAAAATTATTCATGCCAGTGCTTAATATTATCGGTTTTTTTTTTGACGCGATATAATCAACCAAAGGAAAGTTGTTACACTCACCTGAGCCGATTTTAAAACCTGGGACATTGAATTTCTCAAGCCTGTCAACAGCAGATCTGGAGAAAGGTGTACTAATAAATATTTTTTTTTTATTTTTTACATATTGCATTAATTTATACTCATCACTTTCATTTAATGAACATTTTTCAATTATTTCATAAATAGATTTATTGGAGTTTCCAGGAATAACTTTTTTTGCAACAGTTGCCATTTCATCTTTAACTACATGAGTTTGATGTTTTATAATATCAGCACCTGCCTTAATAGCATGATCAGCAATTTTAATTGCTTCTGTTAGTTTACCATTATGATTAATACCTATTTCTGCAATTATTACAGGAGGGGTTTTGTCATTTATCTTAATCTTACCTATTTTGAAATATCTCATTTAATTTTATTGAAGTATAATAAATATATATATTATTTTTTAAATAACTTATTAATATATAAATTTAAATGAATAAAAAGAAAATATTGTGTGTTATATGTGCTAGAGCTGGATCTAAAAGATTAAAAAACAAAAATATGAAAAATATTTTTGGCAAACCTTTAATTTATCATACAATTAATCAGGCATTTAGTTCTAAAGTTTTTGACGAAATAGTTTTTTCCACCGACTCAGAAAAGCTAAGAAAAATGGCAGTGAAATTCGGTGCAAAGTCTTGGTTTATAAGACCTAGAAATCTTTCAGATGATAAAGCTGCAAAAATGCCAGTTATTAGGCATGCAGTTTTAGAAGCCGAAAGAAAATTTAAATCAAAATTTGACTATATTTTTGATTTAGATGTTACTTCACCTCTGAGAAAAGTTTTTGATATTAAAAATGCTTTTTCAAAATTTGTAAAATCAAAACAAGATATGTTAATTTCTGGTAATAAAGCCAGAAAAAACCCATATTTTAATATGGTGGAAGAAAAAAAGAAAAATTCACTTAAGCTAGTTATTAAACCAAAAAAATTTTATGTAAGAACACAAGATGCACCAACAGTTTATGAATTAAATGCTTCAATTTATATTTGGAAAAGAGAGGCTTGTTTTAAACAAATTGGACCATTTTGTAAAAAAACTTTTTTCTATGAAATGCCATATAGTAGATCGATTGATATTGATAGTTTAACAGATTTTAAAATGGTAGAATTTTTTGGGAAAAATAATGAATAAATTTAAAAATTTTTTTAAGATTGATGGTCTCAAAGCTTATGTAGTAGGTGGAAATGGTCTGATTGGAAAAGAAATAGTGAAAGCTCTTGAAGAGTTTAATGCAAAAGTTACAGTTTTTGATTTAAATAAAAATAAAATCATTGAAAATGATAAAATCAAATATGTAAAATTTGATTGTAGCAAGGAAAAAAATATAAAAAATTTTTTTAAAAATTATATTAAGAAAAATGGTTGTCCAGAAATTTTTATAAACGCATCATATCCAGCTACAAAAGATTGGAAGAGCAATACATTTAAAAAAGTCAAGTTTGAGTCTTATAAAAAAAACGTAGAAATACATTTAAATAGCTATATTTGGATAGCAAAAACTATTGCAGATCACATGTTAAAAAATAAAATTAAAGGGAGTATAATTCAACTTAGTTCAATTTATGGATTAGTTGCACAAGATGAAAACTTGTACAAGAAAACCAATATTAATGAAAATATGACCTATGGAGTTATAAAAAGCTCAACAATACATTTCACAAGACAATTAGCTGCTTATTATGGTAAGCACAATATAAGAGTAAATAACTTGATAATTGGAGGTATAAAAGGTCACATTAAAGGTAGTAAAAAAAAGCAAGATAAAAATTTTTTAAAAAAGTTTAATTTAAAAGTACCGTTAAATAGAATGGGAAACTCTTATGAAATTCCCTCCTCAGTAATTTTTTTAGCGTCACCAGCGTCGTCTTATATTACTGGATCGAGTATTGTAGTTGATGGCGGTTATTCAATTTTATGATTAAAAAAAAATTTAGAATAGCCATTATAGGAGCTGGCTATATGGCAGAGGAATACTTAAAGGTTCTATTATATAAAAAAATTCAGTGCGAGGCAATATATTCAAGAACTTTCATCAAATCAAAATTATTAAAAAAAAAATATAATATCAAAAAAATATATAAAAATTTAAATGATTTAAAATTTGATAAAAAAATCAATGCGTTAATTATTGCTGTGAATGAAGTTTCAACGGTTAGTATATTGAATGAATTAGATATCTCAAATTATAAAATTTTATGTGAGAAACCAGTTGGAGTAAATTATCATCAAACAAAAAAATTAATTTCTAAAATAAAAAACAATCATTTTTATATTGGTCTTAACAGGAGGTTTTACAGCAGCAATATAGAAGCAAAAAAAATTATAGATATGAAGAAAGGAAAAAGATTTATATCAATAAGAGATCAACAATTTCAAAATACCAAAATAAATTTTGTTAACAAAAATATAATGTATTGTAATTCAGTACATTTGATTGATTATATAAATTTATATGCTAGAGGCGAAATAGTAAAAGTACAAAAATTGAAAAAGTTAAAGGACTATGAGTTTTCAGAAAATATAACTAGATTAATATTTTCAAGCAAAGACGAGGTTTTATATCATTGTAATTGGAATTCACCTGGTATTTGGTCTGTAAATATTATTCAAAAAGATCAAAGATGTGAAATGAAACCCTTAGAAGATTTAATTCAAGAAAAAATAATTAAAGGAAAGAGAAAAAGATTTGTATTCAAGAAATCTGAAATTGATAATAATTTCAAGCCAGGCCTTTTTCTTCAAGTTAACGAATATTTAAAAATGCTTACAAATAAAAAACATAAACTTATAAATATAAAAGATTATTTCAAAACAGTTAAAATCATTAAAAAAATATATGTATAAAATTATTTTGGTTGGTTTTGGCTCTATAGGATTTAGATACTATCAAGCAATTACAAAAATTAAATTACCTAATATTAGAATTTTTATAGTTGATAAAAAAAAAAGTTCATTTAAAAAAATTTTTAAATCAAATCAAAATTATACTTTAACTTCAAATAATTTTAATTTTTTACCTAAAAAAACAGATTTATGTATAATTTCAACTACCTGTAATAATAGACCGGTTCTAATACAAAGATTAATAAACAAAACTAAAATTAAAAATATGATTTTAGAAAAGCCTCTGACTCAAAGTCCTAATGAATTGATAAAATTAAATAGTTTACTTAAAAATATTAAAAATGTTTGGGTTAATACTGATAGAAGATGTTTAAAAGTATATAGATATTTGAAAAAAAAATTAAATATTAAAAAAAAAGTTTTAATTAAAGTCAGAGGATCAAGTTGGGGAATTTGTTGTAATAGTCTTCATTTTGTAGATTTATTTAATTTTTTAACATCAAATGAAGTTACACTAGTTGAAGAAACTAAAAGTTTTAACTGGTATTCAAGTAAAAGAAAGGGTTTCAAAGAATTAGATAATGGAGTTTTAAAAATAAGGTTTGGAATTCACGAATTACAATTGAGCTCAAATAAATTTAATGAATATAGTAAACCTTTAAATCTATCAGTTTTTAATGATAAAAATAATTTTTCGATAGATGAGAAATTGAATTTTTTTTATATAAAATCAAAAAAAAAAAAATCATTTTTAAAAATGAATTTACAAGTATTAAAATGACAAATATTGTAAAGAAGATATTATTAACAAATAAATCTAAACTTCCTTACTATAAAAATTCTTCAAAATTGTATTTTCCTTTAATAAATTTTTTTTTAAATAAATGGAAAAAAATCAATTTAAATTCGAAAAAAGTACCAATTACATAATTAATGGATATATTAATAATAGGCTATGGTTCTGCTGGCAAAAGACATGCAAAAATTTTAAGTTCTTTTGGATTAGTAAAAAATATATTTATTAAAACAAATCAAAATTTAAATTCTATAAATAAACTTAAATTTATTAAAAAAATTGAAAATATTAACCCCGAACTAATAATTGTAGCAAACGAAACATTCAAACACTATCAGACATGTAAATTATTAGAAAAAAAATATAAAAATAAAATAATAATAACTGAAAAACCTTTATTTCATAAATATTTTAATTTTAGACCAAAAAATAATAAATTTTTTGTTACATACAACTTAAGATTTCATCCATGTTTAAAATATATTAAAAAAAAATTTAATTTATCTAAAACTTTTTATGTTGAGGCAGAGTCTTCAAGCTATTTACCAAAATGGAGAAAACAAACTGATTATAGAAAAAATTATAGTGCATTTTCTAAAAAAGGAGGTGGTGTAATTTTAGATTTAAGTCATGAAATTGACTATATAAAGTGGTTATTTCCTTTTTTTAGAATTCAAAAAATTCTTAAGAAAAAAATATCAAATTTGAAGATTTCTTCTGAGGATTTTGCTTTGATATTGGGAAAGATTAAAAAAAATCAATTAGTTAAAGTCAAACTAACTTACTTTAATAAGTCACCTAAAAGATTTTTGACTATTTGTCTTAAAAACGACATTCAAATTTATGCAGATTTAATAAAATCTAAAATTAAAATTTATAAAAAAAATAATTTTCAAACTATAAATTTAAAAAATTTTACACAAAATGAAACCACAACTGAAATGTATAGGTGTATATTAAACAATAAATTTAAAAATATTTGTTCTTTTGAGCACGGTTTAGACATTCTGAAACAAATAAAATATAGTAATTTAATTAATAATTAAGTTATATGAAAAAAAAATTTTATCATGGCATAATGTTTCATCATTTTCATGATACTAAGCACCATCCAAAGAGCCAAGGGTCAATTTCAGAAGATCAGTTATATAAACTTATTAAGTTTGTTGGTAGAAGAAATATTTTAGATGCTGATATTTTTTTTGAAAGATTAAAATTAAATAGATTAAAGGCAAATGAAGTTTGTTTTACATTTGATGATGGAATTAAATCTCAAATAGATGTGGCTTTGCCAGTTCTCGAGGACTTTAAAATAAAAAGTTTTTTCTTTGTTTATTCATCAATGTTTGAAGGAAAGTTAGATAATCTGGAAATTTATAGATATTTTAGATCAAATTTTTTTAAGAACATTAATGAATTTTATAAAGTTTTTTTTAAAGAGTTAAATACGAATTTAGATAAATTTTATAAAGATAATAATAATACCATTAAAGTAATTAAAAAAAGATCTCCATTTTATACTGAAATTGATATTAAATTTAGAATAGTTAGAGATAAATTTTTAGACAATAAAGAGTATGATAAAATAATGCAAAAAATTTTTTTATCACAAAATTTTATACCTGAAAAATTTCATAAAAATATTGTCTTTGAAAAAGAGGATTTAATAAAATTAGATTCTCTTGGTCATTTAGTAGGATTACATTCTCACAGCCATCCAACATTAATAGAAAAGCTTTCATTTGATCAACAAAAAAAAGAATACAATAAATGCTTATCTATTATTTCTAAAATTTTAAATAAATCAAATAATTCTATAAAATTCATGTCCCATCCATGTGGAAGTTACAACTCTGATACTTTGAGAATTTTGGATGAACTTGGAATTGAGTTAGGTTTTAAACAATTTATGTCTGTAGAAAAAGAAAAAGGAATGAAAAAAATCAATAATTCAACATTGGAAATAGCTAGAGAAGATCACTCAGAAATAATTAAAAAAATAATTTAGTTTTGAATTTATATTTATTTTTTTTTAAAAATTTCGTCATAATACTTCAGTTTATGAACTATATCTAAATAAGTTTCTCTTTTACCGTTTTTAATTAAATTTTTATATTGCTTTTTTATTTTATTACCTCTGTATCTACCAAAGCAAAACTGTGTACCAGGTCTTGATGGTCCAGTTATTGGAAATTTCGTTGTAAGAAATGGCTCCCATCCATATTTTCTCATTATTAGTTCCATTGTATTACCAAAAAAGTATCTATGATGGCTTTGATTAAAAAATTTTTTAATTGGACCAAGAGGATCTCCTCTAGCTTCTAGAACTAAAATTCCATTTTTTTTTATTGCTTCTTCACATTTCTTCATAACTAGATTAGCATCATAAACATGCTCTAACGATCCCATTATTATTATCAAATCTTTAGAATTTTTTTTTATAATCATGTCTTCAGCTTGGATACATTTAACAGGTAAACCAAGTTTTTTTCCGTAATCGACGTAACTCTGGAATGGATCATTACCCTCACATTTCCAGCCTTTATCTAAAAAAGGTTTCATCATGAAGCCCATAGAGCATCCTACATCTAACATTGAGCCTTTTTTAGGCAAATATTTATCTAAAAATTTTAATAACAACCTACCTCTTTGTCTTTGAGTTTTGATCGTATTTAGAATTGAGTGTTTTGTCATTATTACCTTATGCCCATATGACCTTTGATAATATTTAAAATAAAAATTTTTGTTAAATCTTGGATTTTGAAAAACAAAACCACAATTTGAACAGCAATGAACAGGTAAAGTTCCATATCTATTGTTATTCCATGAAATCTTTTTCCTAATTAAGTGAGATTTTTTATTGCCACATATTTCACATTTTTTAAAAGACATTTTCTCAATGTCTTTCATATTTAGGAAATTTAAATATTTTCTAATTTGAGACTGGTTCATAAGTTATTTAATACACATATAACCTTTAAAACATAGCCATTGAAAAATTGGTATTATATCAACAAAACCAGCTCTTTTTAACATGCTTAAATTACCTTTATCCGAGAAAGGCTCCATAACTCCTTTTAAGCTTCTTGTTTTCTGAACAATTTCTTCTGCTGTAAAATTGTTATTAAGTTTAAATTCATTATAGGTAATATTAAATATATCTTGAAATCTTGCATCATTAGCTCTTATCTTTTCAAAAAATAGAAAACAACCACCCCAATTTAAGCTTTTATAAATTTTGTTTATTAAATTTTGCCTTACCTCGGGCCTAATAAATTGAATAGTAAAGAAAGATAATGTTAAGTCGTTTTTTTCTAATTTAATCTTATTAATATTTCCAACTTTGAAATTTAGTTTATTTGATGATTTTTTTTTATGTTTTTTACTCAATAAATTAGCTTGAGATATCATTTCGTTTACAGAGTCAATTCCATAAAATTTAATTTTTTTCTGATGTCGTTCAGAGATTTTTCTTATCAATGTTCCAGTGGAGCACCCAAGGTCATAACATTTAGAATTTTTTTTTAAAAAAAAATCACTTAAGTTAATTGCCAAATCATGCGATTCTGTATAAAGCGGAACTGATTTTTTAATATGATTATCAAATTTTTTTGGAACTTTTTTTCCAAAAGACCAAGAGGCATTTTCTGTAATTATTTTATCTCCAGCATTTTTTTTCATAAATAAATATTAAAATTATATTTAATGTATAGTTATCATAAAACATTTATCAATATTTAATGAAACTAATTTAAAAAATTAATTTTATTAATAATTGAAATTAATCGATTATGAGATAATGATTTCTTTCTAATTATGAACAACATCATTCTAATTAGCATATTTCTATTTTTGTATATTTTATTGGCTTTTTGGTAAGCCTCTAAAATTTTGTTTTTATCTAAATCGTATTTTTTTGAAATAAAAAGTAATATTTCTTTGATTTCATCTTTACTTTTTTGAATTTCTTCAATCGGAGTATTTCTAAAAATGGAGTCAGTTTGACTTGTATTTCTGATGTAAGTAGTATTATTTTTAAAAGTAAAATAACCATTTGCGAGTGATGATAATCCGTGGAGAATTTCTGTATTTAAAACATGTTTACAAGAAAATAAAAAACAATCTTCCCAAGCTTTTTGAAAGACAGCTGTCCTATATATACTGTACCAAATTATTCTATAGTTTTTAAGATAATTTATTATTTGGTTTAATTTATTGTTATCTTGAATATGAGAACAATTATTCTCCTTAAAATCGGACAAATAATTTTTATTTTTTTTTACATTGAAGCCAGATATATGACCACTAATAATTGAAAATGTATTATTTTGATCCATTGTATCTAAACACTCATTAATGGAAGTAAAATTTAATATATCGTCATTGTCGACTTGCATTACAAATGGAGTTTTTATTAATAAAGAAGCTTTGTATACTTTTTTGTAATAATCTTTATAAGAAAGATCTTTTTTAAATCTTAAATACAACAAATTACTCTTATTTATTTTTGAAAAAATATAATTATTTTCTTCCTCCAAACTGCCATCAGCAATAATATAATTAAACGCGCTGTGATAATTATTTTCAAACCAGACTTTTGTTTCTTTATGCCTATCTTTAAGTGATAATAAAATTGTTAATTTTTTCATTTAATTGTCATATTTAAAATAATTTAATATATATCTTAAAAATCGTGATAAATAAAAATTATATAGTTTATGGTAGTAAAGGGTATTTAGGTTCTAATATTGTTACCTATCTAAAAAAAAAAAAATGCAGAATAACACTCCCTAAAAAAAATCAGTTTTTGAATAAAAAAGGTATTATTATTTATTGTATAGGTAGCGATGATTGGTTTGGAGATCCTTTTAAAAGCTATGAGTCAAATTTTATCCATTTATATAAATTATTGAAGAATTATAAAAATTTTGAAAGTCTAGTTTTTTTATCCTCAACAAGAGTTTATTTAGATTTAAATAAAAAAAAAGTTGATGAAAAACAAAATTTAATTTTAAACTCATCTGGTAGATTTAAATTTAATTTACAAAAATTAATGTGCGAAAATTTTTTACTTAGTCAAAATAAAAATATAAAAATTATTAGATTATCTAATGTTTATGGTAAAAACACTTTCCAAAAAACTTTTTTACCATCATTAATTAGAAACTCAGTAAAATCAAAAAAAATAAATATAAGGCTTAATGTAAATTCTAGTAAGGACTATATTTATATAGATGATGCGGTAAGAAATATTTTTAACTTAGCAAATAAGAAAGAAGCAAAAGGAATCTATAATTTAGCTTATGGGAAAAATTTTAAAGTAAAAGATATAATTAAAATCATCAATAAAGAAACAGATTGTGCTATAAATTATTTTAATTCAAAAAATTTAGAAAAATTTCCCGAAATTAATATCAATAAACTAAAAAAAACAATTAATTTCACATCAAAAGTAAATTTAATTAAAATGCTCCCGAAACTTATAGAAGCTGAAAAAAAATGTTCATAGATAATAATTGGTACGGTAATACTTTTATTTTATCAAAATATTGTCGAAGGCCAGAAAAAAAAATATTTGGATCTATTCAACATGGTTTGTTACTAGTATCAGCATTTAAGTTGTTAAATAAAAAAACAAAGTTTGGGTTAAGAAGATTTCAAAGTATTCCCTGGTTTGTTTGGAATTCTAAAATTTATGATGAATGTAAAAAAAATAATATTAAAAATGTATTTTCAATTGGTTCTACCTTTCTTTATTTGGATAAAATATTAAAAAAAAAAATTTTTTCTAAGCCAAAAGGAACTATTGTTGTTCCTAGAAAATCAGACAAAGAAAGAAATTACACAGTAAATTATTCAAATATGATTAAATTTTTAAATAAAAAAAAACACAAAAAACCTTACAAAATACTTGTAGGCAATGAAGACTTTAATAAATTAAAAAAAAAAAATATTAAAAATGTTCAATTTATCACTTGTGGAAATAGGACTGATAAATATTTCACATATAGATTATACAAATTTATTAAAGAGTCTTCTAACCTAGTAAGTTTTTATCCCGGAACTCCAATTTTGTATTCTATTTTTTTAAAAAAAAAAACTTTTTTCTATAAAACTCATTTCATACAGTCTTATAAGCAAAAATTTGTTCCAAATATAAAGTATGAAAAAAAATTCGAAAATCTAATAGGTTGGAAAGATTTAAATCTAGATCGAATTAAAAATTATGATGAAATAATTGAATATTGTTTTTTTAAAGATCATAAAATAAATTTAAAAAAGTTAAATTCTAAAAAAAATTATGATCTAACTTTAGAGTTATTAGGTTATAAATATGTTAAAAAACCTAATGATTTAATTTTTTTATTTGGATGGGATAATAATTTAAAAAATTTTTTAGCAAACATATTAAGTAAAATTATTAATTTCAGATACAAACAACTTATAAATTAAATGAAAAAAAAAATATTTATCACTGGTGGCTTAGGATTTATAGGTTCTAATTTAATTGAAGTTTTATTAAAGAAAAAATTTAAAATTATTAATTTAGATTTGTGCAGTTATGCTTCTAACAAAAATTTGAATATAAATTTTAAAAAAAATAAAAATTATAAATTTATAAAAGGAAATATTGGGGATGATAAAAAAGTAAAAAAAATATTAAATTATTATAAACCAAACTATATCTTAAATATCGCAGCAGAAACACATGTAGACAACTCTATAAAGTTTCCAATAAAGTTCATAACTCACAATATTTTAAATTATGCTAAATTTTTGGAGACTATAAGAGATTATTACAATTTTTTACCAAAAAAGAAAAAATTGTTAAAAATTATTCATGTAAGCACAGATGAAGTATATGGTAGTTTAAAAAATAATGAAAAATCATTTTTAGAAAAAAACAAATTTTATCCGAACAGTCCTTATTCTGCGAGCAAAGCTTCATCTGATTTAATTTCTAGAGCTTGGAACAAAACTTTTAATTTACCTATAGTGGTTACAAATTGCGCAAATAACTACGGCAAATACCAAAATGAGGAAAAATTGATACCAAAGGTTATTTTAAATATTTTAAAAAATAAAACTATACCAATATATGCCAAAGGAAAAAATGTTAGAGAGTGGATATATGTTAATGACCATGTTGATGCAATTTTACACTTGATGAGGAAAGGAAAAATTGGAGAAACATATAATATTGGATCAGGCAAATGTTTATCAAACATTAGTTTAGTAAAAAAAATTTGTGATATTATGGATAGAAAATTAAAAAAAATAAATCACCCATCAAAAAATTTAATAAGACATGTTAGAGATAGAAAAGCACATGATTTTAAATATCAAGTAAACTTTAATAAGCTTAAAAAACTTAAATGGAAAATAAAAATTGACTTTAACAAAGGTTTAGAAAAAACTATTAATTGGTATATAAAAAAATTTTATGAATAGAGTAGGGATAATATTAGCAGGTGGGTACGGAACAAGATTAAGACCAGTAACATCTGCGATATCAAAACATCTTATCCCTATTCATGATAAACCAATGATTTTTTATCCACTTTCAATATTAATGTTAATGAAATTAAATAAAATTTTTATTGTAGTAACAAAAAATGATCATCAACAATATGAAAAATTGTTAGGAAATGGATCTAAATATGGGATTACTATTAAATATATATTTCAAAATAAACCTATGGGCATTGCAGATGGTTTATTGAAATGTGAAAAATACATAGGAAAAAATAGAGTATGTCTTATACTTGGTGATAATATTTTTTATGGAAGTGATCTAAAGTTAAATTTTTCTAAGATATCAAATGCAAAAAAAAACACTATAATTGGCTATAGAGTAAGAAAACCTGAAAACTATGGAGTTATTAATTTTAATAAAAAAAATAGAATTTTATCTATTGAGGAAAAACCCAAGAAACCAAAATCAAACTATGCTGTAACTGGAATATATTTTTATGAAAATTATATTTTTGACTATTTAAAAAAAATTAAACCTTCAAAAAGAAATGAGCTTGAAATAACTGATTTAAATAACTTGCTTATAAAAAGAAAAAAATTGCAATATGAAATATTTGGAAGAGGTTACGCTTGGCTAGATGCAGGTACTTTTGAGGATTTAATAGAAACAAGTAGAATGATAGCAATCCTGGAGTCACGTCAAAATCTTAAAGTAGCATGTTTGGAAGAAATAGCATTTAATAACAAGTGGATTAATAAGAAACAGATTAAAGACAATATGAAAGATTTGATTGAAACATCTTATGGAAAATATTTAAAAGATTTTATTCTATAAATATTTATGAAAAAACCAATATTACTTAAAAATAAAATTTTTATAGATAAAAGAGGATTTCTCGGAGAGGTTTTTAAAGAAAAAAATCTTAAAGCCAGTTTTATAATTCAAACATCTTCAAAAAAAAATGTTTTTAGAGGGCTCCACTTTCAAAAAAAATATCAACAATCTAAGCATATATATTTATTAAAGGGAGAAATAACAGATTATGCAATAAATTTGAAAAAAAAATCTAAATATTTTGGTAAGGTATATGCTTTCAATTTGAGACCAGGTGACTCTGTATTTATACCAAAGGGTTATGCTCATGGATACTTTACTAAAAAAAAAGAGAATATAGTTTTATATATAATGGACAACTATTACAAAAAAGAGTTCGAGGATGGAATAAATATATTTGATAAAAAATTTAAATTTGCATTTAAAAAAAAAAACTTTATCATTTCAGATAAAGACAAAAGCTGGCAATCATTCAGTGAATTTTCAAAAAATATAGGAAGTTTATGAAAAAGAAAGTTTTTTTAAATTTAGGAAAACAACCAATAACCAATAATTTCTTATCATTTTTAAATAAAAAAAATGTTAGTAATGAGTTTTTTTATAATTTAAAAGTTTCATTCGACCCTAATAATTTTTTAATTTCTCTTTCTAATTTTGTAAATCCAAAAAAAATGTTTAATGAAAAATATGCTCACAGAGCCTCTATGTCTAAAACTATGCTTAATTCATTTAGAAATTTAGCAAGTAAATTTAAACGGACTTATAATCCTAAGAAAATCTTAGAAATTGGTAGTAATGACGGAGTATTTATTAGAAATTTTAACAAAAAAAAAATTATAGCAGTTGAACCATGTAAAAATTTGGCAAGATTAACCACTAAAATGGGCTACAGAACTTTTTCAAATTTCTGGAACGTGCCGTTAGCAAAAAAAATATTTCATAAATATGGTAAGGTTGATCTAATTTTTTCAGCAAATACAATTTCTCATATTCCAAACTTAGATGAGGTCTTTAAGTCTGTTAAATTAATTTTAGATAAAAATGGCTTATTTGTCTTTGAGGATCCATATATTTTGTCAGTAATACAAAATCAATCATATGATCAGTTTTATGATGAGCATGCGCACGTTTTTTCAGTATTAGCAGTGTGTAATATAATAAAAAAATATGACTTAAAAGTTTTTAATATTGAAAAATTGGAAACACATGGCGGATCCATAAGATACTTCATATCTCATATTAATAGTAAGTTTAAAGTAAAAAAAACTGTAAAAAATTCTATTAATAGTGAGTTAAAATATAAATTAGATAAATTTTCCACTTATAAAAAATTCGGAACAAAAATAAAAAAATCAAAAAAAGATTTGAGAAATTTATTACTTAAAATTAAAAAAAATAGAAAAAAGGTTGTAAGTTATGGTGCAACATACAAATCAGCTACAGTATTTAATTATTGTAAATTAGATAATAGATTAATTGAGTATGTAATAGATACTACAAAAAATAAACAAAATAAATTTACTCCAGGCAGTCATTTAAAAATTTATTCTCCAGAAAAACAACCGAAAAAAAAAATTGATTATTATTTTTTAGGAGCATGGAATTTTAGAAAAGAAATAATGAAGAAAGAAAAAAAATTTATTTCAAGAGGTGGAAAATTTATTACTCATGTGCCTAGAGTTCAAGTTTTATAGGTAATGAAGTCTCATAAAAAAATATTATTAAAATTAAAAAAATTTAAAAAAAAAAACTTATTAAAAAAAAAAAAAATAAAATTTAAAGATACAAATAATTGGAATTTTAAAGATATAGTATTTCATAATTCTAATAAATTTTTTAAAATATATGGCTACATAATTAAAACTAATTTTTCTAAGAAAAAAATTTATTATCAACCTTTAATATCTCAAAATGAAATTGGTTATTTAGTAATATTTAAAAACAAGCAAAAAAATAAAACTTTTTTTTTATTACAGTTTAAGGCTGAGCCAGGAAATAGAAATATAATACAATTATCACCAACTATTCAAGCCACTAAAAGTAATTATACAAGAGTTCATGGAGGAAAAAAAACAAAATTTATTGAATTTACAAAAAAAACTAAAAACTATTTATTAAATTCTAACCAACCCGAACAAGGATCAAAATATTTAAATAAATTTAATAAGAATATTATAATTAAAACAAATAAAATTAAAAATTTATCGAAAAATTTTATTTGGGTTGATAAAAAAAATTTAGAAAAACTGTCTAAAATTAATAATGTATTAAATATGGATACTATTTCAATATTTTCATGTTATCTTGAAAAAAAAGAATTAGATATTCCTATTAATTCATTCGATACAATTAAAAAAAAATATACTAATTTTAAAAAAAAATATAATCAGAAGCTAAAAAGAATCTCTTTAAAAAAAATGAAAAATTGGATTTATAAAGATGATAAAATTTTTGATAAAAATAAAAAATTCTTTAAAATTGAAAGTTTTAGCATTAAGACTAACTTTAGAGAGATACCTAAATGGTCCCAACCTTTAATTTCTGATTATCATCGCGGTCTAAATATTTTATTTGTAAAAACATTTAATAAGACAAAGCACTATTTGTGCAAAATTACTTTAGAACCAGGTTATAACGTTCCAAAATTTACAAGTACTATTATGCAAAAAAGCCCTGATAACAATGACTTTTTAAATTCCTTTCTAAAAAAAAATAAATCTAAATTAAAAAAAAAACTAATTGATGTAACTAATTCTGATGAAGGAGGTAGGTTTAACAATATTCAGTCAAAAAATATTTCATATGAAATTGAAAATGCTTCAGGTCTTGAAGGACAAAAATATATCTGGATTTCTTATAACCAGATGCTAGAACTCATAAAAAAAAAATTACTAACTATTGAACTGAGAAATTTATTTGGATTATTAAACATAAAGAATTTAAAATGATTAAGGTTTGGGATTATAATAAAGAATATAAAGTTTTAAGAAAAAAAATTTTAAAATCTGTAGATAATGTTTTTAAAAGTGGAACTCTTGTTTTTGGTCCAGCGCTAGATAAATTTGAAAGAAATTTTACACAATATATTGGTGCAAAATATGGACTTGGAGTTGGAAATGGAACAGATGCTTTAGAAATAGCTTTAAGAGCTTGTGGAATTGGTTTTGGTGATGAAGTGATTACAACATCTAATACTGCTGTACCAACTGTAACTGCGATAGTTAATGCAGGTGCAAGACCTTGTTTTGTAGATGTGAACGATTTTTATTTAATAGATACAAACTTGATAGAAAATAAAATAAATAAAAAAACAAAAGCAATAATTCCTGTACATTTATATGGTCAATCTTGTAACATGAAAAAGATAAATAAAATCGCAAAAAAATACAATCTTAGAGTAATTGAAGATTGTGCTCAATCACATGGATCGACATATTATGGCAAAAAAACAGGATCTCTTGGAGATATTGGTTGTTTTTCTTTTTATCCAACAAAAATATTGGGTGGATATGGTGATGGGGGTTTTATTACAACAAATAATCAAGAATTGTTTGATAAAATGATGAGAATTAGATTTTTAGGAATGGAAAGAAAAAAAATGTCGTCTGGCCACTGGAATGGAAAATATTATGCAGTTGAACACGGTACAAATTCACGATTAGACGAGGTTCACGCTGCAATATTATATGAAAAATTAAAATTACTTGATGCATGGATAAAAAAAAGAAGAAAAATTGCAAACAATTATTTTAATAGCTTCAAAGACTTAAATTTAGAATTGCCTTTAGAAGCAAAAGGAAATAAACATTCTTATTATATCTATGTAGTTGCACACGAAAATAGAGATGCAATTATTAAAAAACTAACAGAGTATGATATTCATTTAAATATTAGTTATCCATGGCCAATTCATATCATGGAGCCTTATAAGCAATATGTACGTGGTGATCGTAACTCTTTAGGAAATACAGATAAATTTTCAAAAAAAATATTTTCATTACCAATGTATCCTTACTTAAAGAAAAGTGAACAAGAAAAAGTAATTAAGACAATTAAAAAATTAATTTAATAATTAATCATTTAATATCGTTCCATTCTCTATTTTATAAATTTTATCGCAAACAGAAGTAAGACTTTCTTGGTGAGATATAAGAATTATTGTCATTTTATTTTTCAAACCTTTAAGAATGTCAATTAGCAATTTTTGATTTTCAACATCAAGCGAGCTAGAAGGTTCATCTAAGATTAATAATTCTGGTCTTCTGTAAAGTGCTCTAGCTATACTAATTCTTTGAAGTTGCCCCCCAGAAATTTTTAGGCCTAACTCACCAATATTACTTCTTAATCTAATTTGTTTTTTTCTAATTGCTTTATCAATTATAGAATTTTTTAACGCAAATTTTAGATTTGAATAATTTACTTTTTTATCACCTAGGGTGATATTATTTAGAACATTATCATCAAGTGCAAAAAAGTTTTGTGAAACAAATCCAATTTTATTTTGTATTGACAAATTATTGGCGTGTATATCTTTCCCATCAACTAAAATTTTACCTTCATTTGGCTTCATCAAACCCATAATTAAATTTGATAGAGTCGTTTTACCTGACCCACTTTCGCCAACGATACCTATGACGCTATTTTTTTTTATGCTTATGTTTATTTTTTTAAGTAATAAATCATTTTTATTTTGAAATTTGAAATTTATATTTTGTAAATTTATACTTTCATTAAAATTAATATTTTTAACATCTTGCAAAACATCAACGTACTCTTCGTCATAAATTGATATAATTTTGCTTCCTGATGTAATACCATATCTAAATCTTTGAGCGTAAGTAGACATCCTATTTAAAGAAGGCAGTATTCTAACAAAGGCAACAGCGTAAACACCCAAAATTATAATCGTTTCTTTACCATCTGAAATAATATTGGATGAACTAAGAATTATAATAATAATAAGTATGATGATTCCAACAAATTCAATTACATGTCGGGTTCCTTCTTGAAGACTATCATGCAGAAATTGAATTTTTTTTAATTTGATTTTGAGTTTATTAAATGATTCATAAAGTACTTTGGATCTTTCATAAATTAAAAATTCTTTTATCCCTTTTAAATTTTCGTTTAAGATAGTCATTAAATTTCTGTCAGTTTCTAATCGTTTTTTTCCTAGTTCATGAGAAATTTTTTTTGTAAAAAAATATAAAGTTGGAAAAAATATTGTTAACAATATAAATACTGAAATAAAAAATTTTATGTTAAAAAAAGTTAGAACAAATATTATTCCAATAATATTTAAAATTTCTGCTGTTAAAAATAAAAAACCATAAAGTGCGTTTCCACAAAAATTATTAACTTCAGCAAAGACTGTATGTATAAAATTAGATCTATTTTCATTAGTTAGCCATTCAAAATTTTTTTTTAAATATATATTTAATAATCGTATTGGAATTACTCTATTAGCCTCTGCAATAAATTTATTTAGCTTTAGAGTTAAAAAACTTAAAAAAATAAATTTTGACGTAAAAAATACAATTAAACTAATTACAATTAAGTTAAAAAACTCTTTTTTAGAATTAATATCAAAAAATAAATTTATGTGGTCAAAAAACAAAATATCATCAATATTATCAACGGTTAAAGAACTGATTAAAGGTATAATTAGACCAATACTAAATATTTCTAATATAGACCCTAGTGACATTAAAATTATTAATGAAAATATACTTAATTTATTGAAATCGTTTTTAAGAACTTTAAATATTATGCCAAACATATTTTGAATTATTATCTTTAATTAAAAAATTTTTTTAAAGAATTAATTATTGAATATTTGTTTGAGTTTCTGTTTAAAATTTGAAAAAAAATAACAAATATTAAAATAAAAGAACCGCAAAAAATAATGTATAAATTTATCGATTTATCGACTCTTTGATCACCTATATATGTCCTCCAATATTCTAATTGCTCAATTGAAACTGGAGCTAGATTAGAAAAATTTAGATTACGAAAGGTAATTTCTCTAAGATAAATGTTATACAGTTCAGCCAAGGTAAATTCAGATATCTCAACTTTTTTTTCTGCTTCATTTTTAAAATTTTCATACATAAGTATAAATTCATCTACACTTTCATACTTATCTCTGTTATCAATAAATTGTATTATAAGCTCATTATAATATTCTACAGTTTTTAAATTTTCTTTTTTCACCTCATTTAAAATTGAATTTATACATGAGTCAAAAGTATTTTTATTATCACCTACAACTTCCATAATAATTGAATTTTTTCTGACAGAAATTACAATTGGAACAACATTATTAATTCTATTAATTTTTCCACAATCTGAATTTTGATCATATGCTAAATAATTAAGATTTCTTGAAAAAATATCTAATTTGGAAATAAATGGATCATAATTAATAGCCATTTTTAATTTTTGAACTACTAATAGGTCTTGACTAAAAAGATTTGATATCTCAAGTTTTTTATAAAATCGCTGTGTATTATTTTTATCAAAAATAAATGTAACAAATGATGCAATAACTAATGAAACAACCAAAGAAATTATAAAATTTTTGGATTTAAGAAGTTTTGTCATTTTACAAATTAATAACTTTTCTTATAGTTTTGTTTAATTGATGTCAATTTTAACATATAAATTTTATATAATTTAACTTTTATTAATCAATTATTAAATGAGTATTGAAGAAAAGGTAGTACCAGGTCCATCATTTTCTCATTGGTTAGAGCCCTCATTTCCTCTAAATATTTTATATGATCTATCAAACTATTTTGTTCTAACTTTATTTTTATTTTTTATTTTAAAATACAAGTTAAAATTTGATCATAAACAAATACTTTTGTTTATAATTTTGATGAGTTCACCATTTTTTTTTAATGGGTTATTGATTGATTGGCAATTATTTCCAGATCAAAGTAAATATATATCTGGTGCGAGGTTTTTTAGACTAGCAATATATGACCCTCAAAATCTGATCGAATTTTTAAAAGATCCAATATCACGTAAAGTTAATATTTCATCAATTTTTTATGGTCTATTTCCTTTTGTAAATTTTGAAACTTATAAAAGCATAGGTTTCATAAATAGATTTATATACTTATTAATGATTATTTTTTTAAGTTTTAAAAAAAATATTCCTTTAAATTTAAAGTTGTTTCTAATTTTCAGTCCATCGTTAACCATGTATTCTTCAGTAAGTTTAAGGGAAATATTAATTTTATTTGTAATGGTTTTTTTAACATATTTCTTGTTAAACAAAAAATATTATAAAGTCATATTATTAACTTTATTTCTTTCACTAATAAAAATTCAAAATTTAGTTCTTGTATATACTCCATATCTTATAGGTATATCAATAAATAGAATTAAAAATTTACCAACTTTTTATTTAATAACATTTATTTCTATTTTATTATTTTATTTTAATTTAAATTATATTTTCTTCACAATAAATAAAATTAGTTTTGGTTTTTTTTCTGAAACATATGGAGCATATCAAAGTGTATTTTCAAATGAGCATTTTGTTAAAATTAACTTGAATAATTTTTTACCAATTATTTTTGACAATATAAAACGTTTTATTTTATCGCCTTATCCAAATATAAGGTCAATACCCGAAGTAGTTATATTTTTTGAAAATATAGTAATTTTTTCATTCTATTACAGACTATTATTTTATAAATTTTTTAAAAAATCACGAGCTAAGAAAATATTAATATTTTATTGGTTAGTAACTTTATTAATTGTAGTTGCCATGTATTCTTTGGTATCTTTTAATGATGGAACTGTTCATAGATATAAAATTATAATTTTAACATATATTTTAATCGCCTATAATTTATATTTATCTAAGAAAAAATTTAATTTTAAATAAATATATTATGAATTATAATATATTTATGTATAAAATTTACTATGACGCCAAGAAGATTTGTTAATTTATTTCCAAAAAAATATATTTTTCAAAAATTAATCAATTATAGTTTATTTAAGATATCTTACTTACTTAATTTAAAAAAATTAATTTATCTTCCGGTAACTATGGATGTGGAGCCAACCACTGGGTGCAATTTTAGATGTACTATGTGCCAAGTATCTTCCCCAGATTTTCATTCCAAAAATATGGAATTAGAAACTTTTAAAAAAATTATTAAAGAAAATAAACAATTAATAAAAATAAAGCTTCAAGGCATGGGTGAACCTTTGGTAAATAAATACTTATTTGAAATGATTAAATTTGCTAAAGATTATGGAGTTGGCACTGAGATAATTTCTAATGGAAGCTTACTTAATGAAAAAAATATTAATTTTCTTCTTGATAACAAATTATCAAAATTAACTATCAGTATTGATGGTGCTACAAAAAAAACTTTTGAAAATATCAGAATAAAATCAAATTTTGATACTGTTATTAATAATGCCAAATTATTTTCAAATTTAATAAAAAAAAAAATATTTAGACCAGAATTTTCTGCCTGGTGCACAGTTCAACAAGAAAACTTTAATGAGGTAGAGGAGATAGCAATTTTATGTAAAAATATTGGATTTGATAATTTAACTTTTCAGGTCCATTTAACAGGTTGGGGTAAGGATGAATGGAATAAAATTAATGAAAATAAAAAAATTGAGTATAAGAGTTTAGAAATAAAAAAACATTTCAAAAACATTTGTGAAAAATATTCAAATAAAAATTTTAAAGTAGATGTTTTTGAGAATAACTTACTAAACTTCAAAAAAAAATGTAGTTGGCCAATCAATAGCTCATATCTTGCATCTACAGGCGATGTTGTTCCATGTTGCATCGTTGGTGATCCTAAGGTAATAAATTATGGAAATATTAAGTCTCAATCTTTTAAAGAAATATGGAATTCAAAAGCTTACTATAAATTAAGAGATAATATCAAAAATAATCAAATAGATGATTTTTGTAAAAATTGTTATAGAGAATATACCAATTAAAATTATCAAAAAAAGCATTTAAATAACAAAAATTAGATTTAAGAAATGAAAATTTTACATTTAATAACATCAATAGACAGGGGAGGTGCTGAAAATCACTTAAGCTGTTTGGCTCGTGGACAAAAATTAGAAAAAAACGACGTAACTATAATTTATTTAAAAGGAAATAATTATTGGAAAAAATATTATAAATCTTTAGGTATCAAAAATATAAATTTATCCTCTCATCCTGATAGTAAAAAGAATTTATTAAAAAAAATTTTTTTTATAAGAAATTTTATTATTAAAAATAAAATTGAAATTATACATTCTCATCTACCACACATGGAATTGATATCTTATCTAGTTCTAATGTTTTTTAATTTAAAATTAAAATTTTTTATAACAAAACATGTTGATAACAATTTATTCGGTGGTTCAAAATTTAAAAATCGTTCAATATTAGCAGATTTAATTAATTATATTGTTACTAGAAAAGCAAAAAAAATTATTTGCATTTCTCAAGCAGTTAAAAACTATTATTTGAATAGTTATTTTAAATTAAATAAAGATAAATATAAAATAATTTATTATGGTATTGATAAAGAATATTCTAACCAGTTAATAACAAACAAAAAAATTAAAAAAATTCCTAATAAACAAATTGTATTTGGATCCATTGGACGTTTAGTAAAGCAAAAAAATTTTGAATTGCTTCTTCAAAGTTATAGGGAGTATACGAAAAAAACTAAAAAAGATTCTTGTTTTGTGATTGCTGGAGATGGACCTGAAAAAAAACGATTAAAAGAACTTGCAAAAAGATTAAATATAGATCAGAACATAATCTGGATGGGCCACGTAGAAAGCGTTGGAAGTGTGTTAAAAAAAATAGATGTTTTTTGTATGAACTCGAAGTTTGAGGGGCTGGGTCTAGTAATGCTTGAAGCTATGTTTTATTCTAAGCCAATTATTGGACCTAAAATTAGTGCTATACCCGAAGTAGTTAAAAATATGCAAAACGGTATCTTAGTTGATCAAACTAATGTTAATCATTATACAAATGCGATGCTAAAATTATCTGATAAACGATTAAGAATTAAACTTTCTAATAAAAATAAATTAATATTAGCTAAAAAATTTAGTTTTATAAAAATGGTTAACAAAACAATTAAAATTTACTCAAATTGAAAAATACATATAAAGATGTTGTTAAAGATTTTGGCGAAGAGTGGGATACTTTCGATCATATTAATATTGCAGAAAATGACCAAATAAAAATTTTTAACGATTATTTTAAAATATTTCCTTGGGATGAAATTGATAAAAAAAAAAGTATTGGAATAGATATTGGCTGTGGCTCAGGAAGGTGGTCTAAATTTGTAGCAGACAATACAAAAGATTTGATACTTTTAGACCCTAGTGTTCAAGCACTTGATGTTGCAAAAAAAAATTTAAATAAAAAAAAAAATATTAGATTTTTAAATCAAAGTGTTGGCGAAATAAGTTTAGAGGACAACTCTATTGATTTTGCTTACTCCTTAGGCGTTTTACACCATATTCCTGATATTAAATCTGCATTAAAAGAAATAAATAGAATTTTAAAACCAAATGCTCCGTTTTTGGTTTACCTATATTACAGTTTTGATAACAAGCCAAAATTTTATAAATTTATTTGGATGTTGACAAATCCTATTAGATATTTCATTTCCAAATTACCATTTAAAATTAAGTTTGTAATAACATTCTTAATTGCTATTTTTATTTATTTTCCATTTGCACGAATTTCTAAACTACTAAAATTTTTCAAATTACCTTATCAAAATATTCCAATGTGGCAATATGCAGATCTTTCATTTTATATAATGAAAACTGATGCACTGGATAGATTTGGAACAAAAGTTGAAAAAAGGTATTCCAGAAGACAAATTATAGAGATCCTAGAAGAAAGTAATTTTAAAGAAATTAAATTTTCTGATGCACCCCCTTACTGGTGTGCTGTAGCAAAAAAAAAATAATTATGTGTGGTATTGCTGGCTTTGTAAATGTTTTAAAAAATTTTGATGAAAGTCAAAACATATCTTTACTAAATAAATTTTGTAAAATTTTAGATCATAGAGGCCCAGACTCTAGTGGAATTTGGTATGATTTTAAAAGTAAAGTATTTTTGGCACATACGAGATTATCAATAAATGATCTGACTATAACTGGGTCTCAACCTATGGTTAATGATCAGAATAATCACATAATTATATTTAATGGGGAAATTTACAATCATATGAATATTAGAAAAACAATTTTAAAAGATTACAATATTAATTGGAGGGGTAATTCTGACACTGAAACTTTACTTAAAACAATTCAATATTTAGGAATAAAAAAAACTTTGGATCATTTAGAGGGAATGTTTTCTTTCTGTTTATTTGATAAAAAATTTAATAAAATTTTTTTAGTAAGAGACAAATATGGTGAAAAACCTTTGTATTATGGATCGGTTAATCAAAATTTTGTTTTTGGATCAGAATTAAAAATTTTTAATCATTTTCCTGGTTTCAAAAAAAAAATTTCAACCAATGCTCTTAATTTATTTTTAAAATATTCTTATATTCCAGAGCCATATTCTATTTTTGAGGGTATTTTTAAACTTGATCCTGGTGAATATATTGAATTAAATTTGAGAGAACTCAACTTTAATAATTTAAATTATTTAAAATCGTTAAAAAAGATTAAATGGTTTAATCAGATTTCACAAAAAAAAAAAGTATTCAAAAAAAGCGAAGCAATTATCCAATTAGATAGCATTTTAAATCTTTCTGTAAAAGAAAGTTTAACTTCTGATGTAGAGGTGGGATCATTTTTATCTGGAGGCATAGACTCTTCAATTGTATCTGCAATAGCACAAAAAAATTCAAGCAAAAAACTAAAAACATTTTCAATTTGTTTTGAGAATGAAGATTATAATGAGCAAAAATTTTCAAAATTAGTTGCAGAACATATTCAATCTGATCATAAAGAATTTTTTGTTAATAATCAAAATATATTTGATTATTACGAAAAAATTTCTGAGATTTATGATGAACCTTTTGCCGACAGTTCACAGATACCTACTGCGATATTATCAAAATTTGCTTCTGAAAATGTAAAAGTATGCTTAACAGGAGATGGGGCTGATGAATTTTATGGAGGATATAATAGGTATACTTTTATAAATAAAATAAATTCACTTTCAAAATATTTACCAAAATTAGTAAAAGCTAATTTATCAAAAATTATAATTAATATGAATTATAGTTCTTTAATAACTTTAAGTAATTTTCTTAACAAAGTTTTTTTTTCAAAAAATTTTGTTCAGTTTGACGATAAAATACAAAAATTTGGTACAATATTTAAAGATTCATCTGATGTAATAAAAATGTATTCTAATTTAATTCAAACAGTTTCCAATCATAAAATTCCAATATTTGATAATGTTAAAGAAAATATAATAACTTCTAAAATTAATTCACAAAATTATAATCCAAACAATGACTTAAATGATATCGAACAAATTATGAAGTTCGATCAAAATATTTATCTAACTGGAGATATACTTCATAAAGTAGATAGAGCTTCTATGTTTTATAGCTTAGAAACAAGAATTCCTTTTTTAAATTCTAAAGTTACTAAGTTTGCATCAGAACTTCCTTATGAGTTAAAGATAAATCGGTTTGGAGGAAAATATATACTAAAAGAAGTTGCAAAGAAGTATTTACCTAACCAAATTATTTCTAGAAAAAAAATGGGATTTAGTGTTCCATTAAATAATTGGATTATAAAAAATTCAGATGAGTTCATCAGAAACTTTCAGAATAAGAAAGAGATCTTTTTAGATTTAGGGTTTAAATATCAAAATATTATCAATCATTTTTATGAACACAGAAATCAAAAAAAAAATTGGAGTAGTTTACTGTGGAATTTAATTGTATTTGAAAGATGGTTAAATAAATATATCATTTAGTCTTTTTAATGAATTTAATGTAATTTTTAAGACCTCTATCAAAGTTGATAAATGGTTTATATTTCAATATTTTTTTAGCTTTATTAATGTTTGCTTTTGATCTTTTAATATCTCCTTTTCTAAAATTTAAATATTTTACTTTAAGATTTTTTTTATCAATTTTTAAATAATATATTATTTTATCAAGTAAATATTTTAGTTTTATTTCTTTACCACATGCAATATTAAATAAATTAAACTTATAATTAACCTTGTTTAAAGATGCTAATAAAATTCCTTTAACAACATTATCTACATACGTAAAATCTCTAGAAGTTGAACCATCACCATTAACAAAAACTCTAGAGTTTTTAAAAATGCTTGTTACCCATTTTGGTATTACAGCTGCATAATCTCCTTTAACGTTTTGATTAGGACCAAATACATTAAAAAATCTAATTCCAGTTGTTTTTAAATTGTAGAAATCAGACAAAATTTTAGCATATATTTCAAAAGCATATTTTGAATTTCCATATGGACTAATAGGTTTTTTGGTATCACTTTCTTTTTTTTGTTCTTCTTTAGAATTTCCATAAACAGAGCTAGAAGAAGCAAAAACAAAAGATTTGCAATTGAGTTTATGCGCCAAATTCATCACTTTTATAGATCCATCAACGTTAACTGAATTAACCTCTGCAGGATCTTTAAATGATCTTGGTACAGAACCTAAAGCAGCAAGATGAACAACATAATCAATTTTATATTTAAGTACTTTTCTTGGAATTTTTCTAATATCACATTTCAAAATTTTTAAATTTTTTGATTTAATATTTTCAAAATTTTTTAAACTTCCATTTATAAAATTATCAATGCAAATTACTTTTTGATTTTTTCTTAATAGATGATTAATTAGATTTGATCCAATAAATCCCGATCCACCTGTAATTAACCAACATTTTTTTTTCATAATTTAAGTTTGTTTATAATCATTGCTTCTATAAAATTTTAGTTGTATTTCTAAATTATTATCTAAATTATTACAATGTATTTTATACTCAAACCACTTGTTTTGCTTTTACCTTTTTTATTTGTGTTAAGTCCTTTGTTGTTAGAACTTTCATTATTGTTAATCAGTTTTACAAGTTTGTATTTAATGATTAAAAAAAAAATATTAAAGTTATTTGATAACTTTTATTTTAAAATTATTTTAATATTTTCAATTTATTTATTATTCTCATTATTTTTTTTTCAAGAAATAAAAATTGGTTATAAATATTCAATTTTTTATATTAGGTATGCAATTTATGTTATTTCTGTTGCGTTTTTGTTGGATTATTTAAATATTAAAAAAGAATTATTAATATCCTTTTTAATTGTAAACATTATTTTGATTTTTGACACTTTTTTTCAATATATCTTGGGATTTAATTTAATTGGTTATGAAATTAAAGATATTTCAAGAGTCTCAAGTTTTTTCGATGACGAACTTATTTTAGGAAGTTTTATTTTAAAGATTTCACCATTTGTTTATTCTTTATTTTTTTTTAATAAAAATAAAATAAATAATAAATTATTTTATTTTTTACCACTACTTATAATTTTAAATTTACTAGTAATTTTGTTATCAGGAGAAAGATCTGCTTTTGTATTGTATTTTTTATTTTCTTGTTATCTATTTCTTTTTCTAAAAATAAAATTAAAAGTTAAATTTATCTTTTTTTTAGTTACAATCTTATTTACTTCTTTAGTTTTTTTATTTAGTCCCACAACATATGAGAGAATTGTGACAAAAACTTTATATGAAATTTTAGGAAAAAGCAGCTATATCGAAAAATACTATAGAAAAAATGTTTTAATAGTTAAAGATTATAATGAAAAAGGCTGCAAACCAAGTAACGAAGATACAAAAACGGGTTGTAAATATGACAAAAACTTTTTTATTTTTTCTCCAACACACAACAATTATTACTTAACTGCTGTAAATATTTTTTTAGACCATAAATTTTTTGGATCAGGACCAAAATCTTATAGAGTTCTTTGTAGTGAAGATAAATATAAAATTAATTTATCTAGCTGCGCAACCCATCCCCATAATTATTATATTCAATTGTTGTCAGAAACAGGAATTTTTGGATTTTTATTTTTAATTATTTTGTATTTATATTTTTTATATCTATTAAAAAAAATATTGTTTTATAAATATTCATCTACATGTTATCAAAATTTTAATATAATTTTGGTGGGTGGGCTACTTATTAATTTATTTCCTTTTATACCTACTGCAAATTTTTTTAATAATTGGATTTCCATTACTATCTATTTTCCTATAGTTTATTTAATTTATGACAGAAATTTTAGATAAATATATTATAGTTTTTATAACTGTTGCCGTTTATAATTTTTTAATAATTACGAATTTCTCAAAAATTTCAATGTTTTATGATCTTTTTGACATACCAGACAAAAAAAGGAAGATACACAAAGTGCCAGTATCACTCCTTGGGGGATTTATTATTTTTTCGAATTTTTTGATTATAAATCTTTTTTTATTTTATGTTGGGAAGCTAGATGAATTTGAAAAATATCTCTACATTTACTCCTATAAAAATTTAATCGTATTATTTACTATAATTATAAGTATTTTTCTTTTGGGGTATTTTGATGATAAATACTCAATTAATCCATTAAAAAAATTATTTTTACTTTCATTATTAATGCTTATCTATTGTATTAATAATCCACTTTCTTTGATTGATCAATTTTATTTACCAATTAAAAATTTAGAAATTTCTTTTAAACAATTATCACTTATATTTTCTGTATCTTGTTATGTTTTTTTAATAATAGCTTTAAATATGTTTGATGGAATAAATTTACAATCTTTCTCATTTTTTTTTATAAATTTGTTATTTTTGTTGATAAACCTTCCTGTAATTAATCCAATTTTAATTATCTTAATATTTTCTTTAGTATTTTTTGCATTTTTAAATTTTAGAAACAAATGTTTTTTGGGAGATAGTGGATCATATATACTTTCATTTATTTTAGGATATTTCTATGTTAAGGCACATAATAATTTAGGAATTTACAACTCTATAGATATTGTTAACTTTTTGTTTCTTCCAATCATTGACTCTTTTAGAGTAATAATGATTAGACAATCTCAAAATAAATCAGTTTTCCTTCCTGATAAAATACATATCCATCATTATCTTTTAAAAAAAATAAAATACGAAAAAACAATAATAATACTAAGTACATTTTTTTTACTACCTCATATTTTATTTTTTATAGATATAAATTCTTTCATTATCCTACTAATTCAAATGATTTTATATTCTTTACTTCTTAAAAAAATATGAAAAAAAAATTAATGTTTTTTGCTAACCATGCATCATTTTTTATATCTCACAGACTTAATATTTATCGAGAGGCCAAAAAAAGAAAATATAAATTTTTATTAATTATAGGAAAATCATCCTCTAAAAAAATGGAAATAATAGCATTAAGAAAACTAAAAAAAACAAAAATACCATTTATAATTTTAGATTTTAATAGTTATAAATTTAACTTTATAAATGACCTAAAATCAATTATTAAATTATTTACATTAATTAAAAAATTTAAACCTAATATTTTTCATTCTGTTGCTCCAAAACCAAATCTTTATGGAGGTTTAGTTTCACTTTTTTTTCCTATAGATAGAACAGTAATTTCTTTATCAGGAATGGGTTTTTTATTTACAGGAAAATTATCATTTCTAAATTTATTAAAAAAATTACTATATCTTGTTTGTTTAAAATTGATTTTTTTAAAAAAAAGACTTACTGTTATTGTTCAAAATAAAGATGACTATAAATATTTAATTAATAAGTTTAATATTTCTAAAAAAGTAAAATTAATTAAAGGTGGTTCTGGTATAATATTAGATAAGTTTATAAAAATAAAAAAAATTAAGAATAAAAATGTAGTTTTTTCTGCAAGGTTGGTAAAAAGCAAAGGAATAATAGAATTTATTAAAGCATCAAAAATATTAAAGAAAAAATTTCCGACTTGGAATTTTTTAATCTATGGAGCAGATGATTACAAAAGTCATGATAAATTTGAAATCAATGATTTTATAGAATTCGTAAATAAAAAAATAATCATATTAAAGGGTTATGAAACAAATATTGTTAAAATTTTAAAAAATACAGAAATATTTTGTTTACCAACACATAGAGAGGGTTTCCCCAAATCAGTTATGGAGGCATCTGCCGCAGGAATACCTTGTGTTGTTTCTGACTCAGTTGGTTCTAAAGAATCTGTAATAAATAACAAAACTGGTTTATTATTTAAAAATAGAGATTATAAAGATTTAGCAAGAAAGCTTGGATATTTGATTTCTAACTCAAAAAAAAGAGTTTTTTTTTCAAAAAATTCAAAATTGTTTGTAAAAAAATTTGCTTCCATAGATATTATAACTAAAAAAATTTTTAAAATTTATGAGTCAGAATAAAAAATTAATTCTAATTTCTCTCAATGAATTAAATTTCGAATTGATTGATAAATATATAGAAAAATATAATTTAAAAAGTTTAAAGCATATTCTTCAAAACTTGTCTTATACTAATAGTGAAAAAGACTATAAGTTACTAGAACCTTGGATCCAATGGTTTTCAGCATATACCGGACTTGAGGCTCAAGAGCATGGCATCTTCAGGTTGGGGGATGGTGCTAGTTCAAATTTTAAATCAATATTTAAAATATTAAGTGAAAAAGGGATTAAAGTTGGGGCAATATCACCAATGAATATTAAGAATGATCTTAGTTACTCCGATTATTTTATTCCAGATCCTTGGACAATAACAAGATCAACAAATAATTTTTGGCATAGATTAGTTCACAAATGTATTTCTGAATTGGTAAAAGATAATGCCAGAAAAAAAATAAAAATATTAAATTATTTTTTATTTTTGCTAGTATTTATTAAATTTTCAAGTTTTAAAAAATATGGAATGTATTTTAAACTTTTTTTTAAAAGTTTAAAAAAAAAATGGTTTAAATCGTTATTTTTAGATTATTTTTTACATGATTTACATTTAAATTTATTATTTAAAAATAATACAGAATTTTCAAATATTTTTTTTAATTCCATCGCTCATGTACAGCATCATTATTTTTATAATTCTGAAATTTTTGATAAAAATCAAAAAAATCCAAACTGGTATATTCCAGAAAATGAGGATCCTTTTAAGGATTCATTAGAATTATTTGATAAAATACTAGAGGATTATTTGAAAATCGAAAATAAATATTCAATATTTATAGCGACAGGTTTGAGACAAATTACTTACGATACAAAAAAATTTTACTACAGATTAAAATATCATAAAAAATTTTTTTCTAAATTTGGATTAAATGTTTTAAATGTTCAAGAGTTAATGTCGAGAGATTTTGTATTAACTTTTAATAACAATGAAGAATGTCTAAATTCATATCGCATTATTTCAAAAATTCATACAAATGAAAATAAAAAAATTTTTGGTGATTTTGACGTTCGACAAGATAAATTATTTTTAACACTCACTTTTAGTGAGGAAATTACAAATCAGTTCATTTTGAATAAAAATAACAAAATCAATTTAGGAGATTATGTTGATTTTGTTGCAATAAAAAATGGAATGCATGATGGTAGAGGATATATTTATTCATCTGATTTAAAGAAACCAGATCTTATAGAAATACATAAGATAAAAGAGATAATTTCAAATTATTATGAAATTCAATAAAAAAAAAATAAAAATTTGTGTCCTTGGTTTAGGATATGTTGGTTTGCCTCTAGCTTTAAAATTATCAGAAAATTTTAAAGTAACTGGTTTTGATATTAATTCTAAAAGAATAAGTCAGTTAAAAGGTGGTTTTGATGTAACTTCAGAATTTACATCTCATGATTTACGAAAAAAAAAAATTTTTTTTACAAATAATTCCAAGGAACTTAAAAGTTGTAATTTCTTTATTATTACTGTCCCGACACCAGTAAAAAAAAATAAAAGCCCAGATTTAAGCTATTTGAGACTTGCGTCTGAGATTGTTTCAAAAAATTTAAAAAAAAATGATGTTGTTGTTTATGAGTCAACCACTTATCCTGGATGTACAGAAGAATTTTGTATTCCTCTTTTAGAAAAATTTTCACAATTTAAAATAAATAAAGAATTCTATTGTGGTTATTCACCAGAGCGTATTAATCCTGGAGACAACATTCATAAATTAGATAATATAGAAAAAGTTATTTCCTCATCAAGTAACCTAGGACTGAGGATAATTCAAAATGTTTACAAATATGTAACAAAAAAAAAAATAATTAAAGCAGATACAATTAAAATTGCTGAGGGGGCAAAAATTATTGAGAATACCCAAAGAGATATTAATATTGCCTTAATGAATGAGTTATCAATATTATTTAATAAACTTGATATTGATTTTTCAAAAGTTTTAAAGGCTGCTAATACAAAATGGAATTTTTTAAATTTTAAGCCAGGTCTTGTAGGTGGTCATTGTATTGGAGTAGATCCATACTATTTATCATTTAAAGCAAAAACAAAAAAATTTAAAACTAAAATTGTTCTTTCTGGACGAAAACTCAATGATCAAATGTACAAATATATTGTTAAAAAATTTATGAAAAGACTACCAAATAAAAAAAATAGAGTTTTATTAGTTGGTTTAACCTTTAAAGAAGATGTTTCAGACTTTAGAAATAGCCAATCAATAAATATTGCTAAACTTTTAGTAAAATTGAATTGTAGTGTTTATATTTTTGATCCACTGGTTCAACTTGATTTACCGGGCTGCATTTCAATAAGTAATTTTGAAAAGTTAAATAAATTTAAAAAATATTTTGATGGAATTTTATTAACAGTTCCACATAAAAAAATTATTATTAAAGGTTATAACTATTTTAAAAAGCTTAATAAAAAGCAAGGTATTTTTTTTGATATTAAAAATACTTTTAACAAAAAAACTGATTTTAAATTATGATATTTAAAAAATTTTATATAATCACGTCAAAACTTTATTCAGTATTTTTTACCTTAATTGAAGATATTTTCTTAAAAAAAACAAAAATTAATTTTGGAAAACCTTTGGTAAAATTTAAAAGTATTTCAAAAACAGAAATAAATTACGAATATTTTGAAAAAATAATTCAAAATAAATATTTAACTAAATTTATATTCCCAGAAGATCAGATATTAAAAATAATAAAAGAATTGTTTATAAAAAATAACTTATCAAACAAAATAACTGAAATGACTGGGTACAATTATTCTATCAGTTTTTTTACAGCGTATGAAACAAAAAAAATTTCTGAGCAAGACTTAAATAATGAGTGGTATGCAAATGAATTCCACAAAGATAAACCATTTTCACAGAATATGGTAAAGATATTTTTTTCTTATCATGAGATTGGAGAGAATAACGGTCCAATGTTTATTAAGAGTGATCAAATATATAAAGCCACAATTTTAAAAGATGAGGTAATTTTATTTTCACCAAACAAATTCTATCATAAAGCATCCTCACCTAAAGATGGAAAACGTTTTCAAATGATGTTTCAGCTTAATCCATCAAAAAAATGGAATTTAAATAAAAATATATTTAAAAAGCAAAAAAAAATTGAGCCTAAATTTCCTTTTTTTTCTTACCTTTTTGATAAAAAAATAGAATTAAAAAAATTATTCCTTGATCATTAATGAAAAAAAAACGTGTAGCCTTTATTATTAATCACTTATCTTTTTTTTGCTCTCATATATTGCCTATCGCAAAAGATCTAAAAAAAAGTGGTCATAAAGTCCAGATTTATTGTGGATACGGTGGAAGTCACGAGATGGAAGAGGAGGCCAAAAAAATAATAAGGTTAAATAGATTAAATTATTTTAATATTGGTTTTAAACCATCCTCAAAAAATATTTTTATGGAATTATTTTTTTTTCTTAAAATAATTAAAAATTTAAAAAAATTTAAACCAAATATTATTCATGGAATTTCCTTTAAGGGAATAATTTATGGTTGTCTTTTTTTTATATTTTTTAGATCTGATAAATTGATAAATTTTGTTACAGGTTTAGGATATTTTTTCACAAGAAAATTAAATGTATATGAAAAAGTAATAAAAAAAATTGTTATTTTAATTATTAAATTTACATTAAAATTAAAAAATACAATTTTAGTTTTAGAGAATACTACAGATAAAAATTATTTTATTAATAAAGTAAAAATAGATAAAAAAAAAATCTATCAAATTGATGGAGCAGGAGTTAACTTAAAAAAATTTTACTTTAAGAGTAAATTAAAGCAAAAAATAGTATTATTTCCAGCTAGAGTTCTTCTGGAAAAAGGTATAAATGAATTTATCTTTTCCTCAAAATATTTGTCAATAAAATACCCAGACTGGAAATTTTTAATTGCCGGTACATTAAAATATGAGAAAGATGATAAAAACAAAATTTTTACAGATTATAAAAAAATTGAAAAAAAATTCCCTAATATTAAGTTTTTAGGATATGTGAAAAAAATGGATAACTTATTCAATAAATCTTCAATTGTATGTTTGCCATCTTATAGAGAAGGTTTTCCAAAATCAATTATTGAGGCATCTGCTTCTGGTTGTTCAATAGTTTGCAGTAATGTTCCAGGTTGTAGAGATGTAATTAAGAAAAACCACTCTGGTTTACTTTGTAAACCTAAAAATATTTTAGATTTAAGTTTGAAAATAGAAAAATTAATTTTAAATAAAAGCTTGAGAAGTAAATTAGGAAAAAATGCAAGACTTAATGCTGAAAAAAGATATGATATTAATCTATTTGTAAAAAAAAATTTAAATTTTTATTTTCAATGATTAAACATAGTTTTGTTTCAGTTATTATTCCAACTTATAATTCAAAAAGATTTATCACCAAAACATTTTTATCAATAATAAATCAAACATATCAGGAATTTGAGATTATATTAGTTGACGATTGTTCTACAGATGGAACTTTTAAACTTTTACAAAAACTTCAAAATAAATATAAAAAAAAAGTAAAGCTTATTAAAACTAAAACTAATTCTGGAACTGTTGCAGCTCCTAGAAATTTAGGAATAAAATACAGTAAAGGGCAAATAATTTGCTTTGTAGATTCTGATGATATTTGGGAAAAAAATAAATTAGAATATCAGTTAAAGGAATACGATAATAATTCAATACTTTGTTCAGCTGCCAGATATTTTAATCATAGAAATGAAAAGTCTGGATTTGTAATAAATTTTTTTAGAAAAATTTTACAGTCTTTTACAATCAGTAAGGTTAATAAAAAGGGATTTCATTGGTTTTATTTATATAATCCAATAGTTGTCTCCTCAATTATGATAAATAAAGAAATTTTAAAAAAAAATTTATTTGACGTACATATTAATGCGAGAGAAGATTTAGATCTTTGGATTAGATTGAGAAAAAAAAAATATAAATTTAAATTTCAAAATCCAATCATGGTCAATATATGTAGGAGACCTAATAGTATGAGCTCAGACTTTAAGAAAGAACTTATTACACTTATAAGGTCAAAAAGTAACATTATTTTTAAACTAAATAATTTTGCAAATTTAAATTTTTTTTTGTTAGGTACAATTACAAAGTTTTTCCTAACATTTGTTAAAGTCAATCAAAATAGAATTAATATTTTTTTTAAAAAATTTTTTATCTCCATACTGGTTGCTATATTCTTAATTTTTTATACTCCAATGTTCTGGCATTTGGGGAAACCATTGCTTATTTACGATACTGATAAAGAAATAAAAAACGTTAAAAATTTTGTTTTGTTTAGTGGCCATGGAACAACAAGTTATTATAATATGACTTATCAATATAGATATTTAGATATTAAAAATTTACTAGATAAAACAAAAGATTTTGAAAATGTATTTATATTAGGAAGGCTTCAACAAATTCCAGAACAAAAAATAATTGAAAAATTATTAATTTCAGATGGATTTGAAAAGGATAAAATAAAATTAATTTATCAAGAATACAATAATACTTATTTAAATATAAAAAATATTTCAAAAATTTTAGAGAAAGCAAATATAAAAGAGATAATTTTTATTACATCACCCTATCATACAAAAAGAGCTAAATTATTATGGGAAGCAAATTCTAAAATCAAGGTTAATTTATATAAATCCTACGAATGGCCAACAAAAAATAAATTTTTTGAATATGCAAAAAATAAAAAAATAATTTTATATGAATATCTATCTATTTTTTACAATAAAATTTTAAATAAAATTTAATTATTATATTTAATTAAAGAATGAGAAAAAAAAATAATTCTGTCTTAGTTACTGGAGGGGCGGGTTATATTGGCAGCAAAATAGTAACCGATCTTATAAAATTTAAATATAAAGTAATAATTATTGATAATTTGTCAACAGGTTCACCTTTGTTAATAAATAAAAAAGCAAAATTTTATAAATGCAATCTTTCAGATGAAAAAAAACTGCAAAAAATATTTGAGATTAATGAAATAAATTATGTAATACATTGTGCTGCATCATTGAATGTAAAAGAATCTCAAACAAAACCAAAAAAGTATTTTAATAACAATGTTAGAAATACTAGAAAATTATTAAGGGTATTTGTTAAAAATAAAATTAAATTTTTTATATTTTCTTCAAGTTGTACAGTTTATGGAAATCAAAAAAAATCTTTAGATGAAAAATTGAAACCAAATCCTGTTAGTGTTTATGGTAAAACAAAATATGAATGTGAAAAAATAATTCACAGTTTTTCAAAAAAAAATGATTTTAAATATATTATACTGAGATTCTTTAACGTAGCAGGTAGTGACATAAAAAATAAAATAGGACATGTGAAGCAAAATGACCAGCTAATTAAGAACCTTTGTCATAATTTTCTAAATAAAAAAAAAATTTACGTATATGGTAGAAATTATAAAACTCAAGATGGTACGTGCATAAGAGATTATATGCATTTAAATGATATATCTTACCTTCATTGTAAATCTTTAAAATTATTAAATAAAATAAATAAATCCGAAATAATAAATTGTGGTTATGGTATAGGTTTTTCAGTCTTAGAGATCATAAGTAACTTTGAAAAAATTATTAAAAAAAATATAAAATTTATTTTTTTAAGCAGAAGGAGTGGAGATATGGATGTAGCAGTTTCTAATGTAAAAAAAATGAAGAAAATCTTTAAGTTAAAATATAATAAAAAGAATACAATTCATAAGATTTTAAAAAGTGCTCTAGATTGGGAGAAGATTATTAGATATAAAAAAAAGTAAAAAATTTAAAATTTAAATTATATTATCATATGGGTATTAGTTTTCATGAATTTGCATTCCTAAAGTTCAGTTTTAAAAAAAAACAATTTAAAACCTTGGGTATTCTTGGTAGACAAGAAAATTATCTTAATTCAGATAATAAATTTATTCCGATTAATTTAAAAAAATACGTTAATGAAAAATATTCAGATAATTTATTAATCAATTATTTTAAATTAGAAAATCTAAAAACGTTTGATGTTTCGGAAAAAGATTCTCCATCAGAGTTAGCTAATTTTAATTCTTTAATTGAAAACCCAAAAAAATTTGACTCATTTTTTGATGGTGGTTCACTTCAGCATACTTTTAATATTCCAATTGTAATGAAAAATATATCCAATCATGTTAAAATCGGTGGGTCCATAATCCATGTGGTCTCATCAAATAATTTATGTGGATTTGGATTTTATCAATTTTCACCTGAATTTTTTATTAAATACTATTCTGAACAAAATGGATTTAGAAATACAGATATATTTGTTGCTGATTATGATAATTTAAAGAATTGGTATAAATTAAAAAATAATCCTTTAAATAATACAAGTATAAATACAAGTGCAAGATTAATTTGTCTTGTCAGAACTGAAAAGTATATAGATATTGAAATTAAAGAAATTTTTCAAGATATTTTTTTCAAGAATTCAAACAAAAATCAGATTGATAATACAAAAAATAATAAAATTAATAAAAGATATTTATTTCAGTTTTTTTCAAAAATTTTATTATTCTTAGATTTGATATCAAAAAAAATAAATTTAATAAAAAATAAAAATTTAGAAATAAAAAAAATTTTTGATTTAATTAATTAAATTTATATCAATAATTGTTTCATTTTTAATGCTTGTTATATGGTGAATACCTTTAGCATTATTAAAAATGTTTGGAATTATTCTAGAAATTTTTTTATCTTTGTACTGATTTAAATTAAGTTTAATTATTTGAAAAAAACTTAATCCATAACCATAATTATTTTTTTGTTGTATTTGAGCAGGTCTTATTATTTTTTTATTCACTATTAAAATATTACCAGCAGATCTTCCACCAAAACTGCTGTTTTTAATTGGGTTAAGTTTATGTGGGGTTATTTTAGATAAATTTTTACTTAACTTGTATAAATATAATTTTTTATTTAAGTCTGTAAATTTTTTTTTAGACTTATTTAAAAATAACCACAAAGAACCTTTGTGTTTAAAAATAGTTGGGTCGCATACCATTTCTCCTTCAAAATGTATTTTTATTAGTTTCCATTTATATGGAAATTTAATAGATTTATAAATCTCCATTCTTTTTGCTTCAAGTGACTCAGGTATCATAAAAATATTTTTATTATGTCTAAAAATGAATGGATATGAGAGATGATATTTTTTTTTAATAATATTTTTAATTTTAATTAATTTGTTATTTCTTAACAAACCTACAGAAATAATCCCTTTGTTTTCTTTTTTTAAAAATTTTTCAAAAAAAACATATTTTTTGTTATTGTATAAAAATAAAAAAGGATCTGCCCAGAATTCTGTTTTTGGAGGCTTAAAAAAATAAATTTTTTTTTTTTTTATATTTTTGTTGTAAATAAATTCTTTAAGATTTGCTCTTACAAAACACAATGACCAATTACTTTGATCTATATCAAGTAAATCTTTTAAAAAAAATTTGAATTTATTTTTTATATTACTTATGACCATATATATAATATTTATCCCATGGGTATTCATTTCTTTTGCTAAAACTGATGTTATATCCTTTTTGTATTAAAAATTTTTTAACTAATTCAAAAGTTTTGTATTCATTTTCTTGCATAAAATCATGGCACTCGATTGCAATATTTTTACAAAGATTAAAAAATAAATCTGAATTATAAGTAATATATTTCTCTGCACCTTCGACATTTATTTTACAAAAATCTATTTGATTTATATTTTCGGTTTTTATCAGCATATCAAGATTGACTGTTTGCACTTTGTTTTGTGAAAATAAATTTATCTTACCACCTAGCCAATAGTCCAGATCTGATTCAAATCCAGCACCAGAAGAGTCCCTGTATAATGCTTTATTAATTGGTTTTACATTTTGTAGATTATTTAAACTAATAGTTTTTTGAAGATAATTAAAAACTTTTAAAAAGGGTTCTATTGCATATATTTTTCCATTCTCTCCAATTTTTTTTGAGATATATAGTGTCTCACACCCTATTCCGGAGCCGAACTCAATAACAACATCTTTTTCTTTAGGTGTATACTTCTCAAAAAAAATTTCAAAATTTTGTTTGACATAATCTTCTGGGTTTAAAATTGGTTTGTTGCTTGGTATTAGACCTATTGATGTTTTATGTATCCAGTATTTGTTATTTTTGTAAATTTTAATATTATGTTTTAAAAAAAATCTATTATATAGAACATATATAAAAGCAATAATTTGTGATAAAAATTTATTTTTTATTAAAAAATTTTTTATATTTCTAAAAGCTTGTTTAATATTCATTAAATAAAAAACATATAAGATAGTTTAAATAAATATATAAAAATTTGATAAAAAGTTTCTATTATATTATTTATATTTTAAATGATAATATTATGGACAATTAATACAAATATTGCTACCCGATATCAGCTTTAAATCATGCAAATTTCTCATCTTGTTTACTCTAATTTTGGCGGAGCAGGAAATGTGGTTTTATCTCTAATAAATGAAAATAAAATAAACAAAAACTTTCAAGACAGTGTAATTTTTACAGGACCATTTTTTGACAAAGATTACAGAAAACAAATAAAAAATTTAAAAATAAATTCATTTTTTTTTGTAAAAACTAAAAGATTTTTTGGATTTTTAAGCTGGTTAAATGTTTTTAAAAGCCTATTAAGAACAAAACCTAAAGTAATTTTGTTACATAATTATCAAATTTTTCCATGTTTTTTTTACAGTTTATTTTTTAGATCTAAAATAATTATAGTTGATCATGCAGCGTTAAATTATAAATCTTACAGAGATTATATAATAATATTTTTTTTAAAGTACTTTAAATATCATGTAGTTGTACTAAATAAGGAAAATTTTGAATTCTATAAGAAAAATAAAGTTAATATAAAAAGAATTCATATAATCCATAACGGAATTGATACAAATTTTTATAATAAAAAAAAAATAAAAACTTTAAAGAAATCAAATTTCAATCTAGGTATGGCGGCTAGAATTGATTTTTTCAAAAGACATGATTTAATAATTGACTCACTTAAATCAAAAAAACTAGAAAAAATAAAAATTAATGTATTCTTTGCAGGTAATGGTGCTTACATAAATGGTTTAAAAGAAAAATCAAAAAATCTTGGTCTGAGTAAAAAAATTATTTTTAATAACAAGTTAAATTCAAAAGAGTTAAAAAGATGGTTTGCAAAATTAAATCTGTATGTGCACGCAACTAGTGGTGAGGCTATGTCAACAGCAATTTTACAGGCAATGTCGATGAGGTTACCAGTTATTGCATCTAGGGTATCTGGTAATATAAGTTTTTTTATAGT
>MDTD01022229.1_pt1 | contig 51883 bp, 55 predicted proteins | sample 811221 | NCBI WGS metagenome assembly MDTD01 (sample SAMN05326646, study PRJNA326480) | marine metagenome | isolation source: seawater | place: Pacific Ocean: South West | collected 2011 | reverse complement strand
TCACCTCAAAACTAGTTCTTCCCATAGAGCCGTAGTAGACCACTACGTTGATAGGCTGGGTGTGTAAGCGCGGTAACGCGTGTAGCTGACCAGTACTAATAGCTCAATTGGCTTGATTTATGCACTGAAAAAAATTTTTTGTTTACTTTCGTTCTCAATAAAAATTATTATCTAAATAATTATTATGAAAATAAAAAAGATCTTGATTACAGGACTACCTGGATCAGGCAAAACCACTCTTGCATCAAAACTTAATAAATTGTTAAAAGCAAAGTGGATTAACGCAGATCAAATAAGACGAAAATATAATGATTGGGATTTTTCCCCAAAAGGTATTTTAAGACAAGCTGAAAGAATGCGCGATTTGGCTGATAAAGAAAAAAAAAAATCTAATATAGTTATAGCTGATTTTATTTGTCCATTAGAAAAAGGTAGAAAATTATTTAAACCAGATTTTGTAATATGGATGAATACAGTAAAAAAAGGAAGATTCAAAAAAAATTCAATAGACAAATATTTTCAAACTCCAAAAAGGTGTGATTTTGAGGTTAAAACAAAAAATTCAGACCTGTGGTCGATTTGTATATCTGATAAAATTAGAAAATATATTTGGAATAACAAAAAGCCAACTGTTCAAATGCTAGGAAGATTTCAACCTTGGCACGAGGGTCATAAAACACTGTTTGAAGAAATTGTTAAAAAAACTGGACAAGTCATCATTGAAGTAAAAGATGTTAATGGCGTTGGAGATAATCCTTATTCATTTAAAAGCATTAAAAAAAAAATTGACAATGATCTAAAAAATTTTAAATCTAGGTACAAAATAATAAAAGTTCCAAATGTTTCAAAGATTTGTTATGGCAGAACTGTGGGATATTCATTTGAAAAAATAAATTTACCACAAAAAATCCAACTAATTTCTGCAACAAAAATTAGAAAAAACCTAAGAAAATTGGGAAAGCTCAAGAAACTTAAATTATAAGATTTAGAATTTCTTTGATAGAAGAAAGATTTTTTTCAGTATTGGAACTTCTTTTATTTTTAAGAATATTTTTAGCAACACTCAACATTGCTGGATAAGCAGCTCTTAACATATGATTTGCGTATATTACTATTTTAAAATCATTTTTTATTAATTCTTTCTCCTTTGTTTTTGAGTAGGTAGATGGAACAGCCACCAACGGTTTAAAATTTTTACTTTTAGAAAACTTTTTTGCAAATGCAAAAACTTTTTTTGCGTTATTATCTTTACTATGGATTAATATTGCATCAGCACCTGATTTTGAATACTCATTAGCTCTCTTTAAAGCATCTTCTAAAGATTTGCCTAGAATAAAACTTTCGATCCTAGCAATGACTAAAAAATCATCAGAAACTCTAGCTTTGCAAGATGCTTTAATTTTATTACAAAAATTCTTAATGCTGTCTTGTTTTGAGCCTTTTTGATTTTTGAACAAGGAATTTTTTTTTAATCCAGTTTTATCTTCTAAAATCACAGCTGACACACCGTTCCTTTCCAAAGATTTTATAGTGTAAGGTAAATGCTCTATTCTACCTCCGTTATCAGCGTCAAAAATTACCGGTTTTGTTGTTACCTCAAGTATTTCGCTTAAACCATTTATACGGGTAGATATATCAACTGATTGATTATCTGGTTTACCTCTAGAAGTAGAGTCAGTGAGACTCGAAGACCAAATACAATCAAACTCTTCAAACTTACCATTACTTTTTATGCTTGTATTTTCTATAATTAACCCTGTTAATGGATTATGAGCCTCTAAACATCTAACAATACTTTTGGCCGACAATAATCTTTTTAATTTTTTTTTTCTAATTTCTGGTGTTGTTCCAGTAGATAATATTTCTTTTCTTATTTTAGTTGATGAAATATTCTTTGTATACGGAACTTCAATTAATCTACCTGACCATTTTTTGAGAGTTTTTATTACTTTTTTTCTAATATTTCTAAGATCACTATTACGCCAATCATCGCCATGAATTACGTAATTAGGTTTAATTAAATTTAAATTTTCAGTAAAGTCCAATTGGTGTTGAGGTATTACTTTTTTCACAAATTTGATATTTTTAAAGACCACTTCTCTTTGGTGATAGTTCAAATGAGGAAGCTTCCTGTAAGAGGTAATAGCTTTATCAGTTAAAAGCCCAACTATCACTTCACCCAACTTTGAAGCTTTTTTTAAAATATTTATATGTCCCTCATGAAGAATATCTGCGCTAAAAGCAGTATAAACAATTTTTTTTTTCATTTTTTTCAACTTTTTTTTATCCTATTTTTTTTCTATTTTTAAAGACCTTAATCATTCTTCTTAAAAAGTTTATACTCTCTAATGGATATTTGCCTATAGCAGTTTCTGCAGCTAAAACTAAACCAGCTGCGCCAAGCTCTAAAGAGTTATAAACATCATTTGCCTCACCACGAGTTGGACTAGAATTATCTATCATGCTTTCTAAAAAATTTGTAGCAATATAAATTTTATTTTTCCTTTTTTTCGCTTTTTTTAAAATAAATCTTTGTAAGTAAGGTATATTTTCAATACCGGTATCTTTCGATAAATCCCCTCTATCGATTAAAAAATTTTTTCCTTTTGACAAAATTTTATTTAGATTTTTAATTGCATTACGTGTTTCTAATTTATAGATTTTTGTATAGTTAGGTAAAAGTTTTTCAAAATTTAAAACATCGTAGTGAGAGTTTGTAAAAGATAAAGCAAAATTTTTAACATTCATTTTTTTAGCGATTTTGATTGCACTTAAATCTTTTTCGGTTAAAGAATTTAATTTCACACCTCGATTCTTAACATGAACACCTTTATTTCCTTCAAGTATGCCTGGTTTAATAACTTTAAATTTTATTTTTGAGTCCTTTTTTAAAATCTTAATTAAAAGGTTTTGAAAACCAATATCTAACATGTCTCCAGTTTTTAATTTTTCAAAAACATCATTTGGGTATAAATGGAAATTTTTATTTTTTTCAATATATCCAATCTGATTCTTCCTATAATATTTTTTCTTAGGGCTTTTAGTTCTTATCTGAGCTCCCTCGGTATCTACGCATATAGGCACACTGGTATATTTTTTAATAAGGTTAATATTTTGCTTCAATTTATCCAAACTTACGTGTGAGAGATTTATTCTCAAAAGGGATACCTTTCCCTTTATATTATTTAAAAATTTTTTGTTTAACGTTTTGGGTCCTAAAGTACAGAATATCTGGATTTCTTTAGCCATGAATTTTAATTACTTATAATTTACTTGCAAAACAAAAGCAAATTTTTTAGAAATTTTGATGACTATTTATTTGCCAAATATAAAATCATTAAAAGATTTAATAAATTCTAAATCCATAAAAAAAATATTAATAATTACAGGCCAAAATTCATTCTTTAAAAGTCAGGCTAATCAAACATTTCAGAGGTTATTAAAACAAAAAAACGTGAAATTTTTTTTTAAAAAAGGATCAATACCTGAGTACTTTGAATTAAAAACTATAATTCATAAATTAAGAAGTTTTCATCCTGACTTAATTTTAGCAATTGGTGGTGGATGCGCTATGGACTATGCAAAAAGTGCTAATGCTTTAAGTTTTTCAAAAGACATTAAAAATAGTATTATCCATTCAAGTCTTACAAAAAAAAAACAATGTAAGCTTATAGCTATACCGACTACCGCTGGTTCAGGGGCTGAAGTAACAAGTAATGCAGTGATATACATTAATAAAAAAAAATATTCAGTTGAAGGTTCTAACGTAAAACCAGATTACTATTTTATACTTCCAAAATTAATCCTATCATCTAGTAGAAAATTTGATGCATCGGCAGGTTTTGATGCTATAAGCCAAGCAATAGAATCTATGTTTGCAAAAAAATCTAATTCACAAAGCTATAGCCATGCTAAAAGAGCGCTAAAAATTTTATTAAAAAATTATATGAGTTTTCTTAATAAAAAAAATTTAAAAAATTCTTATAAAATGGCGCTTGGAGCAAATTTTTCTGGTAAAGCAATAAATATTTCTAAAACTATAGCACCCCACGCCGTGTCATATCCTTTTACATCTTTTTTTAATATTCCTCATGGGCACGCTGTTTCTCTAACAATTAATAAATTCTTAAAATTCAACTTTGATAATCTGCAATTATCTAATACTTCATTTAAAAAACGATATGATGATTTATTTTCAATCACAAAGACAAAAAATATTTTTGAGCTTGATAATTATTTAAGTAATATTAAGAAAAAAGCAAAATTAGAACAAAGCTTTAAAAAGCTTAAAATTAATCTTAATAAAGATTCTAATAAAATTCTTAGTGGAATAAATGAAAATAGATTATCTAATAACCCGATTAAAGTGAGTAAAAAAGATATTAAGTTTATAATTGAAAATTATTAAAAATGTTTTTGTCAAAAGAAATTTGTTTTTTAGAAATGCATAGGACTGGCAGTACGCATCTAACCAAAATTTTACCTAATCATTTTCAAAACGGCGAACAAAAAGGTTTCCACAATAGAGCACCTAAAAAAATATATGAGTCTAATATAAGTTTTGTTGGCTCTGTTCGTAATCCATGGGACTGGTACGTTTCAGTTTGGGGAAAAGGGTGTGATGCAATAGGTATAACTTATGAAAGATTAACTAAAAAAAAAATATATTTTAACAGTTTAGGCCTTAAAACAAAACCATGGATGTCACCTTGGATTTTTTTCAATCAATTTTCGAAACCTTTAGAACAATGGAGAGAAGTTTATTCAGATCATAATAATGTAGAAAATTTTAGAACATGGTTAAAACTTTTTTTATTAGATCGAAAATATGATGATGGAACTTCCTATGGAATAAGTGATATTTCAAAAATATGCGGTCAATATACTTACAAATATTTAACCCTTTTCCTTAAAGACGATAGAAAATTATATGATAATTCTATAAAAAATTTAGCCGATCTTCACAAAATTGATAAACAATATAATGTTTTAAAGCATGTTATAAGAAGTGAAAATTTAGAAGACGATTATTTCAAATTATTAAGTAAATTTAAAAAAGAAATTTCTGATGCAGAAAAATTAAAGATCAAAAACTTAAAAAAAACAAATATATCTTCTCGAGATCATAATTATTTAAAATTTTATGATAAAAGATCTCTTGAACTGGTAAAAAATATGGATGGCTTGATTATTGAAAAATATAACTATGAGATCCCGTCTATATAAATACAACTAGATGTTGTGTGCTAAAATTTAAATAACATATAAATATATAAAATCCTTTGACTGTTCAAAATTTGAACTATATGTTCAAATCTTGAACAATGAAAAACGATCAAGATCATTTTGAAGTATTAAGAAAGATAGACAAAAATCCCGAGTCATCACAAAGGGAACTCGCAGAGTCATTGGGTTTTAGCTTGGGAAAACTAAACTATTGTTTAAAGGCTCTTAAAAATAAGGGATTAGTAAAAATTAAAAATTTTAGCGTTAACCCAAAAAAAATTAACTACATATACATACTAACTCCACAGGGTATAGCTAGAAAAACAAGTTTAACTATAAAATTTATGCAAAGAAAAATGAGAGAATACGATGAATTAAAAGCAGAGCTTAAAAAAAAATAATCATATGTGGACCATTTTAAAATTTGATAAAAAAAACCCTTCTCTTTTAAAGGAAAATTTAATAAAAAAATTAGGTAAAGATTTAAAACTTTATCATCCAAAAATTTTAGTTCAAAAATGCAAAAATAATAAACTTATTAATAAAGAATTCGATCTTTTGGGTGATTATATTTTTTGTTACCACAAAGCTTTTAAAAATCCTGAAACACTCAAACATATTCAATATACACCTGGTCTTAAATATTGTCTTAATGGATTTAGTCTATGTCAAAAGCAAATTATACATTTTATTGACAAATGCAAACTAAATGAAAATTCAAAAGGATATTTAACAACAAATTTTATTCAAGTAAAACTCAACAGTTTTTATAAATTTTCCTCTGGACCTTTTACAAATACAATCTTTAAAATAATACAAATACAAAAGAATAAATTAGAAATTTTACTGGGTAATTATAAAACTTCGATTAAAGAGAAAGAGTATCTTTTTAGACCGGTATAGAAAAAATGATAAACAAATTTGAAAAAATCGTTTTTTTCAAAGTGCGGAGCTTTGCTTAAATGTTTAAATCTTTTAATAATATTGCTCATTTATTAAATAAGGAACTTAAAGCAGATACGTTTTTTTTATTTTTTCTAATTTTTTTTACTATGCTTATTGAAACATTGAGCATTGGATTAATATTTCCACTTATAAGTCTTTTGGCAGATAACAAATTTTATTTTGAATATAAGAATATTCTAGATCCTGTTGCTATTTTTTCTCCTTTTAAATATTTGAAACCCAATAATATATTTTTAAACAACGAACAACTATTAATTTTTTCAGGGGCGATTACAATCTTTTGTTTAGTATATATTTTAAAATCAATTTATTTAATTTTTTTCAATATGTTTAAAAATAATTTTATAAAAAATTTTCATTCTTACCTTACAAAAAAATTTATTTCAGGATATATGAGTCTACCATATAAATTTTATTACAAAAAAAATTATTCAGATATAATAAGAAACACTGTTTACGAAGTTACAACAATTGTTTCTGCTACAGATTTTTACTTAATATTGATTTCTGAAATTTTTATTCTTGTAGGCTTGATTACCTTAGTAGCTTTTATTAATCCACTAGCTACTATTTTGTGTGTATTTTTATTTGGAACTTCATCTTTTCTTTTTCATTTCTTTACAAAAAAAAAACTTTTTGATTTTGGAGAAATAAGAAAAAATTTTGAGCAAAAAAGATTAGATAGTATTCGTCAAATGTTAGGAGGTATCAAAGAGTTAAAAATTTACGGTGTAGAGAAAAATTTTATTGAAAGCTTCAATAATTCCTCAAACAAAGTTTTTGTACAAAATAAGTGGACTAGTTTATTTGGAGTGTTGCCAAAAATATACTTAGAATTATTACTAGTTTTAATATTTTCCTCTTTAATTTTTATGTTTATTTTAGAAAATAAATCTCAGGCTTACATTTTTTCTACTCTATCAGTATTTGGTGCAGTCGCTTTTAGACTTTTACCATCTGTAAATAAAATAATTGGAAGCTTACAAAAAATTAAATACTATGATCCAGCTATCACAAATCTTACTCAAGAATATATTGAAATTCAAAAAGGCACTGAGAAAATAAACAATGACAAAAAACTTAATTTTAAAAATATTATAAAACTATCAAATATAACCTTTGCCTATGATAATACCTCAAAGAAAGTTTTAGATAGGCTTAATCTCTCAATAAATAAAAACAGTACAATCGGGTTAGTAGGAGAGAGTGGAGCAGGTAAAACAACTCTTGTAAATATATTGACCGGTCTATTGCAAGTAACAAGTGGAGATATTTTAGTAGATAATGAAAAGTGCAAAGATAATAAAATAAATTTAAATTGTAAAGTTGGTTATGTTCCACAAGATATATTTTTAACAAATGAGTCAATAAAAAAAAATGTTGCTTTTGGTCTTAAAGAAAACCAAATAGATGAAAGCAAAGTTTTGAGATCTTTAAACAAAGCTCAACTTGAAAACACAATCGAGAACTTACCGCAAAAAATTGAGACAAGAGTCGGTGAAAGAGGAATTAAATTTTCTGGAGGACAGCTACAAAGAATTGGTATAGCTAGAGCACTATATAATGAACCAGATCTGCTTATATTAGATGAACCTACAAGCTCATTAGATAGAAAAACTGAGGAGCAATTTATTGAGGTGGTAAAAAAAATTTCAGTAAATCAAACTTTGATTATTATATCTCACAGACAGTCAATTTTAGGTTTTTGTGATAAAATTTATAAGATCGAAAACGGAAAACTCATGGAGGAAAAAAATGTTTAAAAATAAAACTATTTTAGTGACTGGTGGCACGGGTTCGTTTGGAAAGAAATTTGTTAATACAATTTTAAAAAAACATAAACCAAAAAAGATTATTATTTTTAGTAGAGATGAACAAAAGCAATTTCTCATGCAGCAATCTATTCAAAATAAATATTCTTCTCGATTAAGATTTTTTATAGGTGATGTGAGAGATTTAGATAGATTAAAATTTGCAACAAAAGAGGTAGATTTTCTTATACATGCAGCTGCGCTTAAGCATGTTCCCATAGCTGAGTATAATCCTTTTGAAGTTGTTAAGACAAATATATTAGGTGCGCAAAATGTTATTGATGCATGTTTATATAACAATATAAAAAAAGTTATAGCTCTAAGCACTGACAAAGCTTCATCACCAATTAATTTGTATGGTGCCACTAAATTAACTTCAGATAAGCTTTTTATTGGAGCGAATAATTATAAGGGGAGAAAGAAAATTAAATTTTCAGTTGTAAGGTACGGAAACGTAATGGGAAGTCGAGGATCAGTTATCCCTCTATTTTTAAAAATGAAAAAAAATGGAATATTTAGTGTGACAGATAAACGAATGACTAGATTTAATATCACGCTCACAGAAGGGGTCAACTTTGTGATTTCCAGTTTAGAGAGAATGATAGGCGGAGAAATATTTGTGCCTAAAATTCCATCATATAGGATTTTAGACTTGGTAAAAGCTATTAGCTCTAATGGTAAAGTAAAAATATTAGGAATAAGACCTGGTGAAAAAATTAGTGAAGAAATGATTTCAATCAATGATGCCAGAAATACAAGAGAATTTGAATCTCATTTTGTAATTTTACCTCCAAAAAACTTTCTTAATTTGGATAAGAAGTCTTACGTAAAATTGTTCCATACAGGAAAAGCCTGTAAAAATGATTTTAATTATAACAGTGAAAAAAACAGTAAATTTTTAAATTCAAAACAATTAAAAAAGATTATTTCAGAAAATATTTCAGATTTTGACTAGAAATATTATGATAAATTACAACAAGCAACATATTGACAATCAGGATATCGTTTCTGTAACAAAGATTCTTAAAAGTGATTTTATAACTCAGGGCCCCACTATTGAAAAATTTGAGAATGCTTTAAAGAAAAATTTTGGAGCAAAGTATTGTTCTGCAGTCTCAAACGGTACAGCCGCTCTACATTTAGCCGTCCTTGCATTGGGCTGGAATAAAAAAGATATTATTCTTACAACTCCAATCACTTTTTTAGCAACATCAAATGCTATTTTATACTGTGGCGCTACTCCGGAATTTGTTGATATAGACCAGTATCACAATATTGATGTTTTAAAATTAGAAAATAAAATTAGAAGATTAAAAAGAAAATATAAGAATAAAAAGATTTCTGGAATAATCGCTACAGATTACGCAGGTCATCCTTGTAACTGGGAAACTATAAAAAAAATAGCGAAAAAAAATAATTTAAAAATTATCAATGATAACTGTCATGCTTACGGTGCTAAAATAAACGGTGACAAAAATTATTCAACAAAGTTTGCTGATATAGTTACACAAAGTTACCATCCTGTAAAAAACTTTACAACTGGTGAAGGAGGTTCAATTTTAACTAATAACAAAACTCTCGATACTAAAATCAAAATTTTGAGATCACACGGTGTTATAAGAAAAAATAAGAAAAAACCGTGGTATTATGAAATGGTTAAGCTAGGATATAACTATAGAATTACAGATATACAATGTGCTCTTGGTATATCTCAAATTAAAAAGCTTGATAAATTTGTGAAAAGAAGAAAACAAATTGCCAAAATTTATTTTAAAAATTTTAAAAACATTGAAAATATATCACTGCCAAAAATTAAAGCAGGAAATTCACACGCATATCATCTTTTTCCACTTTTAATTAATTTTAAAAAATTTAAAATTAATAAAGAAATCTTTTTCAAAAAATTAAAAGCAAAAAATATTAATTTACAAGTGCACTATATACCTTTATATAGACAACCTTATTATAAAAAGAATTATAATTTTAAAAACACAGATTTTCCAATATCTGAAAAATTTTACTATCAGGAAGTTTCTCTTCCCATATATTTTAAATTGAAAGATAAAGAAGTTCTTTTCGTTATTAAAGAAATAAAAAACGTGCTTAAAATAAAAAATTAATATTTATTTATGAATATTGCAATCATTCCAGCTAGAGGAGGTAGCAAAAGAATTAAATTAAAAAATGTGAAAAATTTTTTTGGTAAACCTATTATTTTTTACACAATTCAAACATTAAAAAAAACAAAACTATTTAATAAAATATATGTTTCAACAGATAATAGTAAAATCGCTTTTATTGCAAAAAAATACGGCGCAGAGGTCCCACATTTAAGATCAAAAAAATTATCTAATGATTTTGCTACAACTCAAGAAGTTATCAAAGACATGATTCTAAAATTAAAAAATAAAGGCGTACATCCTAATAAAATTTGCTGTATGTATCCTACAGCTCCGCTTATAACAAAAGATGATATAAAAAAGGGTTACAAAAAGCTAAGCAAAAATATTGACTTTGTCTTTTCTGCTTATGCAAGTTCTACCCCAGTACATAGATCATTTGAGTTAAAGAATGGAAAACTCAAGCTTAATTTTCCTAAATTTTTTAAAAAAAGAACCCAGGATTTACCAAAAATCATATTTGACGCCGGTCAGTTTTATTGGGGAAAATCTAAATTTTGGGAAAAAAAAATAAATCATTTTAAAAAAACTTCTGTAATTTTGTTACCTAAAAATAGAGCTGTGGATATAGATAATATGGAAGATTGGAGAATGGTTGAAAAAAATTATAAAAGGTTAAGAAATGAAAAAAAAATTAAATAAAAAAAAAATTTTTAAAATAATAAGTCAAATTCAAAGAATTAGGGCAAAAAATAATGTAAATTGGATGAATATAATCAGACTTTCAATAAATAATGCTCCAGAGCAGACTATAAAAATAATGTCTAAAATAAATAGCCAAGATAGACAAATTAGTAAATTATTTAAAAAAATTTCTAAGTAAAATAATAATGCCAAATTCTAAAGTTCTTTTATTTGGGGACTCTATTCTTAACTGTTCTCAACTTCCAAAAAATTCAAGATTAATAACCTTAATAAAGAAAAAATTTATTTCAAAAAAAAGAAAAATACTTTTTAAAATTATAGGTTTAAATGGATACACATCTAAAAAAGCTTTTTTTTACTTAAAGAAAAAAAAAATAAAAGATTACTTCAATGTTGCAATAATTCAATTTGGGGTAAATGATAGCTGGCATTTTAAAAGCTTAAATGGAAAAGCTAACGTTAAACAAAAAGATTTCAGGAAATATATGATTAAAATTTTAAAAATTTTAAAAAAAAGGGTTAATAAAATTTATATCTCCACTTATCATAAATTGGCAAAAAAAAGATTAGAAGTAAACAATAAAACTGTAAATCAGAATTTGGAAAAATATAATAAAATTATACGTACTCTTAAAAACAAAAAAAAAAATATTTATTGTTTAGATTTTGAAAGAAAAACATTTTCACGTAGAAATAAAATATGTCTTCCTAAACCTGACGAGGTTCATCTTAGCAAAATTGGCTCTGAGGTATATTCGAAAATTATCTACAAAGAAATTTTAAAAAATAATTTATGAAAAGGAAATTAAATATTGGTATTGTTGGTCTAGGACATATTGCACAAAATTTTCATTTACCTTCCTTGAAAACAATAAAGGATGTGAACATATGGTCTTGTTGCGACAAAAACAATAACCTAGTTAAAAAGATTTCAAAAAAATACAAAGTTTCTCGAAGTTTCTTAAATTATAAAAAATTTATTTCCGACAAAAAATTGGATGCAGTTCATATCTGCACTCCACCATATTTACATTATAGAGATATTATGACTGCAATAAAATTCCAAAAACATTTTTTTGTAGAAAAACCGTTTACCATTAAAAACTCTGAAGCTAAAAAAATATATAACTCTCTAAAAGGAAAAAAAATCATTGGTATGTGCGCTATGCATCAAAGATATAGAGAGATTTCAGAAAGAATAAAAAAAAAAGTTGAAAATGGTGATATTGGGAAAATTTATTTAGTCAAAATTCAGAAATCACAGTTTAGGAATATTCCAAGACATAGCAAGGTTTTCTCAAAAAAGGAGTATAGTGGTGGAGGAGTATTAATTGATTTAGGAAGTCATTATTTCGACCTTGTACTATGGATATTAAATTTTCCAAAAATTAATAAAGTAATTTCTAAAAATTTTAATATTTTAGCAAAATCAAATAAATTAATAAAAAGCCCTTTACCATTTAAATATTTCAATAATGAGGAATTAAGCACCGGATCAATATTCATGAAAAATAATTTAATTATTAATTATGAATTAAGTTATCTTTTAAACAAAAAAAAAAATATAACAAAAATTGAGTTCTTTGGTGATAAAGGATCTATATCGTGGCCAGATGGTAAAATTTTTTACGAGGATAAAAAAGGAAATTTTAAGGAAAAAAAAATAAATTTTAATAAAAACCAGAAAGCAAGTAAAAAAGAAGTTGAACAGTTTATTGAAAATGTAAAAAAAAAATATACCCCCCAGGATGTCAGACAGCAGAATATTGTTACAAAATTAATTGACAGGTTATATCAATCATCTAAAAAAGAGAATATAATTAAATATGACTAAAATTATAGAAAAACATGTAAATCAGATACTTAAAGACGGTTTTACAGTCTTAAAGAATGTAATTAGCAAAAGTGAGTGTAATCTTTTAATAAAAAAATCTAATGCTTTATACAGTAAATTTGGCAGATATTACTCTAAAACCTTACCTCAAGAAAAAACTGTTTATAATTTACATAATAAAAATGGAATTTTTTTAAAATTTTTGGACCATACAAAGATTTACTCAATAGTAAGAAAAGCTTTATCAATAGGGTCCTACAGTGGAAATGATCCAATAATAGTACAACAAACAGCTTTAAGGTCACCAAAAGTTAATTATGAGCAACAATTACATAATGATGCAAGAATATCTGAATGTAAGTTTCCTTTAGTAATACAAGTAATGTGGATGTTAAATGATTTCACAATTGAAAATGGAGCAACAAGAATAGTTTTAGGATCTCAGAATTTTAAAGGTTTTCCGAAAAATAAAGTAAAATACAAAAATGAAAAGATTATAACAGGAAAAAGTGGTTCAGTTTTAATTTTTGATGGTTCAACTTGGCACGGTAGTTCTAAAAACAAATTAAATAAGGATAGGTGGGCTATGATTTATAGATATTCGAGATGGTATTTAAAACCAAGCTTTGATTTTAATAAAAATACACCCGCTAAAATTTTTAATAAAATGAATAGAGTACAAAAAGAATTATTAGGTTTTAATTTTAATCCTCCCGTAGATGAATTTGAAAGAATATCCACGCGAACTAAAATTGCGCAAAGGCCAAAAAACTACAAACTTCCAAGATGAAAAATAAAGTATCTTTATCAACTGTAAATATTAAACAAAAAATTTATTTTAATAATTTAGCTAAAAATTATTTTAAAGAGCTAGATAAAAAATTTAAAGCTTCCGAATTATGGAAAAAAAAATTCTTAGAAATGAATTTAAAAAAAAAAGATACAGGAGTTTTTTGGATAAAATCAGAGAGCATTATATGCGGTTTTTTTATTGTAGATAAAACTTTTTCACATTTAAGCTACAAGAAAAAAATATATTTACGAGATTTTTATATTAAAAAAGAATTCAGACATAAAGGAATCGGTCTTCAAAGTTTCTCACAAATAAAAAAATATTTTAAGAAAAAAAATGTTAATAAAGTTGAAGTTGAAATACTTAAGTCTAATAAAAAAGTTATCAATTTTTGGAAAAAAAATAAATTTACAATTAAAAGTTTAAAATATTCCTTAAATATTTGAAATGTTAGCTATTTCACAACCCACGTATCTACCTTGGTCTGGTTACTTTGATTTAATAGATAGAAGTGAAAAATTCGTTTTTTTAGATGATGTTCAATTTGATAGCAGATCCTGGCAGCAAAGAAATAGAATAATTTCCAATAAAAATTATTTATTATTAACAATACCTGTTATTAAAAAAGGTAAAAGGGACCAAAATATAAATGAAGTAATGATTAAAGAGACAAATTTTTACGATGGCCATCTTAAAAGTATTGAATTTAATTATTCAAAAACAAAATATTTTGACGACTATTTTAATCGAATTGAAAATATTTATAAGAAAATCTCATCAAATCAATCCCTAGTAAATTTAAATATAGAACTTATAAAATTATTCTCAAATATTTTAGGTTTAAACATTCAATTTCTGAAATCATCGGATTTAAAAACTAAAGGAAAGCGATCTGAAAAATTAATAAATATATGTGAATTTCTTAAATATGATAATTATTTAATTAATCCTGGCGCACTTGATTATTTAGATAATGACAAAGAAATTTTTATAGATAAGGGAATAAATGTATATCTACAGAACTATGAACAAAAGCCTTATACACAAAAAACGGATAATTTTTTACCTAACGCTTCTATAATAGATTTAATTTTCAATGAGGGTCCTAATTCACTATCAGTCATAAGGGCTGGTCAAAAAAAAAGTAGAAAATTATTTTAAAAAAAATGAAAAAAATTTGTATTTTAGATTATGGTTCAGGAAATGTTGGCTCTGTAAAAAATATATTAGAATTTTTAAAATTTGATTTTATTATTTCTAATTCTATTCAATCTATAAAAGACTCTTCGCATATTATCCTACCAGGCGTTGGGGCTTTTGGAAAATCTATGGAAAAAATAAAAAAAAAAATTCCATTAGATGTTTTAGAGGATGAGATAATAAATAAAAAAAAACCTTTTCTTGGAATTTGCGTAGGAATGCAAGTTTTATTCAATTCAAGTGAAGAATTTGGAAACTTCGAGGGATTAGGCTGGCTAAAAGGTAAAGTAAAAAAAATTAAAGCTAAAATCTTACCTCATGTTGGTTGGAATGAAATAGAAATTACTAAAGAAAATGCATTACTTAGAAATCTCGAAAATAATAAAGATTTTTATTTTGTAAATAGTTTTCATTCAATTCCTGATGATAAAAATATTATTATTTCAGAGACCAAATATGAAGAAAAATTTTGCTCTGCGATACAAAAAGATAATATTTTTGCAGTACAATTTCATCCTGAAAAAAGTCAATTAGCAGGTCAAATAATTCTCAAAAATTTCTTTTCGATCTAAAATGAAAAAAAAAAGACTTATACCTATCTTATTATTTCAGAATGGCCATATAGTCCAAAGTAAAGCCTTTACCCGTCATCAAAGATTAGGGAATCCATTTACAGCAGTCGAAAGGCTCAGTGAGTGGGGATCCGATGAACTTGTATATCTTGATATTTCTAAAGAAGATAATGTAGAAGTTGGCAGATCTGACTTAAAGCAATCAAGTAGTAAAAATTTTCTTGAAATAATAAAAGATGTTTCAAAATCAACTTTTATGCCATTTTCTGTGGGTGGGAGGATTAGAAATTTAAAAGATATTGAAAACAGATTTAAAATTGGAGCAGATAAGATTGTTATAAATTCAGTTTTTTTCGAAAATAATTTTTTGGTGAGCGAGGCAGCAAAAGAATTTGGCTCTCAAAGTATAATCCACTCTATAGATGTCAAAAAAATAGATGGTCTGTATGTGGTTTTTTCACAAGGCGGATCAAAAAAGGAAATTATTACTTTGAAGGAATGTTTAAAAAGATCAGAAAACGAGGGGTCAGGAGAAATTTTGATAAACTCAATAGATAGAGATGGCAAAGGAAACGGATACGATCTAGAGTTACTTAATCTTGTTTGCAAAATAACTAAGTTACCAGTAATTGCTTGTGGTGGAGTTGGAAAGCATGAACATTTATATGAGGCGGTAGCAAATACTAAAGTAGACGCTGTGGCTGCTGCAAACTTTTTTCATTATTCAGACCAAAGTGTTTATTTATCAAAAAAATTTCTTTATGATAAAAAAGTAAACATAAGGAAACCTAAATTTTTAGATATATGAATGAAATGATATACTGTAAAAAGTGCGTCTACCCCCAGGTATCGGTGAACTTAACTATAGATCAAGACGGCATATGTAGCGCCTGTAAAACAAAAGCAAAGTTTTATGCTTTAACCGAAGACCACTGGAAAGAAAGAAAGATTAGATTTGATCAAATTATTAAAGAACAAAATAAATATAATAAATCTAATTACGACTGTATTATTCCCGTCAGTGGAGGTAAGGATAGTTATTATCAAACACATATTATCACTAAGGAATTCAACTTAAAGCCACTTCTAATGACCTACGACGGAAATAATTTTTTACCTGAAGGAGCAAGAAATAGAGATAGAATGAAAACATTATTTAATGCTGATCACGTAATGTGGAGTCCAAGCGTAGACGTTTTAATAAAACTTAATAGAATAGCTTTTAAAAAAATGGGCGATATGAATTGGCAAAATCATTGCGGTATTTATACTGCTCCAATTATTTCGGCAGTTAATTTTAGAATTCCACTTATAATTTGGGGTGAAACAGAATGGGATATTTCTGGAATGTTTGATCCTGAAGATTATGTAGAATTTTCTAATCGAGTTAGACAAGAACATGGATTGAGAGGTTTTAATTATAAAGATTTTTTAGATGACCCTGTGGATAGACTATCTCCAAAAGATATGAAATGGGCCCAATATCCAAAAGATGAGGAAATAATTAAACTTGGCTTAAGAGGTCTATATATTGGAAATTTTTTCAAATGGCTTCCAAATAATCATGTTGAAATGATTAAAAAGAAATATGATTGGCAACCATCTCTAAAACCCTTTCAGAGAACTTATAGAAATTTTTCAAATTTAGATGATAGATATGAAAATGGAATTCACGACTTAATGAAATTTATAAAATTTGGATACGGTAGATGCTCTGATCATGCGTCAAAAGATATAAGAGATAAATTACTTACGAGAGAAAAGGCAGTGGAGTTGGTTGAAAAATATGATCATGTTATCTCAGACGATCTAAGTTATTGGCTAGATTACGTAAGTATGAAAGAGGAAGAGTTTTGGAAAACAGCTGATACATTTAGAGACCCAAGAGTTTGGTGGATCAAAAATAAAGAGTGGTATAAGTATACATTAAGGGGTAAGCCCCAAGCTTTTGGGCCAGTATATCTTAACAAGGACCAAGTAGATAATTTCGAAAAAAGACAAAAAAAAATTTTCAACAAATAAAAAAATTAATTTCAATTTAAATGCATATTATTTTTAATCAAATAAGTCCGGCTACCTATTATATTGCTAAACTAGCAAGAATTTTATTTAAAAAAGTTTATTTTTTAAAGTTAAAAAATGTAAGGGATGAAAATAGGGTAAATTTTTCTCGAAAATTGAAAACAAACGATATTCTCCCGCTGCCGATTGAAAATATTGAAGAAATAAATTATGAAAAGTATTATGAGTTTGATTTTGATAAAGATGAGCATACTTATAAAAGAAACTTAGAACTAGTTAGCGAAAAAAATTTAAAAAAATTTTCTTCTTCCTTAAAGATTCCTAAAAATAATGAACGTGTTTTAAGAATAATGATCCAAGACGTTTTATTTGGTATGACACATGAGAACAACTCTACCCTTAAAGTATGGCAAGATGCCCACCCAAAAGAAAGGGTAATTTTTATTAGTTTTGAATTCAGAGACTTTTACATGTTAGATAAAATACCCAATTTATCAAAACTTATAATACCTTTAAACGAGGTTTATCAAATATTTAAAAAACTTTACTTAGTCACAAAAAATATAACATTTTATAAAAAAAAGGATTTTCCAAAAAATAAAACAATTAATACAAAGTCAAGAGTTGGGTATTTTGTCCACCAGGGACTATCTTACGGCTCAAGCAAAGAAGTATTATTTAAAAAAAATTTATACTACTCCGAAGAAATATCCTCTGAGCTTCATAAGTATAATATGACACACTTCGATTACTCAGGTTTTGCAAGTGAAGATAAAAATATAAAATGGGTTAATTTAAAAAATATTCAGATAAATCATACGAAGTTGATTTTTTTATCCTTAATATTTTTTCTAAAAAATTTATTTATCGTAAGAGGATGGAGAAATTTATTAGGTTTAATTCTAATATCCGGCTTATACTATAGTTCCGCAGCTTATTTTGAGAGACTAAAAAATTTTAAAGATCTAAAAGTAGCAATTATTGATTATGATATACTTTGTCCCAAAACGTTAATTTTAGCTTTAATGAGAAAAGAAATATTAACCTTTTCGACACAAGAGAGATTTTTAATGTCTTTTTATAAATCTTACGGCGTTATAAGTGATTTTTATTTTACGAGTAATGATTTTGCCACTGAGACCATGAAAAAATCTAAATTTTATTATGTTAAAAACTATGAAACTACTGGGTACTACCGATCAGACAATTTTATAAATTTTGAAAAACATAAAATACCTGCAGCAATCGACAAAAATAGAAGGGAAGGTAAAAGAATAGTAGTAGCTTTAGGATTTAATGCAAAAACTGACTGGGTATCTTCTCAAACAAATTTTTTACAAAGTATAAAATCTCAAGCTCAATTCTTAAAAGATATGATCTCTCTCTCAAAAAAAATTAAAAATATTTTTGTCATTTTGAGATTTAAGTCAGTAAATGATTGGAAATTTGACTCTTCATTCAAAAAACTTATTGATGAAATTCAAAATAGTGAAAATATAATGATATCTGAAAACTACTCGGAGTCCTTTCACTCTTATAAGCTTTGTCTAAACTCGGACTTAATAATTGCCAAACACACTTCAATCGCAGACGAAAGCTTAGAGTACAATAAAAAAGTCATATTTTACGATTTTTCTCACAACTTAAATAGAATAATTTCAGGTATATTCGATTATTTTTCTTCTTACATATTTTGCCACTCATTTGAAGATCTATGCCTTAAAACTCAAACAATTTTAGGTGAAGAAAAGCGTTATGATTATAAAAATGAACTTGAAAGGATAAAAAGAAAAATTGGGTTCAAAAAAAAAAGTTTATCTGTTAAACATACAATAAGAAACAAAATCTTAAATTATTTGGAAAGAGTATGAAAATAGGTAAATATAAAATTTCGAGACAGAGTCACCCTTTAATTGTTGCCGAAATGTCTGGTAATCACAATAAATCACTTGATAGAGCGATGATGCTTGTTGAACAAGCAGCTAAATCTGGTGCTCACATGTTAAAATTACAAACATATACTGCAGATACTTTAACAATTAATTCAGAAAAAAAAGATTTTCAAATTTTATCTGAAGATAGTTTATGGAAAGGTAATACTTTACACTCCTTGTATGATGAAGCTCATACACCTTGGGAGTGGACAGAAAAAATTATTAAAAGATGTAATGAACTTGATATTATATGCTTTAGTACACCATTCGACGAGACAGCAGTTGATTTTCTTGAAAAGTTAAATGTACCAGCTTATAAAATAGCCTCATACGAAAATGTTCACCTACCTTTAATTAGAAAAGTTGCCAAGACAAAAAAACCAATAATTATTTCAACAGGCTTAGCATCTATCTCAGAAATTGAGGACGCAGTTAATGTTTTAAAAGAGGAGAATTGTGATCAATTTGCTTTGTTAAAATGTACCAGTGCATATCCCGCTTCTCCAGAAAATAGCAATGTATTGACTATTCCAGACTTAAGGAAAAAATTTAATTGTGAAGTAGGTTTATCTGATCATACTGTTGGTATCGGGGCAGCTTTAGCTGCTATCTCACATGGTGCGACTATAGTAGAAAAGCACTTCACTCTTGATAGAAATGACGGTGGAGTAGACTCTAGTTTTTCTATAGAACCGAATGAATTAAAATTACTTGTTGATGAGTCAAAAAAAACTTGGCAAGCATTGGGCACAATTAAATATGGCGTGACGGAATCTGAAAAAATAGGATTACAGTTTAGAAGATCTATTTATGTAATAAAAGATATTGATAAAGATGAGCAACTTACTAATAAAAACATAAGAATTATTAGGCCAGGAAAAGGTCTTTTACCTAAACATTTTGATAAAATTTTAGGAAAAAAAGTTAATCAAAAAATATCAAGAGGCACCCCAATGAGTTGGGAGTTTTTAGACAAAAAATGACAAGTATTATTAAAAAACTTTATAAATTATAATGGCTAATATAAAACAGAATTACTTAAACTCTCATAAAACAGATAATTCAAAAAAATTATCTTTATTTGCAAAAAATTTAAAAAGGGATTACTTAAATAAAAACCCTAACTTTATTATAATAAGAAAATTTGAAAAAAATAGAAAACTAATAAAAAGAAAACTAATATCTTTTTCCAAAAATCTAGGAAAAATATGTCCACAAAACAGCTCTGGTGACAAATATCTGGAAATAAAACCAAATTTAAAAAAAATAAAAAAAATACCCAAGTCTAAACAACTTGAAAAAGTTAGATATCATGAGAGTAACGCGGGAGGGTCAATTCATTCAGATGGTCCACAGTTAAACATTCCGCCAAAATACTTGTTAATGGTATGCATTAAAAATGCAAAAAAAGGGGGAGAATCAATAGTTACAAATACAAAAGAAATTTACAATTTTATTAAAAAAAATAAGCCAGAGCATCTCAAAAACCTCAAAAAAAATTATTTTTTTGAGAGAAGGGGATTTAAAAAATCAAAACCTTACGTCTTATCAAAACCAATTTTTACCTCAGAAAAAAATTTTAAATTTAGATATTTAAAAGAGTATATTTTAAGCGGATATGCAATCAAAAAGACCTCTTTGTCTACTAAAAAAAGAATGTCTTTAGAATATTTAGATACATTGCTTTCTAACAAAAAATTTCAAAAAAAATATAAACTTAATGGCGGAGATCTTATAATTTTAAATAATCATGTGATGGCTCACGGAAGATCAGCTTTTGATTTAGATAAAAATTGCCCAAGATCATTGCTAAGATTATGGGTGAAATAGGTCTAAAAAAATATTCTGTAGTAATTTTTGCAGCTGGAATGGGTAAAAGGCTTGGTTCACTTGGTAAAAAAAATCCAAAATGCCTATTAAAAATTAATGATAGTACATTAATAGAAATCATAACAAAAAAACTTTTTTCTTTTGGGGCTGAAGAGATCACGATTATTTTAGGCTATAAAGCTGAGAAGATCATTAAACATATAAAAAAACAAAAAATTAAAAAAATTAAATTTATTAAAATAAAAGATTATAACAAAAACGGCCATGCTTTCACCTGGTATGAATTTAATAAATATTGGAAAAAAAACTCTAGGCCAGTTTTATTTTGTCATGCGGATATATGTTTTGATAATAATTTTTTAAAAAATATTATTAAGTCACCTAAAAAAAATATTATTGGCGTGAGAAAAATTAGCAAAGAAAAATTAAGGTCAGACAGTTTAGTTATAAAAGCAGGTTATAAAAACGATCTTATAGATATAGATTATAACTACAGAATAATTAATCCTAATGGAGAAATAATAGGAATAAATAAGATATCAAAAAAAACGAATCAAAATATTTATAAATTCATGAAAAAATTTTTTAAAAGTAAGAACCGTCATTTAAATTGGGAACCGTTTTTAAAAAGATATATTGAGTTAAAAAAAGATAAATTTTTTATATTAAATAATCAAAATTATAATTGGATTAATATAAATAGGTTGTCTGATTACAACAAAGCAATAAACTTAAAATTTTAATTATGATTAATGTTAAGGACTTGCTTACAATTTTAAAGAAAAATAATATTAATTTCTTTACTGGTGTTCCTGATAGCGTTCTCTCTCAATTATCTGCTCATTTAGATAATAACAAATCAATTGAAAATATAATTACGGGAAATGAGGGAAGCGCAGTTGCATTAGCTGTTGGTCATTTTCTTGCAAAAAAGAAAATTCCATGTGTATACATGCAGAATTCCGGGTTAGGAAATGCGATAAATCCTTTAGCTTCTATCACTCATCCAAAAGTTTACTCGATACCACTTTTGCTTATAATTGGATGGAGAGGGTCCCCATTCAGGGCTAAAGACGAACCCCAACACGAAGTTAAAGGAAAAATCACAAAAGATTTATTAAAACTTTTAAATATTAAATCATGCGTACTTAGAAATTTAAACGATTTGAAGAAATTACAAAAACTAATTAAGTATTCAGAGACAAATAACAGACCAGTTTGTTGTCTAATTGAGAGAAAAACACTATTACCCATTAACAAGACTAAAAATAAAGATCTAAATCTTAAGGGAATACAAAGATCTCATGCTATTGAAACTCTTTTAAATTTGGTAAATAGTAGAACAAGAATAATTTCTACAACAGGTTATACATCGAGAGAGTTAAATCAAATAAGAATAAAAAAAAATTTTTCTAAATCAAAGGATTTTTACATGGTTGGCGGTATGGGCCATGCCTCACTCGTGGCTTTTGGTTATGCAAAAAAAAAAAATAATCAAACTATCTGCCTTGATGGAGATGGATCTTTATTCATGCATCTTGGGGCACTCCAAACTATTGGAAGCATAGGATCTAAAAATTTCAAACATATTTTATTTAACAATGGTATCCATGAATCTGTTGGCGGCCAAAAAATAAAATCTGATAAAATAAATTTTAAATCGATGTGTTTAGCATTAGGTTATAAAAATTATTTCTACTGTGACTCTAAAAATTCACTTAAATACACATTGAGAAAATTTATATTGTCAAGCGGTCCAAGTTTCTTGAATATTAAAATCCAAAGCGGTTATATTAAAAATCTTTCAAGACCCAATAATTTTCAAAAAATAAAGAAAAATTTTATAAGATGAAAATAAATAAAAGAAAAGGAATTCTTTTTTGGGTGACAGGCCTATCTGGATCAGGCAAAACTTCTGTAGCCAAAAATATAAAGAAAAAAATTGAAAAAAAATATGGACCTACAATTGTTGTAAGTGGCGACGATTTAAGAAAAATTTTTAATTTCAAGAGTTATTCCTTAAAAGAAAGAATTTTACTATCAAAAAAATTTAATAAATTTTGCAAATATATTACAAATCAAAAAATAAATCTTATTTTCGCAGTTATTGGTATGTTTGACAGAATGCGTTCATGGAATAGAAAAAATATAGAAAATTATTTAGAAATTTACATTAAAGCAGATATTAAAACAATTATCAAATTAAAGAAAAAGAAAATTTATTTAAAAAAGGGGAAAGTAGGACCAATAATGGGCATTAATATTAAACCAGAGTTTCCAAAAAACCCTCACATTAAAATTCAGAATAATTTTAATCAATCGATTTCAAAAATTTCAGATAATATTTTTGAGCAAATTTTAAAAAAGTTAAATTAAAATGAAAGTTTTAGTTTTGATTGGAGGCGGTAGATCTGGCATAGATCTTTTTCAAAGTTTATTAGACGGTCATCCTCAGATAATGCAGTTTCCACATCATTTTCATTTCAACGAGTTTTGGAAAAAGGTAAAACATTTTAAGGAACCTAGTAAAATTTTGTCAATTTTTATATCAGACAACAAAAAATGTTTTGACTCAAGGATAAATAAAGTGGAAAGGCATGATCAGCTTGGAGAAAATAAAAATGAGCATTATTCTGTTGATGAAAATACATTCAAGTTACATTTTTTAGAAGTATTTAATAGGTTAGAGTTTAATTCTTATAATTTGCTTTACAGTTTACATGCAGCATATTCTTTATCATTAAATGAGGATATCAATAAAAAAAAATTAATTGTTTTACATCTACACCATATCTCAAAACTTTTTGATTTAGAGAAAATCGATTTTGAAATTTTGTATACGATAAGAGATCCACTTTCCTCTATTAGTTCTTTCATTAATCATTGGGGTAGTTTTGAGGATGGGAAAAATCTGGTTCCATATTCATATTTCTTTTATATCAACCGAACATTTAATGGATTAAAATCTTGTTTAAATTCAAAATTTAAAACACATGTAATTAAATTTGAAGATTTACATCAAAGGAATGAGGCTGTCATGAGAAGTTTTTGTAAAGAGTTTGATCTCAAATTTTTCCCCTTGTTAACAAAATCAACATTTATGGGATTAAAATGGTGGGGCGATGTATATAGCAAAAAATTTTTAAATGGAATTAATAAAAATTATAAAAGCAATTATGATCCCGAAATATTTCATGAAAGGGATATAGCTTTGATAGAGTTTTATTTAAGAGATTTTATCAGTCATTATAGATATCCTGTAAGAGCCACACAGAAAAATTCCAAAATAAACAAATTTCTACTTTTAAAGTCTGAATTATTAGTTCTTAAAAGTCTTATCAAAAACTCTCTTATCAAACATATATTTTATTATTTCATTTATCTAATTAAGAGAATGATAATTTTAAATAAGAATAATTTTAAAAATTTAAAACTTCCTAATAATCTTGGTAAGGATACATAATGAAACAAATTTTAGTCATAGGGGGTATGGGTTATATCGGGACTGTTTTTATCAAAAACATGCTTAAAAGGAACTATATGATAACATGCATAGATAATTTTATTTACAATCAATTAATACAAAAAAATTTATTCTCTGATATTAAAAATTTTAAATTTATAGAAAAAGATTTTAGAAATTTTGATTTTGAAGTTAGTTATTTAAATGAGTTTGATAACATAATTATTTTTGGTGGACTTGTCGGTGATCCAATTACAAAAAAGTATAATGATCTCTCAGTCTCAATAAATGATATTGGATTAAAAAAAGTGATAGATGCTTTTGATAACTCCTTAGTAAAAAAAATCATATTTATATCAACTTGTTCTAATTATGGTTTAGTAGAAAATGGTAGACTTGCGGATGAGAAATGCAAATTAAATCCACTATCTCAATATGCAAAATCAAAAGTCGAATTAGAAAATTACATACTTTCAAAAAAAGGAAGAGTGAATTACGAAGCTATCATTTTAAGATTTGCGACAGCTTTTGGTTTGTCTCCAAGAATGAGATTCGATCTAACAATTAACGAATTTGTAAGAGAAATTTTCATAAATAAAAAATTAGTTGTTTACGATGAAAATACCTGGCGACCTTATTGCCATGTTGTTGATTTCACAAATTTGATTGAAAAGGTAATAAATTATAAAAAAGACGATATTAATTTTGAAATTTTTAATGCAGGGTCAGAAAAAAATAACGCTACCAAGTTTCAGTTAACCAATAAATTAAAAATGTATTTTCCAAATGCAAAATTTATATTTAAATCGCAAGGTTCTGATCCCAGAGATTACAGAGTAAACTTCACTAAAGTTAAAAAATTTTTTGATTTCGATCCTCAAATAAGTATTGATGATGGTATAAAAGAAATTTTAAATGAACTAAAAGATGGAAAATACAAGGATTTAAACTACTACTCTGATAAACTAGGAAATTACTCGATAGATGAAAAAATTTAAAAAATTATTTATATTTGGTGGGGGAGGTCATGCCAAGTCGTGTATAGATGTAATACTATCTGACAAAAGTTTCAAAATTAAAGGTATTATTGATAATAAACTTAAAAAAAGAATACTAGATTTCCCTGTCTTTACAGATGATTTTTTTAAAAAAAGAGTCAATAAAAATAATGCTTTCGGTTTAATAGGCGTTGGTCAAATTAAAACAAATCTTATAAGAAAAAAATTATTCTCAGAATTAAAAAAAATGAAGATAAAACCTGCAACAATTATTTCTAAAAACTCTGTTATTTCAAAAAGTGCAAAAATTGGCAGTGGAACAATTGTAATGCATAAAGCAATTATTAATTTTGATGCAAAAATTGGAGACAATTGCATTATTAACACAGGAGCAATCATTGAACATGATGTTACTATTGAGGATAATTGTCATGTATCAACTGGGGTGATTATTAATGGAGGCGTTAAAATAGGGGCAGGTTCATTTATAGGTTCCGGCACAACTATTAGAGAAAATAAATCTATTAAAAAAAATTCAATTATCCCTATGGGAAGCATTATTAAATAATTTTCATTGTAAAATGATACCAAAAAAAATTATATATTTAACTACAAGTAGATCAGATTATGATTTGATTAAGCCCTTGATCATACAAAACAAAAGAACTAATAAAATTTTGTTAATAACTGGATCTCATCTAGAAAAAAAATTTGGCAATACAATAAGTCAAATCAAACGAGATAAATTAAATGTTAACAAAATTATTAAAATAGACATTCAAACGAAAAATAGGCAATACATGATAAACAATAGCATTGCTATTGGACTAAACAAATTTTCAAAGTCTCTAATAAAAGAAAAACCCGATTTAGTGATTATATTGGGAGATAGGTTTGAAGCACTCTCGTTTGCAATAGCTTGCTATACTCTAAAATATCCAATTGCCCATTTACATGGAGGGGAAATCACGAAAGGTTCGTTGGATAATGGTTTTAGAAATTCTATAACAAAAATGTCAAGGTTACACTTTGTTTCAAATTTTAAACATAAAATTAGACTAATAAACATGGGTGAGAAAAAAAAAGATATTTATGACTTTGGATCCTTAGGAGTAGAAAATGCATTAAAAATTAAATTAAAAAGCAAATCAGAAATACAAAAAAAACTAAAATTTACAATGATGAAAAATAATTTACTGGTATGTTTTCATCCCAATACAACATTTAGAGATAAAAAAAAAATTAAAAAGGAATTTTCAGACCTTATTTCAGCATTAAGAAAATTTAAGGAAATATATTATATTTTTACTTCTCCTAATAATGACCCTGGTGGTCTAGAGATAATGCGCGAAATAAAAAAATTCGTAAAAAAAAATAAAAATGCCATTTATTTTCCTAACCTTGGACAAAAATATTTTTTTTCAATATTAAAACAATCTGATGGTATGATTGGTAATTCATCAAGTGGTATAATTGAGTGTCCAGCTTATAAAAAAGGAAGTATAAATATAGGTGATAGACAATCAGGAAGACTGAAATCTTCAAGTGTAATTGATAGTAATTCAGACACAAAAAGTATAATTACAGCAATAAAAAAATTATATAGTAAAAAATTTCAGAGTTCTCTTAAAAAAACAAAAAACATATATCAAAAAAAAAATACTTGTTTCAAAATAAACAATATAATTTTAAATTATTTAAAATAATATGAAAAAAGATCAAAAATATTTAAATTGGAAAAAAACCTTTATTTCAAAAAATGCATCAATTGAAAAAGTTATTAAAAATCTTAATGAGACAGCTCTGCAAATAGCTTTAGTAGTTAATAAAAGAAAATTAATAGGAACCATTACTGATGGCGATATTAGAAGAGGCCTAATTAAAGGACTTAGTAAATCTGATAAAATTTCATCAATAATTAATAAAAGGCCGATCACATCTATTATTCAGAATTCAACAAAATTTGATTATAATTTGATGAAAAAACATAAGATAAACTCTCTACCAAAAATAGACAAAAAAGGAAATGTAGTCGGGCTACTAACGTCTTTAATGAATCCTAAAAATAAATTCATTGAAAATAAATTAATTTTTATGGTTGGTGGAAAAGGCAAAAGATTAATGCCACTAACAAAAACTATTCCCAAACCTATGATAAAAATTAAAGGTAAACCAATTTTGGAAATATTAATTGAAAAAGCCCGAGATGAAGGATTTACCAACATACAATTAATGGCAGGATACTTGGGAAAAAAAATCAAAAAATATTTTAATAATGGTAAAAATTTTGGTGTAAATATTGATTATTTCTTTGAAAAAAAACCTTTAGGAACTGCAGGAAGTCTATCCTTTTTAAAAACACAACCTAAAATGCCTGTAATAGTAGCCAACGGAGATTTAATTACACAAGTTAAATATAGCGATATATTAAATTATCATATTAAACAAAAAAATGACGCCACTATTGTTGTCAAAAAACATGAAATTATGAATCCTTACGGAGTTGTAAAAATATCAAGAAACAAAGTGGTAGACTTAACAGAAAAACCCTCATCATCATCATACGTAAGTGCTGGTATATACGTTTTTAATCCAGTATTATTTAAAAATATTAAAAGAAACAAGTATCTTGATATGACGACCTTACTAAATTTATTAATTGAAAAACGGTTAAGAATCAACGCTTATCCACTTCATGAAAACTGGATAGATATAGGTTTACATTCACATTTAAAAATTGCTAAAAGAAAACAATGAAATTTTATAAAGAAAATCAATTAGACGAGTATAACTCAAAGGGTTGGGTAAAAATAGAAAACTTGATCAGCGAAACTGAGGTAAAATTTATAAAAAAAGAGATTAAATCTTTTTTTAAAAACAAAGCAAAAGGTTACAAAGGCAGAAACATAAATTTTGCCGACAATAGTAAAGATATCAATAAAATAAACTCCTTCCACAGACTATCTGACATAAAATGGATAAAAAAACTTAGTAAGAAAAATAAATTTAAAAAAACAGCAGATTTTTTTCTAAATACAAAAAGTAAATTTATTCAAAGTGAATTATTTGCCAAGCCAGCGAAAGTTGGCTTGCCTTCACCAGTTCATCAAGATAATTTTTATTGGTGTTTAAAAGATAATAAAGCTTTAACAATCTGGATAGCATTAGATAAAGTAAATTCTTTAAACGGAGGAATTTGCTATTACGAAAAATCTCACAAAAAGGGGTTAATGAAACATACGCCTTCATTTGCTAAAGGGAGTTCTCAAACAATTCAAAATAAAGATCTTTTAAAAAAATTTAAAAAAATTGTCCCAAAATTGAATCCTGGTGATGCTTTAGTTCACCATTGTTTGATTGCTCATGGAAGTAAAAAAAATTTGTCAACAAAAAGCAGAGAGGGTATTACCTTTCAATATAAATCTAATAACTCGAAGACAGATTTTACTAGACAAAAAAAATATCTAAGAGATCTTCATTCTCAAATAAAAAGATAGCGAAATGCCTGGTTTTGAAGCAATAGACTCTAGAGAGAAAAAAGCATTGAATAGCCTTTTTAGAGAGGGTGGCACTTTGATGGCCCACGGATTTCAAAAATTAAGAAAAAAATATCATGTAAGAGAGTTTGAAAGTGCCTGCGAAAAATATTTTGGTGTTAAAAAAGCTTTAGCTGTTACATCTGGAACAGCAGGAATAAAAATAGCATTGAGAGCTTTAAACATAAAACGTGGAGATGAAGTAATAACACAATCTTTTAACTTTATTGCGACTATAGAGGCTATATTAGACATAGGAGCAAAACCTATTATTGTTAATGTTAACGAAACACTTAATATGAGTCCAGACGAATTATTAAAAAAAATAACTAAAAAAACTAAAGCTGTGATACCTGTGCATATGCTTGGAGTGTCTGCTGAAATGGATCAAATAATCAGAATTTGTAATAAAAAAAAAGTACCAGTAATTGAAGATAATTGTGAGGCTATCGGAGGCAAATATAAAAATAAATTTTTAGGTGCCGTTGGTGACGTAGGAATTTTTAGTTTTGATCATGGTAAAATTATTACTACAGGTGAAGGTGGTATGCTTTTAACTAATAACAAGTCTATTGATAAGATATCTAGAGAATATCACGATCATGGGCATGAAAACAATTCAAAATATAATAGAGGAAATGATACTAAAAAAATCTACGGCTTTAATTATAGGATGACTGAAATGCAAGGCGCAATTGGAAAAGTCCAACTATCTAAGCTGAATTGGATAATTAGGCAGAATAGAGTAAGATTTAAAATTTTATCCGATAAACTAAATAAAAAATATATTCTTAGAAAAATACCAAAAAAATCAATTCCTAACTTTGATACTTTTATTCTATTTGAAAAGAACTTCAAAATAAGAAGAAAAATAATTAACGTTTTAAAAAAAAATGGTTTAGGAACAAAAAACTTACCAGATGCTATCAAATGGCATTGCTCATATTATTGGTCACATGCTATCAGTAAGCAGGAGGTTAGAAATAGTTTAAAAACCAAAAAAATACTAAAATCAGCTATAGCAGTACCAATTTTAATTAAGAAGAGAGCGAGCTTATACAGCAAAATCGCTAAAGAAATTTTTAATATCAAACCTTAAAATGAAAATACTGGGACTTATACCAGCTAGAAAAGGTTCTAAAGGCCTTAAAAATAAAAATTTTACTAAATTTTTTCGAAAACCACTGATTCACTTTACGCTTAAAACTGCGTATGGACTAAATAAAGTGTTATACCCTTTTATCTCAACAGACTCACCAAAAATTTTGAGATATTCCAAAAAACTTAGTATTGATGGTTACTTAAGACCAAAAAAATATGCTGGAGATAAAAGCAAAATCATTGATGTAATTTTTCACGCTTTGAATTGGTTGAAAAAAAATAAAAATCAAACTTTTGATGCAGTTGCATTATTACAGCCCACATCTCCTAACAGAAAAAGTCAAGAAATTAAGAGATGCATTGGTTTATTTAAAAAGAAAAGATTAAATTCAATTTTTATATGCTCAAAAATGTATCAGCATCCTTATGAGTGTCTATCAATTAATAAAAAAGGGAAATGGAATTTTTTAAATAAAATAGTTAATAAAAAACTTCTGAGGAGACAGGAATATGAGGGATCTTACTTTTATATAGATGGAAGTTTCTACATTGCAAAAGTTAATTTTTTAAAGAAATATAAAACTTTCCTTGTTAAAGACAAAAGTCATCCATTCATATCCTCAATACCATTGAATGTAGATATCAATAATAAATTTGATTTAAAACTTGCCAAATTATTAAATTTACAAAATGAGAAATAAACTAAAATCTAAAATTAAAGACATTGAATTTAGATTCCTAAAAAAAAGAGAGAAAAATATTTTAATTAATTTTTTAAGAAAAAATTATCATAAAAAATATTACCAACTTCAAAGAAACTTTATAAATTGGGCCTATAGCAGTAATTACAAAAATAAATTTATTGGTAGAGACGAGATTTCTGTATTTGGAGCATTTAAAAAAAACACAAAAGAATTATATTCAATATTAGGCTTCATTAATTTAAAATGTTTTATTAGAAAAAAAGAGTCTAATTTAGCCGCAAGCTTACAATATGAAAACTTTTCAAATATTCCTGGTTTAGGTATCAGGTGCTTTCAAAAAGTAAATAAATTTTACCACACTGTATTAATTAATGGACTAAATCAAAAGTATAAAAAAAGTTTGTCAAGGTTTTATAATGTTTCTAAAATTATTGAAGAGGTACCTAGAAAAATTGCAATTATTAATAAAATAAAATGTAACAAGTATCTAAATATAAATAAAAAACAAAAAATTAAAAAATTTATTTACTCAAATGAGATTAGCATTATTAAAAAAGAATATTACGTTACGAGAAATAAAGAATACTTCAACGACGATTATTGGAAAGACCACTTAGAACGATTTCCAAATACATGTGATAAAAGAAAAAAGTTTATTACTTGGAGATATCTTTCCCATCCATATTTAAAATATTTTATTATCGGTACAGATAAATTTTTTAAAAAAGGGATTGCAGTTGTTAGAATTGAAAAAGTTGATTATTTAAATAAACATATTAAAGATGTCTTAGTTTTAAGAATTTTGGAACTATTGCCTAAAAAAAACTTTGAAAAGGATCTAAATCAAGCAGTGTTAAATTTTGCTAAAGACACAAGTTGTATCATGTCTGACTTTTTTTGTTCCAGCAAAAACGCAGACAAGATTTGTTTGCATCCTTTTATAAGTTTTAAAAAACATAAATTAATGGATATCCCTTATCGTCTTCAGCCACCTGACATTTCTATAAGCAAAAGCTATAATCTTTTTTTTAATAATAATTTAAAAAAAAATAATAAATTGCAAAATCTAGATTTTTTCACCACGAAAGGCGATGGTGAACAGGATTTGAACCATGTTCAATCAGGACTATCAAAAGTTTTAAATTAAATGAAATTAATTTTTTTATCATCAATACCTTTTATTGAGGGTGATAATTTCAAATATGGTTTTGAATATTATCATAAAAATAATATTAAAATTGAGATTTGTTATTTAAATAAAGTTTTTTCAAGAAATTATGAGGTAACATCAAAAAATTTCAGTAAAAAAATTAAAGTTATTTACTTGGAGACAATCAAAGAGTTTGATGAATACATAAAAAGCAATAAAGACGCAGTTTTTTTTCTTAGATATACATATAATTTTAACAATAGAAAAATTTTCAATTTACTTTCAAAAAATTCTGCAAAATATATTTACTCTCAAGGAGTATTAAGACATGATAGTTTCGGCTATTTAAATTTGCCACTAAAAAGGATCTTGATTATTAAATTAAAGCAATTATTTAAAGGAAAAATTTTTAATATTTTTAATAGTATAATTAATAAGTTATTCCTTTTAATTAATAAAAAATATTTTGGTATAAAAAATGCAGAATATATTCTTCTAAAAGGTGAATATGGTGAAAAAATAAAAAAACATAGACTTTATGGCAGCAAGACAAAAATTATAAATGCTCATCACAGAGACTATGATAAGTTTTTATTTTTTAAAAAAAAAAAAATTAATAGCAATATAAAAAAAGCAATATTTATAGACCAAGGAGTACCATTTCACCCTGATCAGAAAGAAATAGGTATTATAAATATTGACGAAAAAAAATATTATAATTCAATCAAAAATTTTTTAACAAAACTAAAAGACCAAAATGGATACAAAATTGAAATTTCTTGTCATCCCAGAATAAACATTAATCTTATTAAAAAATACTTTAAAAACTTTATTATTAAAAAATACCAAACAATTAATCAAATTTATAATTCTGATTTAGTTTTGACACACGAGTCTAATGCTATCAATTTTGCTATTTTATTTAAGAAAAAAATTCTATTTATTACCAATAATGAACTATGTAAACAACCATACGCTTTTAAAGAATCTTTTGAATTTTTATCTAGAAGGTTAAAAAAAAAATGTTATAACATTGACAATTTTGATATTAAAAAATTAAAATTAATTACAAAAGTAAATCAAAAAGCTTATGCAAACTTTGTTAAAAGATATATTAAGTTTAAAGGTTTAAACGAGCACCATGCGAATATTATATCTAAAAAACTAAAAAAAATATGATTATTAAACCTTTAAAGAAACACTTAGAAACCCAATTTATTGGTCAGCCAAAAAAAATTGAATTTTGTAAAAAATGTGTAATGTCTAACCAAAGACCAAGAATTTCATTTAAGGATGGCATTTGTTCTCCTTGTCAATATACGGACATGAAGAAAAAAAATATTATTAACTACAAAGAAAGAAAAATTGAATTAGAAAAACTTTTAGATAAACATAGGAGTAAAAATGGTGAACATGATGTTATTGTGCCATGTAGTGGTGGAAAAGATTCGGGGATGATAGCTCATCGATTAAAAGTTGATTACGGTATGACACCGCTTTGTGTAACATTTTCCCCACCTTTGTATACTGAGATTGGTAGAAAAAATTTAAAAAGTATGATTGATGCTGGATTTGATCACAAACTTATAACTCCAAACCCTAAACTGCACAAATTACTTTCAAAGCTTTGTTTTATTTATCTCGGAGATCATGAGGAAATTTTTGATAGAGGGCAACTTCAAACCCCAATTCAAGAGGCTTACAACAATGATATCAAATTGATTATGTACGGTGAAAATGGTGAGCTAGAATATGGTGGAGATATAAGTACAATCAATTTCAAGGGTATGCCATGGGATTGGTATGAGAAAATTTATTTTAGCACACCAATTGATAACATCGTAAAAATTGCCAAAGATGATGGTTACTTTAAATACTATGATATTCCTTTTTCAAAAGGAAATTTAAACATCTATGATTTACCAAACAAAAAAGATTTAATTAAAAAAGGCATAGAGTTTCATTGGTGGGGTTATTATAACAAGTGGATACCACAGGATAATTATTATTATTCTGCAAAACATTTAGGTTTTGAGGCTAACCCAGAAGGGAGAATGGAAGGAACTTACTCTAAATATGCTCAACTCGATGATGCCACTGACTCATTTCTATACTACATGATGTTTATAAAATATGGAATTGGAAGAGCTACCTCGGATGCTTCACATGAAGTAAGAGATGGGCATATTACCAGAGAAGAAGCTGTTAGATTGGTGAGAAGATTTGATGGAGAGTTACCAAGAAAAAGTATGAGAACCTTTTTAGAATATCTTGACTTAGAAGAAAATGAATTTTGGGAAGTGGTTGACAGATTCAGGAGAGATCATATTTGGAAAAGAGACGGAAACTCGTGGTCTTTAAAAAATCAAGTAAGCTAATATAATAATGAAAAGAGTAATCGCAAGACTTGATGTAAAAGGTGAAAATGTAATTAAAGGAGTTCATCTAGAAGGATTAAAAATAATAGATACAGCTAAAAATCTAAGTTTTAAATATGCAAAGCAAGATATAGATGAAATCTATTTTCATGACAGTGTAGCCTCACTTTACGAAAGAAATAATTTAACTAACATAATAGAAGAAGTTTCAGCAAATATTAATATTCCTTTAACCGTGGGTGGAGGCATTAAAAAGGTCGAAGATATTGAGAAAATTTTAATCTCTGGTGCTGATAAAGTATCAATTAACACAAAGTTTATTGAAGACGTGAAATCAGTTTCAAAATTTACAAAAAAATTTGGATCCCAAGCTATAGTAGGTTCTATAGAGGCAAAATTTTTAAATAATGACTGGTATTGTTTTACTGATAACGGCAGAAATTTGACTAATAATAAAGTTAAAGATTGGATAATTAATTTACAAAACGAAGGAGTTGGGGAATTAATAATAACATCAGTAGATATGGAGGGAACTAAAAAAGGTTTTGACTATAATTTGCTAGAGGCAATTCAAAAAAGTATTAAGATACCATTAATTGTCAGCGGTGGTATCGGTAAATATGATGATATTAAAAAGTGTTTTAATAATGAAATTGTAACAGGAGTGGCTATAGCTTCAATTGTTCATAACGATAGTACTAATTTTAATAAAATTAAAAAAAATTGTAATTTGGAAAAAAGAAATATCCCAATCTTTAATATAAAAAAAAATAAACAAAAAGTATCAATTCTTAAGACAAAAATCTGTAATTTAAGAAGTCTTTACAATTCTCTAAAAAAAATTTGTGACGTGGAGATAATTGATGACGTTTCCAAGAATAATTATGATAAGGTAATTTTACCAGGTGTTGGTTCATTTCCAGAAATTATGAGTGAATTAAAAGGAGAGAAGAAAAAATTTGTTGAAAATTTTGTTAAGAAAGGCAATCCTATTCTAGGGATATGTTTGGGTGCTCAAGCTTTTTTTTCCAATAGCTTTGAAATTACAGAAACTAAAGGTCTTAATCTAATTAAAGGTTTTAATAAACATTTAAAAAATATAAGCAATAATGAAAATCTAATAGTGCCACATATAGGTTGGTCTAAAATAGATTTTAAAGAGCATGATATATTTAATAATTTAGAGCACAACTGTATGATGTATTTTATTCACTCTTACAACTTCGTACCTAATGATAGTAATTTAATTTTTGCAAAATCCCCTTATGGCTCTTGTAATATTAATGCAGTATGCATAAAAGACAATATGATAGCTTGTCAATTTCACCCTGAAAAGAGTGGAATAAGTGGTTTAGTTCTTTTAGAGAACTTTTCTAATTTGGATTAATTATGATCTTTAAAAAAACATTAAAAAAAGTTTCAAGGCCAAATTGGATTTTAAATAATTATAGAGATACTAGAAAATTATGGCTTGATAAAAATGAAAACACAGATGAAATCCTGGCGAAACAAACAAAAAAAATGCTTTCAAAATTGGACACCTCAAGTGTTTTTAGCTATCCAAATTTGGGTCCAATTTATAAAAAACTTGGCAATTATCTAAAAATTAATCCAAAAAAAATTATATTAACCTCTGGATCTGATGCTGGAATAAAAATGATTTTTGAAGCTTTTGTAAGTCCAAAAGACATAGTGATAAGAACTAATCCTACTTTTGCCATGTATGGCGTTTATACTAAAATTTATGACACTAGAGAAATAGTGGTTGATTATAAAAGAACTAAAGATGGGCCAAAAATAGATATAAAAAAATTTTTAAGACTAATTAAAAAGAAAAAACCAAGATTAATCTGTTTACCAAATTCAGACAGCCCCACAGGCCATGCTTTTAAAAATAGTGAAATAAACAATATTTTATCAGTCGCAAAAACATCTAAGTCTTTAGTTTTAATTGATGAAGCGTATTATCCTTTTTATGGTCAAACAAGTAAGAGATTTTTAAGTAAATATGAAAACTTACTTATAACTAGAACAACCGCTAAAGCCTGGGGGCTTGCTGGTCTCAGGGTGGGATTTGTTCTATCTTCTCTTAAAAATATTAATGAAATACATAAAATAAGACCGATGTACGAGATTAATAATATTGGTGCTCAAATATTAAGTCGGATTTTATCAAAACAAAGATATATCAATCAGTCAGTTAAAAGATTAATAAATGGAAAAAAATATTTTAGGAGCGAATTAAAAAAAATTGGATTTAAAGTATTCAAATCAGAACACGGAAATTTTTTACATGTTGATTTCTTAAACGATAAGAAAAAAATTATTAAAAAATTAAATAAAATAGTTTACTTTAGACACAATGAAAACCATCCGAGTATAAGTGGTTATAGTAGATTTTCACTAACTTCTAAGAAAAATTTTTCTAAAATTATAAAACAAATAAGAAAAACGATAAACAAATGATTAAAGTTGGTTTTATAGGTTGTGGCAAAATAACTGATCACCATATCAAATGCTTAAAAAAAGTTAGTGGTATAGAGCCAACAGCTGTATGTGATTTAAATTTTGAAAAATCGAAACAATACGGAAAAAAATACAATTTAAAGTATTTTGAGAACTATGATCAAATGTTAATAAAAGAAAATAAAATAAATCTTGTATCTATAATGACTCCTTCAGGTATGCATTATGAGAATGCTAAGGATATAATAGTAAAATATAAAAAAAATTTAATTGTAGAGAAACCAACTTTTTTGAAAGCTTCTCATGTCAAAAGTATTTATAAACTCGCTAAAAAGTATAAATGTAAAATTTTTCCGGTTTTTCAGCACAGATATAATAAATCTATATTAAGATTAAAAAAAGCTATTCAGAAAGATGAAATTGGCAAAATTAGAGTCGCTAATATTAGGGTGAGGTGGTGCCGGCCTGATAGATATTATAAGTTAGCTAAATGGAGAGGCACTTTTTCACATGATGGAGGAGCATTAAGTAATCAAGGCATCCATCATATTGACTTACTAAGATTTCTTTGTGGAGAAGTTACAAAAGTTTTCTCTTTAATGAAAACTTTAGGTGCAAATATAGAAGTAGAAGATACAGCTGTTGGAACTTTTGAATTTGCTAAGGGAGGAGTTGGAACTATTGAGGTTACAACTGCTGCAAGACCAGACGATTTTGAAGCTTCATTAAGTATTGTAGGGTCGAAAGGATTAGCTCAAATAGGAGGCAAAGCAGTGAACGAATTACAGATATTTTCCCCTAATCAAAAAATTTGCAAAAGATTTTCAGAAAAATTTAAAAATGGATATGGTTATGGCCATATAAAATTTTATAAGGATATTAAAAGCACTCTTAAAAGTAAAAATTTGATAAAATTTCCAATAAGTGAAAAAGAAGTTTACAATAGTACAAAATTATTAAATTCGTTATATAAGTCGGATGAATTAAAGAAGTTCATAAACGTATTTTCTGCACAAGAGTCAAAAAGGCTTGGTAGATCTAATGAAAAAATATCAAATCTATATAGGAGCAAATGAGAATTTTTGGATATATACCAGCAAGGTTAGCCGCTAGTCGATTTCCAGGCAAACCTTTAAAAAAGATAAAACACATTACAATGCTCGAACATGTTTACGAAAGAGCCAAATTATATAAAAAATGGAATTCACTATCTGTTACTACTTGTGATAACGAAATTATAAATTTTTGTAATAAAAAAAAATATCACTCAGTTTTAACTTCCAAGAAACATGAAAGGTGCCTTGATAGAGTCTTTGAGGCTGTTAATAACCATCATAAAAAAATAAAATCTGGAGATATAATAGTGTGTGTTCAAGGTGACGAGCCTATGTTAAGACCTGAAATGATAAAGTCAGTTGTTAATACATTAAAAAAAAATAAAAAAGCAGGTGCGTCTTTACTTGCAATAAATATTATTTCAGAGAAAGAGTTTAAAAATCCTGACACTGTAAAAGTAGTAAATGATCTTAATGGCCAAGTTTTATACACATCTAGGTCCCCAATTCCATTTTATAAAAAATTTAATAAAAAAAGTTCTCCAAAGAGAATTGGTGGAATTTTTGCATTCAGATATCATTTTCTAAAAAAATATAGTTTTCTTAATCCCTCTCCACTCGAGATAACCGAATCTTGTGATACAAATAGGTTATGTGATAACGGGGGAGGAATGTTTGTATCGCCAGTCAAATATACTAATTACTACTCAGTAGATAGCCCAAAAGATTTATTAAAAGTGAGAAAAGAGATCATAAAAACACATCTCTGGAAAAAATATAAGATTTAATAAATGAAAAAAAAAATTAAAGTTGCCATTATTGGTTTTGGTGTTGTTGGAAAAAGGAGAAAAAAATATATTGAAAAAAATAAAAAATATAATCTTGTAGCCGTAAGCGATATACAATTTAAAAAAAAAGAATTTAAGAGTAAAAATATAATTTTCTATAAACACTATAAAGATTTACTAAAAAAGGAAAAAATAGATGCTGTTTTTGTTACGCTTCCAAATTACTTAGCATCAAAAGTAACTATTGAAAGTATTAAAAAAAAATTACATGTTTTTTGTGAAAAGCCTCCTGCAAAAAATGTTAAGGAAATATTAGCAGTTCAAAAGGTTTTAAAAAAAAATTTATCTATTAAATTAAAATATGGTTTTAATCACAGATATCACTCATCAATCAAAATGGCAAAAAAAATTATTCAAAATAAAACTTACGGAAAAATACTAAATTTTAGATGTCTATACGGGAAAAGTAAAATTGTAACATATGGTGCTTCTGAATGGAGAGCTAAAAAAAAATTTGCAGGAGGTGGAATTTTAATTGATCAAGGTATTCATTTGCTGGATATATTATTATTTCTAAATGGTAAATTTGAAAAGGTAAAAAGTTTTATTTCTAATAAATTTTGGAATTATGATGTTGAAGACAATGCTTTTGCGCTATTAAAAGATAACAAAGGTGTTATTGCATCAATTCACTCAACCGCAACCCAATGGCAACATAAATTTAGAATAGAAATTTGTTTAAAAGATGCCTTATTAGAATTACAAGGAATTCTATCTAGCACTAAAAGCTATGGAAAGGAAAGCTTGAAAATTATTAAGAGAGAAAATACCTCAAGTAGAGGGTCGTCAAATCACAAAAATTACTATTTTAAAAATGATTTTTCTTGGAGAGATGAAATTGAGGAATTTTCCAATGTAATTATTAATAATTCAAGTGTTAAAACAGGAAATATTAAAGATGCGATTTTATCTATGAGGTTAGTTGAAAAAATTTATCATGCTGATAAAAATAGCTGAGTTAAATGAATAAAATAAAAAAATTAGTTACTCGTAGTAAATCTTTTAGCGAATTTTTTAATAAGTATACAAATTATTTAAGGCAAATAACTGAAAAAATAAATAGAGATGATCTAAATAATTTTTTTGATGTAATTGATAAAGCTAGAAAAAAAAATAGAACTATATTTGTAGCGGGTAACGGAGGTAGTGCTGCAAACGCTTTAACAACTGAAAATGACTTAGGTTTCGACGTTCTAAAAAGAGCAAAAACCAAAAAAACTTTTAGAGTAATGCCTCTTGTCTCTAATCCTATAATTTTAACCTCTATTTCAAACGATATTTCTTTTGACCAAGTTTTTTTAAATCAGCTTAAAATTCATTATAAGAGAGGTGATATTTTGTTATTACTTTCTGGTACCGGAAATTCCAAAAATTTAATCAGTGCCGCTAAGTGGGTTAAAAAAAATAAAGGAACATGTATAGCGGTATTAGGAGGAAAGGGAGGAAAATTGAGAAAGATTTGTAATCCATGTATAATTATTAAAACTGAAAAAGATGAATTTGGTCCCGTTGAGGACTCTCAGTTAATAATAAATCACTCTCTTTCTCATTGGTTTCAATTAAAGCTAAAAAGATAATTTATGATAATATATGACTTAAGCGATCCAGAATTGCTTGGTAGTAAAATAAGTTTAACTAAAGATAATATAAATTGGAATAGGCCCTTTGGTAATGACGATAAAACTTTATCTTTAATTAATTATATCGAAAATAATTCAATTAATATAAAAAAAAAGTACCTAAGTTTTGTCAATAATTTTTGCAAATACAAATTAAATAAAAAAACGCTTTTTCAATCATTAATTTATAAAAAAAATTACAATCTTTGGCCTATGACTCAATTTTCTGAGAAAAGTGATTATAAATCAAAACAAATAATTAATTCATTAAAAATGATTAGCCTACATGAAATTTTAAAAAAAAGATCAGTCAACACGATCGTATATTATGGTTCTAATAAAAAAACACTTAACGCCTTATCGATTTATTGTGAGAATGAAAAAATTAAACTATCATATAAATTATTAGATCAAAAATTTAATTTCAAGATAAGTTTAAATAATCTTTATTCGTGTCTTCCAAACATATTACAAAGCCTAGTATGGATTGTAAATTTTTTAATAAAAAATATCAGATTAAAAAAAAAAAATGTAAGCAATATTAAAAACTTTAATAATAGCTTTTTCATATTTTCAAACTTTGTACATTTAAATATGAATAATATCAGGGCTGGAAATTTTTTCTCGTATCAATGGGGAAATTTAAATAAATTATTAGCGAAAAAAAACATTACATCTATCTGGTTCCATCATTTTATTAAAAGCCCAGATTTCTTAAGTTCAAAAAATGGTTCAGATAGCTTGAACAAAATTAATAATAAAAGTAAATTCGAACAACATTTTTTAATTTCTGAATTTGTAAATTTTAAAATAATATTTAAATCTTTAAAAAATTATTTATTTTTTTATTTAAAATCATATTTCATTTTGAGCAAAATTAATAATTTAAAATTTAAGAATCCAATTGAAAAAATAATTATTAAATTACAGCAAGATGATATAACAACATCTTTATGTGGCAGTTTATTATTACAAAATATAATTTATATAGAGGTATTCAATGAAATTTTAACTAAAATCTCAAAAGAAAATTCATTAATGTATTTAATGGAGGGACAACCTTGGGAACAGGCCTTATTACAAAATTGGAAAGTTCATCGAGGAGGTAAATCTTTTGGATATCCTCATACCAGTGTAAATTTTTGGCATTTAAATTATTTTGAAAACTTTAGCTCAATAAAAAAATCTAAATCTTTTCCAGAATATTTTCTGATTTCAGGAGACTTAGCCGCCAATAATTTGCTTCAATTCAATTTAAATAAAAAAAAAATTATTCCCGTTGAGAACTTAAGATATTCATTTCAAAATAAATTTTTTAAAATAAAAAAGTCAAAAAATAAAAATAAAGTAATTATTCTCGGAGACTATGAAGATATAACAACTAGCAGGTTAATAAAGGTATTTAAAAAGAACTCATCTAATTTGTATTTCAAACCATATCCCGCCAAACATTTTCAACTTAGTTATATAAGGCAAAAGGGTTTTAAGATTATTGCTAAACCTCTTAATGAAATTATGAACCTTTTTGAAACTTTTATAGTATCTCGATCAACTGCTGCATCACTCGAATGTTACATGAATGATAAAAAGGTATTAGTTTTCTTAGAGAGTGAATTTTTGAATACTTCGCCAATGTTTGGAACAAATACAGTTCAGTATATTGATAAAAATTCAATCGTAAATTTTGAAAAATTAAAAGTTTTAAAAAACAAAAACTCTAGAAAACTTCTTTATCTAGACAATAATTTAAAAAGATGGAACATTTTGCTTAAAAAATTGAATGAAAAAAAACTCAGATAATACACCTTACGGTAAAGATAAAAACTCTGTTATATATTGGAGAAACAATAGAAATAAAATTAAAGATCTCTATAAATCAGAAAAATATTTTTTTGTTAAGCTGATAAAAAAATCTAATTCTTTTCTCGATGTTGGTTGTGCTAGTGGTGGATTTTATAAAATAATTAAAAAATTTAAAAATAAAATATTATATAAAGGTCTTGATGTTTCAACAAATCTAATTAATAGTGCAAAATATACATATGGAAAAAAAAAATTTATAAAGTATGACGGAAAAAACTTTCCTAAAAATTTAAATAATTTCGACTTAACTTTTTCATTTGGAACTCTACATCACACAAAAAATTATTTTAAGATAATAGAACAAATGGTTAAAAAATCGAAAAAATACATTTTATTTGATTTAAGATTCTCTAAAACTAAAAACCTTGAAACCAGTTATCAAATTATTAAGTTTTCTAAAAACTACATGAAAAATAATAAAATTTTGTATAATGTTTTAAATTTAGATATTTTTCTAAAAAAACTTGTTGAGATTACTAATGCTAAGTACGCAATATTTATTTATGGTTACTATAATAAACCTAATTATAATACTATAACAAAACATAAAAAACTTATTATGGCCTCTATTTTAATTGATAAAACTAAAAAATATAAAATAAATATAAATATAAAAAATGAAAAATAATATTTATAATATAATCAAGAAATCGATTAAATATTCCACCGGAAGAAATAAAGCTAATCTTCATGAACCAATTTTTTTTGGTAAAGAAAAAAAATACCTTCAAAAGTGTATAGACACAACTTTTGTTTCATCTGCTGGAAAATATATTTCTATGTTTGAAAAAAAATTATCAAAATTTACAAAGTCTAAAAATGTTATTGCGGTATTAAATGGCACCATAGCATTACAAGTCGCATTAAAAAGTTTAGGCATTAAAAAAAATGATGAGGTTTTAATACCCACGGTGACATTCGTCGGAACTGCAAATGCGATAAAGCATTGTGATGCGATACCTCATTTCATAGATACTTCTTTGAACTCACTTGGTATATCAGTGGAAGCCTTAGATAATTATTTAAAAAAGATAGCAATAAAAAAAAACAAATTTTTATTTAATAAAAAAACCAAAAGAAGAATATTTGCTATTATTCCGGTGCATGTTTTTGGACATATTTCAAAAATTGATGATCTGGTTAAAATATCAAAAAAGTATAATCTTAAGGTGGTTGAAGATGGAGCTGAGGCTCTGGGAAGTTTTTATAAAAATAAGCACGCCGGCACTTTTGGAGATTTAGGGATAATTAGTTTTAATGGAAACAAAATTATAACAACTGGAGGAGGGGGTGCTATTCTTTGCAACAATAATAATTTGGCAAAGAAAATTAGACATTTAGTGTCTACCGCTAAAAAATCCCATAAATGGTCTTTTTTTCACGATAGAGTAGCGTGGAACTACAGAATGCCAAATATTAATGCGGCTATTGGTTTAGCTCAAATGGAAAAAATAAACAAAATTATAAATTTAAAATATAAAATTACTAAAAAATATAAAACCTTTTTTAAAAACAAACATGAAATTCAATTTATTGATCAACCCAAGCATTGTAAAAGTAATTTTTGGTTAAATACAATCAGAATTAAAAACTTAAATATTAGTAAAAGAAATAAGTTGCTTAATATTTTGAATTACAAAGACAGTATGAATTGCCGTCCTGTTTGGAATTTGATACATAATTTACCAATGTTCAGAAAGTGCCCTAAATCAAACTTATCTAACGCAAAAAAAATTGAGAAAGAGTTTATAACATTGCCTAGCAGCCCTATTTATGGAAAATAAATATTCATGAAAGTTTTAATTTTAGCTGGAGGTTTAGGAACAAGACTTGCAGAGTATACTTCAACTATTCCAAAACCGATGGTGCCGATTAACGGAAAACCAATGATATTTCATATTATGAAACATTATTCAAGTTATGGATTTACGGAATTTTATATCGCGCTAGGTTACAAATCTAAAGTAATAAAAGATTATTTTAAAAAAGGTTATAAAAATTGGAAAATAAATCTCATTTTCACTGGTCAAAATACTATGACCGGAGGAAGAATTAAAAGGCTTAAAAAATACATAGGAAAGGAAACTTTCTTAGCCACTTACGGAGATGGTTTATCTAATGTTAATATTAAAAAACTTGTAGCGTTTCATAAAAAAAATAAAAAAATTGCAACATTAACTGCGGTTAGACCTCCAGCTAGATTTGGAGCAATAAAAATAAAAGGAAATTTGGTAAACTATTTTAAAGAAAAGTCAAAAGTTGACGAGGGCTGGATCAATGGTGGATTTTTTGTTTTAGAGCCAAAGATTTTTGATTTTATAAAAAATGATAAAACTTTTTTTGAGAGAGAGCCTTTGGAAATAACCTCGAAATCAAATAATCTATGCGCTTTTAAACATGAGGGATTTTGGCAGTGCGTAGACACTAAGCGTGATAGAGATAGAATAAATAAATTGATAAGAGATAAAAAAATAAAACTTTGAATAAAGAAAATAAAATTTTAGTTGTTGGTGGCACAGGTTTCATTGGTTATCATTTATTAAAAAAATGTTTGAAATATGGTTTGGAATGCACGAGTATTTCAACAAAAAAACCAAAAAAAAAAAGAAAGTTAAAAAAAGTTAATTATATTATTTGTGATATCGGGAATTTAAAAAAACTAAAAGAACAATTAAAAGATAATTTCAACTATGTTGTAAATCTTGGTGGTCATGTTGATCATACAAATAAAAAAAAAGTTTATAAAAGCCATTATCTTGGCTGTAAAAACTTAGCAAGCATTTTTTTAAAAAGAAAAATCAAAACATTTGTACAAATTGGTAGCTGTATGGAATATGGAAATTTAAAATCTCCTCAAAAAGAAAAAAAGTATTTAAAGTATAAAAAATTAAAATCCTATTATGGCCAATCAAAACTTCTTGCTTCATTACACTTAAAAAAGATGTTTTACCTTTATAAATTTCCAATTGTAATATTTAGGCTTTACCAAGTGTATGGCCCAAAACAGGATTTGAATAGATTTTTACCTGTAGTGATTAGCTCTTGTTTAAAAAATAAAAAATTTCCTTGCACAGAGGGTAGTCAACTAAGAGATTTTATCTATATAGATGATGTTGTTAATGCGATAGTAAATTCACTTAATAATAAAGACATTCATGGAAAAGATTTCAATATAGGTAGTGGTCTACCTTTAGAGATTAAATCAATTACAAAACTTATAAATAAAAATATTGGTAGCGGCAAACCATTATTTGGAAAAATAAAAATGAGAAAAGACGAGATTAAAGAGTTATTTCCAAATATCAGTAAGGCAAAAAAAAAGCTAGCCTGGAGACCAAAAGTTAAATTTGCAGCTGGAATTTCAAAGACTATAAATTATTATCGAAATGAGAGATATTAATCCTTTAGTGTCTATTATTATTAACTGTTTTAATGGGGAAAAATTTTTAACAGAGTGTCTTCAAAGCATTAAAGAACAAACATACAAAAACTTCGAAGTAATATTTTGGGACAATAAATCAAAGGATAATAGTTCTCAGATTTACAAAAAAATTAACGATAAAAGATTTTTATATTTTTCAAATGAAAATCATACCACATTATATAATGCAAGAAATCTGGCTTTAAAAAAAGCGAATGGTGATTTTATTTGTTTCCTAGATACAGATGATACAATGAAGATTAATCGTTTAGAGAGACAATTGAAGGTTTTTTTTGAAAATGAAAAAGTTGGGGTTGTTTATTGTAATCAGGAAATTTTAAACCAAGATACCAAAAAAAGATCAATTTTTATTAAGGGTAACGAAAAAATTAGTGAGAGCGAAAAAATTTTAAAAAGAAAGAGCGCAACTATCCTAAATTCCATTATAAAAAAAAGTGAACTTCAAAAATTAAAATACTACTTTAATGACAAATATAACATTACAGGGGATCTAGATTTTTTGTTTAGGTTATCTAAAAATTCTATATTTAAATACCTCGATGAAAATTTAGTAACTTATAGAATACATCAAAATAATTACTCTAAATTTAATAGAGGGGAGGAAATCGAGGAATTAAACGCTATAATGATAAGTTATTCTCAAACTAATTTAATCGATAAGGATGAATTAAAAATTTTTCAAAATACTATTGATCAGAGAAAAGTTTTAAATTTAATACTTAGAAGGGATATCAAAGAAGCTTTAAAAAAAATAATGACACTTCAAAACATCCAACTAAAAATTAAATTTATAATCTATTTATTCTTACCTATCAAAATGCTAAAAAAAATAATTAATTTTTAGTTTTTTTAAAAGTACAAAAACTTAATATGCAAATGCTTATCCATAAAATACTACCTGAGAAAGTTGAAAAAATACTCCCAGTCGATTTAACAGGCCAAAAAATCAAGAATAAAAGACATAGCAAAATATAATAAAACTCTTTTTTATCTTTTTGGATTTTATCACTTAAAATTTTATAAATACAATCTCTTAATAATAATAATGAAAAAACAATTGATAAAATTAAACCAATTATTCCCGTGTCATTTAATATCTCTAAAACAAAATTGTGCGGATGGGTCGAACAATTTTTGTTTGTCTTATTTAATTTTGGGCAATTCTGTCTGAACGATTTTATCCCCCCGCCAATAAATTTTTTTTCTAGAAATACCTCATAAGAGTCCATAAAAATTAGTCCGTGGCTACTAGAATATTTTTTTGTAAAAAATTCACTTTCAACAATATTGTCTTTAGTCTCATCGGTCACCGAAGATATGTGAATAAAAAAACTTTCATATCTATCATAAATTGTTTTATCTTTTTTAAATATAAAAGATGTAGATAATAAAAAAATTAAAATCGCGATAATTGTCTGAAACCTAAATCTTTTAACAATTATGGTAATAAAAAATAAAAAAAATACTGCCATTACGAACGACATTTTATTACTTGAAATAAAAATAGCAGATATCATCAAAAAAATAATGGCAGTTTCAATAATAAAATTTTTTTTTGACTTTTTAAAATAATCATTGAATAAAATAATTGAAAACGGAAGTGTGAATAGCATAAAGCCTCCCGCGACTTTTTCCTCTTTAAAAAAACTATTAAAACCAAAAAATGGGTCAGACTTAATATTAAAAACATTCAAACCAAAATACAAATGTAAAAGAATATCAATTGCAATAATTAGAGAAAAAAATGAACAGGTCCAATAAAAGAAATTAATATTTAATTTGTTAAGTTTAGTTAGTGTTTGAAAAATAATGTATAGTAATAGAAATCTAAATAAAAAAACTGATTTTGCAGTGTACTCGTTAAACTTAAAGTCTTGATTAATTATTGTGGAACAAAACATCAAAATAAAAAATGCAATAAGACTTTTGTCGCTTAAAGAAAAGTTCATCAAAATTCTCGCCCTAAAAATTATTATTGTTCCAAGAATTATAAATACTAAAATATTCAAATTTAGAATTAATGAACCCAGAATCATTGATAGGGGTAAAAATGCGAAAATAATGCTTAATGAATAATTCTGAATTTTTATGCTCATTTAATTTTAATATATTGATAATACATTATTTTCAAATATAAGTAGAATTCAAAGGGCGTGTAGTTCAGTGGTAGAACGCTACGTTGACATCGTAGAGGTCATAAGTTCAATTCTTATCACGCCCACCATGCTAATATGTATCCTATTAAACTATTTACTTAGTATCGGAAAAAGACTATAAAACGAGGCCTGGTAATTTTAGCGAAGGGGCTATACCCGATCCCATTCCGAACTCGGAAGTCAAGTCCTTCAGCGCCGATGGTACTCTGTCTTAAGACACGGGAGAGTAGGACGTTGCCAGGCTTTAATTATGAAAATAGCAAGTTCATTAAAGTCACTTAAAAAAAGAGATCTTAACTCAAAAGTGGTTAAGAGAAGAGGTAAAGTTTACGTGATAAATAAAAAAAACCCAAGATTCAAAGCACGCCAAGGTTAACATGAGAGAAAATGAGAACGATTACAAGGATACTTATAAAGGTTTCACAAAACTTGTTCTTTGGGGCACAGCTGCTGTAATAGCTATATTGATTATTCTTGCATTAACCCTACTTTAAAAAAACTTACGAATGATAGTTGGTTCAACAAAAGAAATATTATCAGAAAAAAGAGTTTCAATAACTCCAGATACAACAAAAAGTTTTAAAGATTTAGGTTTGAATATTATTCTAGAAAAAGGTTATGGAGAAAAATTGGGTTTTAAAGAATCTGATTATAAAAAAAATGGTGCTGAATTTTTAGATAAAAATCTTGAAGTCATAAAGAAATCCAACTTAATTTGTAAGGTAAGTTTGCCCAGTGAGGAGGAGTTAAAGGTTTTTAATAAAAATTCTAGCTTGGTTGTCGGTAATTTAAAAGAGAAAAGCAATAATTTAATGGAAAAAGACTATAATATTTTTTCTTTAAACTTACTTCCAAGAATAACAAGGGCGCAATCAATGGATATTCTTTCATCCCAAGCAAATCTCGCAGGATACAGAGCCGTAATTGATTCTATATATGAATATCAAAAAGCAGTTCCCATGATGATGACGGCTGCAGGAACTGTGCCAGCAGCAAAAGTTTTAATAGTAGGAGCAGGTGTAGCTGGATTACAGGCAATAGCGACTGCAAAAAGATTAGGTGCAATAGTTTCAGCCACAGATGTTAGAACAGCTGCTAAAGAGCAAGTTGAAAGCTTAGGTGGCAAATTTTTGTCAGTAGAGGGATCTGAAAATTTAGAGACAAAATCTGGTTACGCTAAAGAGGTGACAGACGACTACAAGAAAAAACAAACTCAAATGATGGAAGCAGCAGTACAAAAAAACGATATAGTAATATGCACTGCTCTAATACCGGGCAAACCTGCACCGAGAATAATCGATGAGGATATGATAGCTAAAATGAAACCTGGTTCAATACTGTTTGATTTAGCAGCTTCACAAGGTGGTAACGCAGCTTATTCTGAAGTTGATAAAATAATTGATAAAAATGGTGTAAAGATAATTGGTGTAGATAATTTAATGAATAAGTTACCATTAACAGCCTCAAATTTATTTGCCAAAAATATATTCAGTTTTGTAAGAAATCTTTACAGTAGAGAAAAAAAAGAGTTTTCAATTAACTTAGAAGATGAGATAATTAAAAATACTCTAATTAATAAAAGCGGATAAAATAATATGGAAATAGATCCTTTCATTTTTAGATTTAGTATATTTATTCTCTCAATTTTTGTGGGTTATTATGTTGTTTGGAGTGTAACGCCATCATTACACACTCCTTTAATGTCAGTAACCAACGCAATTTCATCAGTAATAATAGTTGGAGCTATTATTGCCGCATTATCAGGATCGTCAGAAAAAATTTTTGAAATGTCTAATATTTTCGGTTTTTTAGCAATAATTTTGGCTGCTATAAATATTTTTGGTGGATTTTTGGTAACACAACGAATGCTCCAGATGTATAAAAAGAAAAAAAATAAAAAATAATGATTTCAGCAAATATATCAGCAATTTTTTATCTAATATCAGGAATTCTTTTTATCCTTGCTTTAAGAGGATTGTCTTCTCCAGAGACATCTAGACAAGGAAATCTCTTTGGCATTATTGGAATGTTCATTGCTATCTTAGTCACTTTTCTATCTATAGGAAATTTTTCTGTTGCTATAATATATGTTTTTGCTTTCTTAATTTTGGGAGGAACAATTGGTTCTTACATAGCTTTTAAAATACCCATGACTGCTATGCCAGAATTAGTAGCTGGCTTTCATAGTTTAGTTGGCCTCGCAGCGGTATTTGTTGCAATATCCGCCTTTAAAAATCCAAGCGTATTTGGATTAGGTTTTCCAGGTAGCATCAAACTAGCAAGCTTAATAGAAATGTCTATTGGTGCATCTGTCGGAGCAATAACATTTTCTGGTTCTATAATTGCATTTTTAAAACTTAGAGGGATTATGTCTGGTTCTCCAATTGTATTTAAAGGGCAACATTACTTAAACCTATTAATTGGAATTTCTATCTTCATCTTAATTTTTTATTTAAGTAAAACTCAGTTGGGAATATACTTTTGGTCCGTAGTGCTAATTTCATTTTTAATTGGTGTTCTTTTAATTGTGCCCATTGGAGGTGCAGATATGCCAGTTGTAATTTCTATGCTAAATTCTTACTCAGGGTGGGCAGCTGCTGGTATCGGTTTTACTCTAGAAAATACTGCTCTAATCATAACTGGTGCTTTAGTAGGATCTTCAGGAGCAATCTTGTCATACATAATGTGCAAAGGTATGAACAGATCTTTTTTAAATGTTATTCTTGGAGGTTTTGGAGGTGAGGATTTACAAAATGTTAAAGGGAGTACTAAAGAGCAAAAACCAGTCAAAAATGGGAATGCAGAAGATGCCGCATTTTTAATGAAAAACGCTTCCTCAGTTATAATCGTACCTGGATACGGTATGGCTGTGGCTCAGGCACAACATGCTTTAAGAGAAATGGTTGATAAGTTGAAAAAAAATGACATTAAAGTTACTTACGCCATACACCCAGTTGCAGGTAGAATGCCAGGGCATATGAACGTCTTATTGGCTGAGGCTAATGTTCCTTACGATGAGGTATTTGAATTAGAAGACATTAATAACGATTTTGCTAATACAGATGTTGCATTTGTAATTGGAGCTAACGATGTAACAAACCCTGTCGCTAAATCAGACCCAAAAAGCCCAATATTCGGAATGCCAGTTTTAGATGTTGAAAAATGTAAGTCTGTATTATTTGTAAAAAGAAGTTTGTCACCTGGTTATGCGGGAGTAGATAATGAGTTATTTTATAGAGAAAATACTTTAATGTTATTTGCTGACGCAAAGAAAATGACAGAGGACATTGTTAAGAATTTAGAATGAGGACAAAAATTTTTTGTGATATCGCAGATTTTAAAACTATTAAAAGTTTTAATAAAAAAAAAATTGTTGAAGGTTTCACTACTAACCCAAGCTTAATGAGATTAGCAGGCGCTAAAGATTATAAAAAATATTCCTTAAAAATATTAAAAACATGTAAAAAAAAACCTATTTCTTTTGAGGTCTTCGCGGATGACGCTAAAGAAATGGAAAGACAAGGGATACAAATTAGTCATTGGGGAAAAAATGTTTACGTAAAAATACCGGTAACTAACTCAAATGGGGTCTTTTCAGGCAAAGTAATAAAAAAGCTTAGTGATAAAAAAATAAGTCTTAACATAACGGCTGTATACTCACTCAGTCAAGTTAAAGCTATTTTAAAATGTTTAAATAAAAATTCAAAAACAATAATCTCTATTTTTGCAGGCCGAATGGCAGATAAAGGGATTGATCCATTACCAATTTTAAAAAAAAGTATTAGTTTAACCAAAAAATATAAGAATATAAATATACTATGGGCAAGCACCCGTGAAGCCTACAATTTTATTCAAGCTAAACAAATTAATTGCGATATTATTACTATGCCTCCAAAAATTATTGAAAAAGTAATTAATTTTGGAGTATCGTCTAATTCATTAACTCTTAAAACAGTTAAAGGATTTTTAGTTGACAGCAAACGGTCAAGATTTAAGATTTAAAAAATTTTTGGTTGCGGGGGTAGGATTTGAACCTACGACCTTCAGGTTATGAGCCTGACGAGCTACCAGACTGCTCCACCCCGCGATAT
>MDTD01103745.1_pt1 | contig 51969 bp, 53 predicted proteins | sample 811221 | NCBI WGS metagenome assembly MDTD01 (sample SAMN05326646, study PRJNA326480) | marine metagenome | isolation source: seawater | place: Pacific Ocean: South West | collected 2011 | reverse complement strand
TTCTGAAAGTGCATATGATTTTGGCATTCCGCCTTTAGGATCATCATATAATACGCATAATATCTTCATTTATTCTCCTGTGTATTTTTATATTTATATACAGCATCTAACATTATTTTTAGGTGCCTAGCAAACAAATTGTGTTTATTTTGGGTAAGACTTTTTTAAAATAAATCGGTTTATAATTATAGAAAAAATTATTATTATTACACACCCAGTTATTACAGGGCTTAGCAAATAATCAAAAGAGACACTTCCAATAATGACTATTATTGGGTTTCCACCTGCTGGTGGATGGGTTACGTTTAACAAAATCATAAGACCAACTCCAAGACCTACGGCCAAAGGAATAGTCAAAAAAATTGGTAAAGGAACAAAATGTAAAATAATCAATCCAACACTTGATGTAACAAAGTGGCCAAAAAAAACATTTTTTGGTTGCGCAAATGGACTTTCAGGATATCCATATAAAAGAACCATTGAAGATCCAAAAGAGGCTAATAAAAAAATTCCAAATTCAGTTTTGTATGTCAGAAATGTAAGCACACCTATTGTAATCAGAGAAAATATTCCTGCTAAAATTGACTGTTTTAAATTACCCATCTGACTGATTTGATACAATTTTTTTAAGTGTTTTAAAAGGTAATAATATACAATTTTTTCTTGAAATATTTTTTTTATTAAATAATTTTTTTAATTTAAGCCAATTCTTGTCAAAAGTTTTCATATTTCCATTAAAATATAATTTAGCATCTTCACATAATTTATTTATTTTTTTGCTTTTTTTGTTAATAGCAATTTTTGATAATAAACTTGCAGAAGCTTGACAATAAACACATGAACGACCCTGATATCCAAAATCAATAATTTTGTCCTCTTTGATTATCAACTTAATTTGCATCTCATCACCACACAACGAATTTTTGAGTTTTGATACATGTGTATGATTCTTTAAATTTCGGTTATTATCCGTATCTGATGCTATATTTATTATTTCTAAATCCATTTAATTTTTTGAATTTAATTATATAGTATTTAAATGAAATCTTATAGCCAAGCTTTAAAAATACTTAAAAAAAGTAAAATAAGTTTTAACGATGATTATATAAAAACCTCAATGTGTTTAAATAGGGTATGTGCAATAAATATTTTTTCAAAAACGTATCTTCCAGCTGCAAATAACTCTGCTTTTGATGGTTATGCTATAAATTCAAAAGATACTAAAAAATTAAGTAGTAAAAATGGAAAATTATTTAAAGTATTAGGATTAATTTCAGCTGGAACTAAACCTAAGAGTATGAAAATAAAAAAGTTTGAAACTTTTGAAATAATGACTGGAGGTATTATTCCTAAAGGTTTTGATGCAATTATTCCAAAAGAGAGGATTAGCTTTTATTTGAAAAAAAAAAATACTAAATTTATTTTAATAAAAGAAAAGATTTTAAAAAATAAAAATATTAGATTTAAAGGGTCTGATTATAAGAAAAATGATTTACTAATAAAAAAAGGAACAATTTTAAATTCAAATCATATTTTAGCTCTTAAAGCACTAGGAATAGAATATTTAAAAGTTAAAAAAATTCCAAATATTCTTTTTTTTTCAACAGGAAATGAAATAAGTAATAAGAAAAAAGTACCACTTTGGAAAGTTAGAAATTCTAATAGTCATTATATTCAATCTGTAAGTAAAAATTTTTTATTTAATTTTAAATATGGTGGAAATTTAAATGACAAAAATGAAAATCTTTTTACAAAAAAGTTAAATAAATTTTTAAATTCAAAAATTGATATTATAATTACCTCAGGCGCTGTTTCAGCTGGAAAGTTTGATTATGTTCCAAATGTAATAAAAAGATTTAAATTATTTGCATATTTTAAAAATATTGCTATTAGACCTGGTAAACCTATATTATTTGCAAAGTTTAAGGGCAAACAAAAGGCAATATTTGGTTTGCCTGGAAATCCAATTTCTTCAGTCGCTTGTTTTAGATTTTTTGTTTATCCATATTTACAAGAATCATTAAATATGAAAGCTGAGAAATCAATTAAAGCTGTTTTAAAAAATAATTTTTCAAAAGATAAAAAATTCACACGTTTTGTAAAAAGCAGGGCTAATACAACTAAGAATGGTAAATTTGAAGTAGAAATTTTAAAAGGTCAAGAGTCATATAAAATCCAACCATTTGTAAAATCAAATATTTGGACAATCTTGCCCTCTGGGAAATCTAAATTCAAAAAAAATGAAATTGTGGATTGTTTTTTTTCAAACCATCCAGGTAAAATTTTAATTTAGAACTCCTCATTTTTGTTGTAGTTAAAACCAATTAGAATTAAACATTCAATAATGATCGAGCTAAAAAATGAAAAAATTGCAATACCAATCGTTTTGTTTGCTGGCATTCTTTGGTCTTTTGGTCCTCTAGTTGTAAGGTATATGGATAACCCTCACATGGTACCTTGGCAGTATATATTTGGAAGAGGACTAACTATTTTTATAATTTTAAACTTATATCTTTATTTTGAGGAGGGTCTAAATTTTTATAAGAATTATAAAAAGGTTGGTAGATCAGGTGCCATTGGAGGTTGTGGGTTAGGTGTCGCAATGATCTCATTTATTTACTCGATTACAAATACTAGTGCAGCAATCACTTTATTGTGTTTAGCAGCAATGCCATTTTTCACAGCTATTTTGGCTTATCTCTTTTTAAAAGAAAAAATTACATTAAATGTTTGGGTATCAATCATCATGGCATCTATTGGTATTTTGATAATGGCATTAGGGAATACAGAAAAAAATTCACTTATTGGTTTTCTTTTTGGAATTACTTCTTCGATAGGTTTTTCTGTATTTTCAGTAACTTTAAGATGGAGAAAAGAGACTCCAAAATTTACAACAGTAGCAGTAGCCGGATTATTTTGTTTTGTATTTGCTGCTATAATAATCCTGACCACAAAACAACCTTTTTTTGCTTCAAGCTATAATAGCTCAATGTTTTCTTTACATGGAACGTTAGTATGTTTAGGCTTAATTTTATATTCAATTGGATCAAAAGTAATACCAGCAGCGGAACTCACTTTATTATCTCTGACAGAGGTAATTGGTGGAATATTTTGGGTATGGTTACCGTTGTTTGGTATCAATGAGGTACCATCAACATATACAATTGTTGGTGGTTTTTTTCTTTTCATTTCAATTATTTATTATAGCCTAATCATGAGATGGAATAAACGATACATAGCGTTAAATTAAAATTCTTTTATGGAAAGACCTGATTTCTTTGATTTGAAAAATGGAGAAAAAGTAAAACTTCCTTTTTCTGACAAAGAGTACAACCAAAGAGTAACAAAGCTTCGCTCAATAATGAGTGAAAAAAATTTAGATATGATCATTTTGACCTCGATGCATAATGTAGCATACTATACTGGTTTTATTTATTGTTCATTTGGCAGACCTTATGGTTGTTTAATAACTAGTAATAAGATATGCACGATTTCTGCTAATATCGATGCCAGTCAACCTTGGAGAAGATCACACTGTGATAATATAATTTATACTGACTGGAAAAGAGACAACTTTTTAAAAGCCATTGTTTCCATTACAAAAAAAAATAAATCACCAAAAAATATTGGCATTGAATATGATCATGTAACAATAGAAATAAAAAAAAAATTAGCTTCAATTTTTAATTTTTCAAAATTTGATGATGTTTCAAAAGATCTTATGACCCTTAGAATGATCAAATCAGATGAAGAAATTGAGATTATTAGAAATGGTGCAAGAATTGCTGACTTAGGTGGGCTAGAAATTGTAAAAAATATAAGAGAAGGAAATACAGAATTAGAAATTGCACTGGCTGGGCGTGATAAAATGGAGAGAGAAATAGCAAAAACTTACCCAGGAGCAGAGTATATGGATACATGGGTTTGGTTTCAGTCTGGAATAAATACAGATGGAGCCCATAATCCCAAAACAAATAGAAAAATTAAAAAAGGTGATATTTTGTCTTTAAACACTTTTCCAATGATATCAGGTTATTATACTGCATTAGAAAGAACTTTATTTTTTGAAAGTATTGACGATGATTCTTTAAAAGCCTGGGAGGCAAATGTAAAAGTTCATAAGCGTGGATTGGAATTAATCAAGCCAGGTACAAAATGTTCTGAGATATGCAATGAATTAAACAATTTGTTTGAAGAACTTGGTTACTTGAAATATAGAACATTTGGCTATGGACATTCATTTGGGATGTTGTCTCATTTTTATGGAAGAGAGGCTGGTTTAGAATTGAGAGAGGATATAGATACAGTGCTGGTTGAAAATATGGTTATATCAATGGAACCAATGATAATGATACCTGAGGGTAATCCTGGAGCTGGTGGGTATAGGGAACATGACATTTTAATAATAGGTAAAGATGGAGCAGAGAACATAACAAAATTTCCTTTTGGCCCGGATGAAAATATTATAAGAAATTAATTTTTATGATAAATAAAAAAACCATTGTAAATAGTTGGAATGAATGGGATCCTTTAAAACATGTAATTGTGGGTAAAGCTGACGGAACATGTATTCCAGCACCAGAGCCAGCATTAGATGCAAAAGTTCCTGAAGACTCTGATATGAGAGGTAAATTTGGTCCTAGAACTCAAGATACGGTCGACAAAGCTAACCAATTATTGGATGATTTTTCAGATATGTTAACAAAACGAGGAATAAAAGTAGATAGGCCTGATCCTATAAATTTTAATCAAAAAACATCTACACCAGATTGGGATACAGAGACTATGTTTGGATGCATGCCACCAAGAGATGTTTTATTAACTGTTGGTAATGAAATTTTAGAGGCAACAATGAGTTATAGATGTAGATGGTTTGAGTATCTCTGTTATAGGCCATTACTTAAAAAGTATTATAATTTAGATCCTAATATGCGACATGAGTCAGCTCCAAAACCTAGATTGACAGATCTAGATTATCGAAAAGATTACTTATCAGAAAAAATTGGTATTGAAAAAAGACTAAAGTGGACTGAAGATAAATTTTTTGTAACAACAGAAGAAGAACCATTATTTGATGCTGCAGATGTTCTTAGATTTGGAAAAGATTTAGTTGTTCAACATGGTTTTACAACTAATTTAAAAGGAATTGATTGGTTAAAGAGACATTATAAAGATCATAGAGTGCATGCTGTAAACTTTCCTGGAGATCCTTACCCGATTCATATTGATGCAACATTTACACCAATAAAAGAGGGTTTAATAATCAACAACCCCCAAAGGCGATTACCAAAAAATCAAAGAGAATTATTTGAGAGAAACGGATGGGAAATAATTGATGCTGCACAACCAGCGCACAATGAACCTCCTCCGCTTTGTTACTCATCTGTTTGGCTTTCAATGAATGTTTTGGTGTTAGATCAAAAAACAGTTTGTGTTGAAAAAAGTGAAAAATATCAAGCTGAACAACTAGATAAACTTGGTATGGAAGTGATTCCTGTTGATTTAAGAGATGCTTATGCTTTTGGAGGAGGACTTCATTGTTGTACAGCAGATGTTTTTAGAGAGGGTAATCTTAGAGATTATTTTCCAAAACAATAAATCATTCTGGGTTTTTTTTTAAAAAATTTATATATTCTACTACTGCCTGAAATTTCTCGTCTGGAATATCTTTATAACTTGCTTTAAATTTTTCTTTAACACAGATCGCTACATGAGCATAAGAATTTCGACCTTTTGGATGATAAGGGTGATGGGGTAATTGTCCAGACAAATAATCGCCAGCTTCTTGAATAATTTTCCATAAATCTTTTTTATTTTTTTTGTTCATTTTTTTTTAAGTATAATGTTATTATATCTAAATAAAATAATGTCTAATGTTTTAAAAATAGGAATTACCACTTTAAATAATAAGAAGATTAATGAAGTGAATAAGATACAAGTTTTTTCTGATCAGGGCATTAAAGGAGATAGACATTTTAAAGAGTTTAATGATCCTTATTGCCAGTTATCTTTAATTGAGTCTGAAAATATTGATTACTATAATCTTAAATATGGATTAAATATACCTTATTTGGATTTTAGAAGAAACATAGTCACTAAGGGAATAGAATTAAATAACTTAATAGGAAAAAAAATTTTAATCGGAAAAGCAAAAGTAGAAGCAATTGATTTATGTAGACCTTGTAAGCATTTAAGCGAGGTTTTAAATCAAAATAATATTATTAAAGAATTTTTAAGACGAGGTGGTTTACGTTGTCAAATCTTATCTACGTCGGAAATATTTGTAGGAGATGAAATCAAAATCTTGGATTAATCATCTTTAATTTTCAGAAGTTTTATCTACTTCAAACTTTTCTAATCCTGAAGATACGTTATCTTCGGTAGGATTTTGTTTATTCTCAAATGATCTAAGTTTTTCCAAATCTTTTTCTCTTAGCCGCTGTTCTCTTAAATTTTCTCTATGCTCTCTAGCTTTTTGTTCACGATCAAACTTTTCTTCCCACTCTTTAATTTTTATATATTCTAGCTGTTTTTGTTTTTCCTCTTCTTCTTTAATAAGTTTTAAAGCTCTTTCTCTTCTTCGTTTTTCCTTAAGTTCTAGGTTTTTTTGTTCCTCTTCTCTTACCTTTAAGTCAATATCTTTTCTATTTTGCTCTTCTTCTTTAATTTTAAGCTCTTTTTCTTTGTTTCTAAGATCATTGGTAATTAAAACCAAATTTTCATCTTTTTTTGTGAGTCTTTCACTTTCAATTTTGAGTTGATCCTCTTTACTTTTTAATTCTCTCTCTTTAACTTTTAATTCATCTTCTTTAGACCTTAACTTATTATCTTCTTTCTTTAATTTATCTTCTAAAATTTTTAACTCTTTCTTTTCTCTCAAAACGTCATTATTTTCTTGAAGCTTTTTAAGTTTTATTTCCTTAATTTTTTTAAGTTCTTGATTTTTTTTAAAGTTCATTATTGCGCTGCTCAAAGATTTTGTCGTAATAGTAGCTATTGAAGCTATCCCATTACTTTTTTTTGAGCTTATTTTTTTTGGTTTAGTTTTAATTTTACTTTTCTTAGACATTTTTTTTAAAAATGCATTTGAGCAAAGAATTTAACTTGATTCAATATAAACAATAAAAAAAGTTTTTTTCAGGTGGCTATTTTGAGTTTCAACCTGTGAGTGTTAAATAGTTTAGGATTAAACAAAAAATAATAAATAATTTTTTTGCATTAAATTGTGCAAGATATTATTAACTTTTAGTGAAAAAAATTAAGAAATTAATAATTGCATGTGATGGAGAGTCTGCAAGTGGCAAAAGCACAGCAGCAAAATTAGTTTCAAAAAAATATGGGTTATTATTAGTTAATTCTGGTTTATTATATAGATATGGAAGTAAACTGGTTCTTAAAAACAAACCAAAAAACATTACTCATTTTTTAAAAAAAAGATTTAAAAAAATTTCTTATAAGTTAATCACAAAACAGAATTTACACTCTGAGAAAATAAGTAATCATGCATCTATATTAGCAAAAAATAAAAAAATCAGGGAGATAATTAATATTTTTCAAAGAAAAATTATTAAAAAAAATAATAGAATTTGTGTTGAAGGAAGAGACATAGCAAGTAAAATTTTGGCAAAAAATCCAAAATACGATATAGCATTTTATTTTAAATGTGATTTAAATGTTGCCAGTTTAAGAAGATGGCTAGATATAAAAAAAAAAATACCTTTAGCTGAAGTAAAAAAATCTTTATTTAAGAGGACACAAATGGATAAAAAAAGAAAAAATAGTCCTTTAATAAGAGTTAAAGACTCAATTTTAATAAGAACCGATAAAATGTCAAAAAAACAAGTTTTACTTAAAATGTCAAACTATATAGATAAGATAAATTAAAAAATTTATTGATCATGTGTTTCTTTAATTGGCTCTTCAATTGGTTCGGTTGTTGGATTAAGTTCAATTCCAGCTGGTGTAATTGTTTGAGGCATTGCCACAAATTGAGAATCTGGGTTATCCACTGTTTTTCTTACTCTCATTCTATAAATTCCAAATACTCCAATTAAAGAATGAAAAAAAAATAAAAAAATAAAAAATCCATTAGATCCGACAACATCCATAAATATCGAGCATAAAAAGGGACCGCTCATTGCCCCTAAACCAAATACGAATTGAAGACCTGCGCCCGCTGCAACAAATTTTTCTTTGGGGATATAATCATTTGTGTGTGCCAAAATAAGAGAGAACATAGGCAAACTACAAAAAGAAAATAGTATTAAAAAGATATAAAACCATGTTTTGCTTGTAGCTAGTCCATCTGGTAAATACATTTGCCTTGAAACTAAAATTGCCAGGATAGCAAATATTGATGCACCAAAAGTTGAAAAAACAATAACTTTTCTTCGATCATAAATATCTGATATTTTACCAACTGGAAACTGAGAAATCGCACCAGAAATTGCTAAAAGAAAAGTAACAATCGAAATTTCCAATATAGTAAAGTTCATTGACGTCGCATAAACAGCAAGTAAAGTAAATAAAGCAGCTTGTATTGTTCCATAAAAAAAAGAACTTACCATTCCAAAAGGAGATGCATCGTAAAGATCTCTTAAATTCATGGCTTTAATTCTTTTGAATGTAGGAGGTTTTTTTTTAGTTAATAAAATTGGTATTAAGGCTGCAGATGTAATTACGGAAATCAAAATAAAAGGTTGAAAATTTTTTGGACTACTAAAATTTAATAAAAACATTCCTATGCCCATAGACCCATAAAGTATAACCATATAAATTGACAGAACGCTTCCTCTATTTTTATTACTTGATCTATCATTTAACCAACTTTCAGCGACAGTATAAATGCAGACCATACTTATTCCAGTGAAGACTCTAAGTAAAAACCAAATAAATGGATTTATTATAATTGAATGCATCAAAATAATTAATGATGATAACGATGCAAAGGCTGCAAATACTCTTATATGACCAACTCTTCCAACAATGTTAGGAATGGTGGCTGCTCCAATAAAGTAACCAACAAAATACCCTGACATCATAAATCCTGTAGCTGTCAAGCTGAACTCTTCTTGGACAGCTCTTACACCTAACAAGGAACTCTGGAAACCATAAGCCATCATTATAAAACCCATTCCTAAAAACAACGCCCACGAATTTTTTAAAACTTTATTCATAAATTGCTGTAACTATTTGCGATGTATTATTAAATCAAGTCTTAATTGTGACCAACTTAAGCTTTATTTAATTTTAAATATGAGTGAATCATAATTGTAAGAATTATAACAGCTCCCCCCAGAAGGGTCTCTATTGTTGGTTGTTCTTTAATTATTGCCCAAACCCAAATAGGACCAATTATAGTCTCTAGCAAAAAGAAAAGATTAACCTCAGCAGCCGTTATAAATCTTGGAGCTATTGTTACCAAAACAAATGGTATAGCAACGCAAAGTATGCACATTAAAGGCACAATATAGATATCCGATCCATCGAGTGTAAAACTCTCAATAAAAAATAGGGCGAAAGTTGCCACAAATAGTTTTCCTACTACCGCAGCTGGTACTAAATTTTTTGATTTTGCTGACCTAATAGTCACCGCACCTACCGCTAAACCAATTGCAGTTATAAAACCTAAAATATCACCATAAAGATTACCTAATTTAAGGGAGTCGAAAAAAATATAAATTATTGAAAAAAAAGTAATAACGATTGAAATCCATGTTTTTTTATCTGGGGGCTCTTTTAAAAAAAGTCCTCCAAGAATAGCAGATAACATGGGGGCAGTAGCTATCATTAATAATGTGTTCGCGACATTAGTATTTTGGATCGAAACTACAAAAGTTATATTTGTCACACTAAAAGTACATACATAAATAAGTCCGTGATAACCACTGTTATAAAAAATTTTAAAAAAATTTAGTTTATAAATAATCAACATTCCTAAGAAAACTGTCGCAAATGGAATTATACCTCTATAAAAAACAAGCCCCCAAGTATCTACATTAGATAGTCTTATAAAAAGAGAGTCAGGCGTTATAAACAGTACAGCAATAAATGCCAATAAGGATCCTTTTTGCTGATCTGTGAGGCTTTTCATGCTTTGAGTTCTTTCCAAAAAAGTTTTGCAAGATTGATATTGGAAAGATCAAAAAAAGTTTTAAGTCCTGTTGGCGATGTTATGTTAATATCTCCATTAAGTTTTTGATCAATAAAATCTATACCTGCAAAGAAAATATTTTTTTTTTTTAAATCTTTGGCTATCAGTTTGGATATTCGTATTTCCTTTTTCGTTAGTTTTGTAATTATTGGTTTTGCACCCTTGCTAAGATTACTTAAAAAAGATCCTTTTTTTGGAATTCTTGAAATAGCTCCACAAATTTTACCATTTATTAAAAAAACTCTTTTATCACCCTTTTTAATTTTTGATAAATATTTTTGACACATGATATGATGATGTTTTTTTGAAAACTTTTTTAAAAGTTTTATATCAAATTTATTCAACAAATAAATATCATTTCCACTAAAGCTATGAACTGGTTTAATGATGATCTTTTTGTGTTTCTTTATAAAATTTTTAATTTCATCTAAATTTTGAGTAAAGATAGTCTCAGGCATAAATTTAAGATAATTTATAGAGTACAATTTTTCTGAAATATTTCTAATTGCTGTTGGATTATTGATAATTTTAACTTTTTTTTTTATTGTGTCCAAAATGTGAGTATTTGAAATATACTCAAGATTAAATGGAGGATCTTGCCTTATAAGAACAAATTTAGATTTGGTGAGATCTAATTTCTGTTTTTTAATTATTTGAAAAAATTTTTTTTTTTTATAATTAAATTTAATGAAATAACCTTTAGCAATAACTTTTGATTTAATTATCGATAAATTTTTAGGTTCAAAGTAAAAAACTTTATATTTTTTTTGAATTTCATTTGCTAAAAAAATAGTGGTATCAGCAAAAGGCTTAAGTTTAGATGGGTGACTTCCTTGAATAGCTATAATTTTATTCATCATATAATTGAGCTAAATCGTTATTATTGCAAAATTTACTCACCATGTGATCAGCGTTAGTTTTTTTGTTATCAATTATTTTTTGAAGATGATTTAAAAACAAAGTTTCATTTCTGCCTTTTTTATTCTCTATATCTCTATTTATTAATCCTTTTCTAGACAATTCTAACAAAACTGAAGCCCAATATAAAAGATCTTTGCCCATTAATTGAGTATTAAAACCTTTTTTTGGAGCATCAAGATAAGCGTTGAGTATTTTATCGACCTCCCATTTTGATATTAATTCGTGAACTTCATCAATATTTCCATATAACAAACCAATGTTAAAAGCTGGACCCGCACACAAGCAATCCCAACCACATGTATCCATTGATCTTAACTCTATATACTTTTTCAATCTATTTTCGGTAAAGATTGTACTTAGATGCGTTGATAGATCTTTTTCAGTCGGTAATCGATTTTGCACTTCATTAATTTTACCATTCATAAAATCTTTAAAAATATAATTTTTTCCTGAAATATAATTCCCATCGTTTTCTAAAAATAAAATTTTAAAATTCATTATAAAATCAGAATATTTTTCAAAGTCTAAGTTTTCCAAAAAAATTCTTGGTAAACCACCACGAGATGTATTTTGCCAAACTTTGGCCCTATAAGATAAATATTTACTATTTTTTTTTTCGACGATAGAAGAGTTTGAAAATAGTGCGATAGAAATAGGAACTATTGAATTTACCACTTTAAATTTTTTAATAAAATCTTCTTCAGAGATGTAATCAATATTAATTTGAGTTCCACAAGTACGATACATCATATCAAGACTTAATTTACCAAAAAGAGGCATATCTTTAGTCATTATCTCGTATCTTTTTTTTGGGTTATTTGGAATTTCATCAAGCATTGATATTGGATCAAAACCAGAACTAACAATCTTAATATTAAGTTTTTTTGTAACTTGTTTTAATTCAAATAAATAGTCTTGAGACTCAGCACAAGCCTCATGAATATTTCCCAGTTTATCTCCTGATAGTTCAATTTGATTTCCTGGTTCAAGAGTAATATTTTTCCCCCTTTTATTTAATGCAATAATATTATTTTTTTCAAAGACAGGATTCCATCCAAATTCCAACAAAGCACTAAACATTTTTTTAATTTGATTGTAATCAACACGTTGATTATTCTTATTATTAAATAAAAATTTTTCATGTTCTATTCCAATTTTCAGATTTTCTGGCTTTTTGATTCCAGAATTAAAATAATTAATTATTTGATCCTTATTTATAATCATTAAATTTTCAATAGTAATTATTCAATTATCTTTTAGTAGAGAATAGGGTTTTCTAGAAAAAATTCTTTTAACCATCGGTTTAAAAAAATCTAATTTAAAAGATTTGTAATTTGGATCAAAAGAATTTTGATCGTATTTTTCACAAAATTTTATTGTGTCTTTGTAATACTTATGGTTTTTATATTTTTGTCTTTTATTTTTATCTCCACCCAAATGATGTGCATAATAAAACATTTGAAATTCCCCGTGTTTTTCAATTATCCAATGGGTCTTTTCTGACACATATGGTTTTAAAATTGCAGCAGCATATTCCGAATGATTCATTGGAGCTAGCTCATCACCAATATCATGAAGTAAAGTAGCAACAACTATTTCCTCACTTTCTCCATTCTTGAATGCACGCGTTGCACTTTGAAGAGAGTGCTCTAATCTTGAAACTTGATAACCTTCTAAGGTTTCTGTCAGACCCGATAAAAATTTTAAAATTCGATTAGCTGTTTTCTTTGCAAAATTTTTTTCATGTTTATCTAAAAATAAATAATCTTCCTTTGTTCCTTTTTTCATTTCTGTAAAACTTACTTTTTTCATTTTTTTAATTATTCGATGCAGTGCTCAGTAATGATAATTGAGTCACTTTATTGTCACCTAATTCGTCAATTGGTTTTACAGGGTAATCACCTGTAAAATAATGATCAGTTAACTGAGGATAATTTTCATTTCTCTTATCAAAGCCTATTGCTCTGTACATTCCATTTAATGATAAAAATTTTAAAGAATTAGCGCCAATGTACTCACATATTTCTTTATTTGTTTTGTTTGCTGCTAGCAATTCTTTTTTGGTAGGAGTGTCGACACCATAAAAATCTGGATATTTTATTTCTGGGCATGCTATCCTAACATGCACCTCCTTCGCACCAGCATCGTATAACATCTTAACAATTTTGTATGAAGTAGTGCCTCTGACCAAAGAGTCATCTATTAAAATAATCTTTTTATCTTTGATAGCAGATTTATTAGCATTTAATTTAAGTTTAACTCCCAAGCTTCTAATTTTTTGACTTGGTTCTATAAAGGTCCTTCCTACATAATGGTTTCTAATAAGCCCCAATTCAAAATTTTTAGATAAATGTTGTGCAAAACCTAAGGCAGCTGCATTTCCTGAGTCTGGCACAGGAACAACAATATCAGCATCTATATCGTTTTCTTTTGCAAGTTCAATTCCAAGATTTTTTCTATATTCATAAGCAGCTTTACCATTAAGAATACTATCTGGTCTTGCGAAATATATATATTCAAACACACATGGTCTTATTTTTTTAGGAGGAAAGGGCTTAATACTTTTCAAGGTATTATTTTCAATTAACACTATCTCTCCATTTTCAACTTCTCTAATATACTTTGCACCAATTATATCTAGCGCACATGTTTCGGATGCAAGAATATAGCTATCTTTGAGTTTACCTATAACCAATGGTCTAATTCCAAAAGGGTCTCTTACACCAATCAAGGAATTTTGAGTTAACATTACTAAAGCATAACCCCCTTGTATTTGAAAAATAGCATCAACTATTTTATCTATTGTTTTTATTCTTTTCGATTTAGCAACAAGTTGTACAATTGTTTCTGTGTCAGATGTTGTGTAAAAAATTGCACCTTCATCGACCAATTTTTTTCTAAGAGATATTGAATTTGTTAAATTTCCATTATGTGCAACACCTATTCCTCCAGCATTTGTATCTGCAAAAAAAGGCTGAATATTTCGCAAAGTGTTCTCACCTGTAGTGCTATACCTGTTATGACCGATTGCATAGTTTCCTCTAAGATTTCTAAGTACTTTTTCTTTATTAAAATTATCACCAACCAATCCAAATCTTTTTTCTGAAAAGTATTGTTTTCCGTCAAAAGTAACAATACCACACCCTTCTTGTCCTCTATGCTGTAGAGCATGAAGACCTAACGCAGTGATTGCCGAAGCATCTTTGTTGTTACTAACTCCAAAAACTCCACATTCTTCCTTCAATTTTGGGCTAAAGCTCTTCAATTTTTTCTTTTGAATTTTGATATTTTTTTTCATTTGGAAATTCTTTAAGTAAATAATTACTACCTTTTTCCAAATATGGAAAGATGTATGATTTATTAAGATTAACGGGCCATTTATCGTAATTATAAACAACATGAATAGCAGAAAATAAACAAATTGATATAATATAAGCTCTTAAAAATCCAAAAAAGAATCCAAAAATTGTGTCTAAACTACCAAGACCAGTATATTTTACAGCTTTACTTATTCCCTTACTTAAAAGGAGAACTAAAAAAATTACCACCACAAATACTATCACCCCTAAGGAAACATCCAGCACATAATCATTGTCTATTATATCTTTCACATAAGGTTTTACTCTTGGAAAAATAATTAAAGTAATGATGTAAGCTACTAACCACTTTGCCATAGCAAGAACGCTTAGTACAAAACCTTTACTATAGCATTTAATTAAGGATAGAATTGTTAAAATTAAGTAAATTAAATCAATTAGAGAAAGAGTATTATAAAATTCTTTTAGAACTTCAATCATTAAAATTATTTTTCAAATGGTTTTATCAAAAGAATTAAAGATGGAAGAAGTGTTAATACGGATATCATTGCTAATAACATTGCTAAACCAGTAAAAATACCAAAATAAATAGTTGGAATAAATTTTGATAAAACTAATATTGAAAATCCAAAAACTATCGTAATTGAAGTGTTTAATATAGCTTTACCAACAGTAGAGTGACATAAATCGATTGTTTTTTTATAATCGTGGGAATTAGAAAATTCCTCTTTAAATCTATAAATATAATGAATACTATTATCAACTGCTATACCTATTGTGATCGCGGCAATAGTAATTGTCATCATATCTAATGGAATTCCAATTATTCCTATAATCCCAAGAATAAAAAAAGCTGCAATAAAATTTGGAACCACACCTATTAATGATAGTTTTATATTCTTAAAAAGCACAACAAACATTGAGAAAATACCAATCATTACCAACCCTAGAGTAAGTATTTGAGATTTAAAAAGACTTTGAAGTAAATTATTGAAGAGAATTAAAACACCTGCGAGTTTAAACTCATTTTCTTTTAAACCAATTTTATTTTTCATATCATTATTAATCTTTTTAATTAAGTCGTTCCTTCTCAGATTTTCCTGAGAATCTATAATTCTAAGACTTATACGTGCCTCATTCTCCTTGATTGAAATATAGGGATCAATAATCTCTGTTTTTATTTTTTCAGGAATCTTACTGTACAAAACACCCATTTCTAAAGTCCCCAAGGGTTTATTATTATTTAAGACTGTTGCTACATCGACAATTGATGAGAAAGATAAGACTTTACCAACTTGAGGCAAACTATCTAAGTAATTATGAACCAAAGTAATTTTGTCAATTTTATCTTTAGTAAACCAATATTTTTCATTATTTAATTCATTTTCATCTTCCCAATCTTCAAATTCTTCTTCTGTATCTTTTTTTAATATTTCTTTTTGTGGAAACTTTAAAATTACTTCAAGTGGTGTTGTGCCTCCCAATTTATTATCTATAAGTTTCATGCCTTTATAAATTTCAGTTTTTTTACTGAAGTAATTAATAAAACTATTTTCTACTTCTAATCGACTAATCCCAAAAAAACTTAAAATAACCACAAGTATAGTAATAGAAAAAATTAATCCCTGGTTATTTTGGGACACTTTAGAAAAAAATAATGTTATTGCAGATTCTTTATGTTCTTTAAGTGATATATTATCTTGAGGGATTAAACTTATTAAAGTTGGTAATAGTGTGAAAGTAATTATAAACGATGTAATTAAACCTAAAGTCATCATCCAACCAAAATCAATAATTGGTTTTATCTCACTAAAGATCAGAGAAAGGAATGCAATGACTGTTGTTATAATAGTATATAAAATTGGCCAGAACATTTTATTTGTAGTTAAAACAATTATTTCATAGATTTTTTTATTTGGATTTTTTTCTTTTAGTTGTAAAAAGCGTGTACTTAAGTGGATGTTCATTGCCATAGTTAAAATTAACATTAGAGCAATAAAATTTGATGAAATAACAGTGACCTTCCAACCTAGAAGACCTAATAGACCCATCATTATTACTACTGAAAAAAAACAACTACTTATTGGCACTATAATCCAAATGAGTTTTCGAAAAATAAACCAAAGCGTTCCAATTATAAATAAAAGAACTCCTAAACCAAAAACAATGATATCACTTTTTATAAATGACATCATATCATCAGCAATCATAGGGATTCCTCCAAGATGAATTTTTCCAATATCATCATAACTTTTAATTACTTCTCTTATCTCAAGGATATTTTGATGGTTTTGTTTTTTTTGAAGATCTTTTAAAATTTCAAATTCTTTTTTTGATTTTTTGGTCAAGTTATTAATTTTGCTATTTTTTTTTATATAAACAATAATTCCACTAGTTTTTCCGTCCTCACTTATTACAAAGTTTCTAAATACAGGGCTACTTGTAATTTCTTTAAAGCCTCTCTCTCTATCAATATTTTCGTCTTTTAAAGTGTTAAAGTTTTTAAGTCTTTCTTGTAAAGGAGCATCTGAACTATTTAATAATGGAACATCTAGTAAAGTAACGACACTATGTACCCAATCTAAACTTTGAATCTTGTACTTGAGACTTAGAAGATTATTAATAGATGTATCAGAAACCATATCCTCGTTAGGAGTATAAGTTAAGATAAGGAATTCTTTAGACCCATACCTTTTTGATATTTCTTGCAAATATTTTAAGTCAGGGTCACCGTCAATTAATAAAGTTTCAGATGAAGCATCTAATCTAAATTCTTTCGAATGATACCCAAAACTGATTAAAGCAAATAATAAAATTATAATTGTAAACTTTGGTTTTTTTAGAATTAAATTTTGATAAAATTGGGCAAACATTAAACCCTTTTATATAGTAATTTAGTTATTTTGCAGATCTTTAAATTTTGTAAACATTTCCTCAAATTCTAGGGTAATATTACCTGTAGGACCATGTCGTTGTTTACCAATTATAAGTTCTGCAAGATGTGAAACTTCATTCATTTTTGCTTGCCACTCTGCATGCTCGACTGTTGCTGGTCTCGGCTCTTTGGACTTTAGATAATAAGATTCTCTATAAACAAACATGACGACATCTGCATCTTGTTCTATGGAGCCAGATTCTCTTAAATCAGACAATTGTGGCTTTTTATCATCTCTTTGTTCAACTGCTCTAGACAACTGTGATAGAGCTACAACCGGTATTGAAAGTTCTTTTGCTATTGCCTTTAAACCTTGAGTAATTTCTGAAATTTCTTGCACTCTACCCTCCTTATTATTTAACGATCCTTTCATTAACTGAATATAATCAACTACAATTAAATCTAAGCCAAAGAGTCTTTTTATCCTTCTAGCTCTATTGCTCATCGCTGCAATGCTGATTGCTGGTGTTTCATCTATGTATAATGGTAGTTCAGAAATATTTTTTGAGGTCTCAATAAATTTATCAAATTGATCGTCTGAAATTCTTCCACGTCTAATATCATTTGATTTAATTCTTGACTGTTCTGCTAGAATTCTTGTTGATAACTGCTCAGAAGACATTTCTAATGAAAAAAAAGCAATTGAAGATTTTTTTCCACTATCTTGAAGTTTTTGAGCTGCATTAAAAGCTATATTAGTTGCGAGAGCTGTTTTACCCATAGCTGGACGCCCAGCTATGATTATTAAATCTGATCTATGAAGACCTCCCAATCTATCATCAAGATCTCTTAATCCTGTAGGAACTCCGACTATCCCTTCTTCATTTTTGTAAGCTGCTGAAGCCATTTCTATTGTTTGTTTCATTGCTTCATCAAATTTTATTAGCGAAGAATTAAATGAACCTTTTTCAGCAAGATCAAATAATAATTTTTCAGAATCTTCTATAATTTTTTGACCGTTTGTATCTAAATCATTAATTTTTGCTGTATCTATAGTTTGTTCAGAAATTTTTATTAATTCTCTACGTACAAACATATCGTAAATAATTTTTGAATATTCAATAGCTTGTCTGACTGATGTTGAAAATTTTGTAATTTTTACTAAATATTCCGGCACGTCAATATCATCTTTCTCATCGATAAAGTAGTTTTTTAAGGTAATGGGGTTAGCCAACATTCCTTTGTAAATTAAATTTTCGATAGCATTAAAAATTTTTTGATGCATTGGGTCATAGAAATTATTGTTTGATATAATAGTGTTTATTTCGTCAAAAATTTCATTTGTTACTAGTATTGATCCTATAACTGATTGCTCGGCCTCTATATTATTAGGCAATTCTTTAAATCTATCTTTTACTATTGTTAAATTATTTTCCATATGGACAACTTATCTGAAAAGTAACTTATCAAAAATTAAAAATAAGGTTGGGGAAAAAATTGTATAATTATTGAATGCTCTCAGCAGACTCAACATCAATATTTATTTCAGCATCAACTTCTGAGTGTAAAGAAATTCTAACTTGAAATTTTCCGATGGACTTTATTTCTTTAATTGGTTGTATCATAGAGGGTTTAATATCTACTTTTCCAATTTCTTTTAACAGTTTTGAGATTTCCGTTGGCTTAACCGAGCCATATAGCTCGTTATTTTCTGTACTAAGTTTTTTAATTTTAAAATGTTTTTTGTTTATCTTATTGAAAATTTCTTTAGCAAATTTTTTTCTATCATTATCTTTTTTAGATAATTCAGATTTAATTTTTTCAACTTCAGCAATATTTTCTTTTGATGCATACAAAGCTTTTTTATTTGAAATTAAAAAGTTTCTAGCAAACCCTCTTTTTACATCAATTATTTCACCAATCGATCCAATTTTCTTTAAATTTTCTAATAAAATCACTTTCATTTTATATCAGACCTAAGTTTCGTGCTCTTTTAATAGATAACGAGAGCTCTCTTTGTTTTTTTTGACTTACATTTGTTATCCTCGATGGCAGTATCTTTCCATTTTCAGAGATATATTTTTTTAAAAGTTTAATATTTTTGTAATCAATTACTGGGGCACCTTTTACAGAAAGTGGGCAGCTTTTTTTAAATCTGTATTTGTTTGGCTGAAATATACTTAGTTTTGCAAAATTACTTTGTTTTCCTTTTTTATTTCCACTCTGTCTTTTGGGCATAATTAATTTCTACTTTCTTTTTTTTCACTTTCATCTTTTTTAAGAAAATAATTTGTTTTAAGATCAAATTTTTTTACTTTAACTGTCATATAACGTAATAATTTTTTATCAATAGCCTCATTTTTCTCAAGCTCGTTTATTACTTTTCCGTTCGCTTTAATTTTAAAATGAATATAGCTGCCTTTTTTATTTTTTTTAATTAAATGTGAAAGGTTTAGCAAACCCCAATTTTCAGTTTGAACTATTTCACCCTCATTTTTTTCTACAATTTTAGTATATTTCTCTGTTAATTGCTTTATTTCACTTGGGGAAGCGTCTTGTCTAGCTATTATAGTATGCTCGTAAAAATTCATTTATGTTCTTTAATAAAAAATGAGGATATACTATTATAAATCTTCAATTACAATAGCTAAATGAATAAAAAATAGGTTTTTTTTATGTTTTCAGTTATTTTTCCAGGTCAAGGTTCCCAAATAATAGGGATGGGAAAAGATTTTTTTAAAAACTTTAATTTAGTTAAAAATTTATTTCAGGAAGCAGATGATACTTTGAACATTCCTTTATCTAAAATAATTTTTGAGGGTCCAAAAAATGAATTAGATTTGACTACTAATACTCAACCTGCAATATTTTTAATAAGCTACTCAATCTTTAATGTTGTAAAAAATGAGTTTAATATTGACCTAAATCAAGCAAAATACTTTGCTGGACACTCACTGGGTGAATATACTGCTTTATCATGTGCGGGCTATCTAAATTTTACTGATACAATTAAGTTATTAAGAATAAGGGGAGATGCTATGCAAAATGCAGTTCCAAAAGGAGAAGGGGGAATGTTGGCTATCTTAGGTTCTTCTATTGAATTTGTTGAAAAAATTTTAGAGGAAAACAAAAAACAAATTAATGTACAAATAGCAAATGATAATTCAAATGGTCAAATAGTATTAAGTGGAATAAATAAAGATTTATCTGAATTAGAGAATATTTTAAAAAAAGAAAATGTTAAGTATGTGAAACTCCCTGTCAGTGCTCCTTTTCATTGTAATCTAATGAGAAAAGCAACCCTTGTAATGGAAAAAGAACTTGAGTCAGTTAATTTTAAGAATTCTGAAAATATATTGATTTCTAATGTGACGGCAGATGAAATATCAAACAAAAACGAATTAAAAAAACTCTTAATTCAACAAATTGAAAATAGAGTGAGATGGAGAGAAAGTGTTATAAACATGATTAATAAAGGTGTAAATCAATTCATTGAAATAGGACCTGGAAAAGTTTTGTCTGGTTTAGTAAAAAGGATAGATAGAAATATAAAAATTAATACTATTAATTCTGAGAGTGATATAAAAGAATTAAAAATATGAATGATTTAAAAAATAAAAATATTATCGTAACAGGAGCCTCAGGTGGAATAGGAAACGCTATTGTGAAAAGATTTTTTGATAAAGGCGCAAATATATTAGCCTCTGGTACTAGAGTTGAAAAATTAGAAGATTTAAAATCAAAATTTAAGAATATAAAAATTTTAAAATTTGATATCTCACAAAGTGACAAGATAGAGGAATTTATTGATAATGCTTCGAACGAACTTGGTGGTACTTTGGACTGTATTGTAAATAATGCTGGAATAACTCAAGATAATTTGGGAATAAGAATGAGTTTGGACGAATGGACCAAGGTAATTGATATTAATTTAACATCAACATTTTTTTTGACAAAATTTGCAATTAAAAAAATGTTAAAAAATAAATCAGGAAAAATAATCAACATTACATCGGTCGTTGCGCATACTGGTAATATGGGACAAGCAAATTATACAGCTTCCAAAGCAGGAATTGTTGCAATGTCTAAGAGTTTGGCTCTTGAGTATGCAAAAAAAAATATAAATATAAATTGTATTTCCCCAGGATTTATTAAAACAGCAATGACAGAAAAAATTGATGAAAAATTTAAAGACGCAATATTGGCAAAAATCCCCTCTGCAAAATTGGGGGAGCCAGAGGATATAGCAAATGCCGCTCTTTTTTTAGCCTCTAATCAATCCAATTATATCAATGGAGAGACATTACATGTAAATGGAGGCATGTATATGGCTTGACAAAACATGTTTTTAAACTAATAAGAATTTAAAACAATAAAGGATCAATATGTCAGAAGATGTTTCAAGTAAAGTAAAGAAAATAGTTGCAGACCATCTAGGTATAGATGAAGCTAAAGTAACTGAGGAGTCAAGTTTTATAGATGATTTAGGAGCTGATAGTCTAGATACCGTTGAATTAGTAATGGCTTTTGAAGAAGAATTTGGATCAGAAATCTCTGATAGCGAAGCTGAGAAAATTTTAACAGTCGGTGATGCTGTAAAATTTATCGAAGGAAAAGCAAATTAGTTTATTTTGATGCCCATAGATAATGATGGGGTTATGATAATTTTATCCTCTCCGTCCGGAGCAGGAAAAACAACTTTAGTGAAACGTCTTTCAACTTTAGACAATTTTGAAATATCAATATCACACACAACAAGACAACCTAGAGCAAACGAAATTCAAGACAAAGATTACTACTTTGTTAATAAGTCAGAATTTGAGAGATTGATAAAAAATGAGGAGTTTTTAGAATATGCAAAAGTTTTTGATAATTTTTATGGCACCACGCGTACTCCTATTATTGATAAATTGAATAAAGGTAAAAATGTTTTATTCGATATTGATTGGCAAGGTGCAGATCAAATAAAAAATAAAAAACTTGATTACAGGTTGATAACATTTTTTATCTTACCACCAAGTAAAGAAGTTTTATTTGAAAGACTCTCTAATAGAGACATGAAAGATAAATTGATAGCTGAGGAAAGAATGAAACAATTTGGTAGAGATGTATTACACTGGATTAATTACGATTATGTAGTTATTAATGATAAATTAGATAATTGTTTTAATAAAATATCAAATCTTATTGATGCAGAAATAAAAAATGGTTCAAAAGATTATGACCCTGATTTTGTAAGAAAACACGTTGCAAAACTAACCTCTTAATTTTTTTTCATATTCTTGAGTTAATTTATAATAAATTTCAAAATTTAAATTCTGAGGTCTCATATTTAGATTTATATTTAATTTACTTAAAATATCTAAATCATTAGAAAAAATTTGATTAAAAGGTTTTTTAATCATTTTTCTTTTGTGCCTAAAAAATATACGAGTTATTTTTTCTAGATTATAAGGATTTTGAATTTTTAAAAAATCTTTTTTTGGTGAAAAATGTAAAAGTGAACTATCAATTTTTGGTTTAGGAAAAAAACTATTTGGCTTAATGTCAATAATTTTTTTTATGTTTAATTTCCAATTAGCTATAATAGATAATCTTCCATAATTCGATGAGTCAAAATTTGAAATTATCCTATCTGCTACCTCTTTTTGAAACATCAAAATAAGATTTGAAAACCATATTTTCTTCTCATTTAAACCAAGTATCCATTTACACAAGATTTCTGTAGATATATTGTAAGGTAAATTACCAAAAACAATAAGTTTATCTTTAGATATTAAACTTTCATTAATAAGTAAAATATCTTTATTAATAATCATAATTTTTTCATTAAATTGTTTAGCAAGTAAATTTGCTAAATTATCATCCTTTTCAATAACAAAAACTTTCTGTGGTTTTTTTTCTAAAATTGCAGAAGTTAAATTTCCAGTACCAGGGCCCACTTCAAGCACTGATTTATTAGATATATTAACTGTGTTTATAATTTGATTAATTATATTTTTATCAATTAAGAAATTTTGACCTAAACTTTTTTTTGGTTTTATCACCTTTGATCTAAAAATTTAATAGCTTTTACTAAACTCAAAGGATTTGATAAATTTTTATTTAACATTTTTTCGTTAGGACCATGGTCAGGAGAGACTCTTAAAAATGGAAGCCCCAAAGTAATGTTTATAGCATCATATTCTTTGATAGATTTCATTGGCGAAAGAACTTGGTCGTGATACATACCTAGTATAACATTGTATTTTTTTCTATTTTGTTTTAAAAATATTGTATCAGCAGAAAATGGACCATTAACTTTATATCCTTTATTTTTTAAGGATTTAATTGTCGGTCTTATAATTTTTTCATCTTCATTGAACTTTAAAATACTTTCACAATGTGGATTTAGTCCTGTAACAGCAATTTTTGGTTTAAAACCCATATTTTTTTTAAAAAAGTCGTTCAATAAAATTACTTTATCTGAAATTATCCTTTTTGATATTGCTTTTGATACTAACTTTATTGGCAAATGAGTTGTTACGGGGCAAACCGATATTTCCTCATTAAAAATAAGCATTGCTTTTTTTTTTATTTTAAATTGTTCTGAAATATATTCTGTTATACCAAGAAATTTTTTGTCAAGGAAAGTTGTTTTATTGATAGGTCCATTAATTAATTTATTAGAAATTCCTTTTTTTAAAAATTTAAACGCCATTTTAAAAGAATTTCTAATATAAATATTTGTATTATTTTTGTTATAACTATCTATCGAAACAAGATTTATATTCTTATTATTTATTTCATATTTTGAAATATTTTGAGTGTTAAAATATTTAACCTTTTTTTTAAAATTAAATTTTTTCATTTGACTCAGAAGCTCATTTTTGGACGAAATTAGAATTATAGGACTTTTTGATTTGTATATTTTTAAAGATTTAAAAAAAATTTCAAAAAATATACTTTTTGGTTCCCCTGGAACAATTATTATAGGTTTACTTTTCATTTATAATATAATTCATTTTGGATTTTTCAAAATAAATTCTTGAGAATTGATTTAGTTGTTTATTTGTTTCAAACTTAATCATTTTATCTAATTCCTCTTTTTTATTAATAGAAATTTCATTTGTTCTAATATCCTCAATTTTAAGAATCATAAAGTTGTTTCTTATTTTGATTACATTCGAAAATTGACCCTTATCTATTTTTTTTAATTCATTAAAAATTAATTCAGACAAATTATTTTCATCAATCCAACCTAGCTTACCACCTAATTTAGAAGTATCGGAAATACTATAAATATTTGCAGTATTATTAAAACCTATTTCTGAAATACTAGTTTTTATTTTATTTATTAAGCTATCCAATTCCTCGTTTATTTCTTTTTCAAAAATGATTTCAGATAAAAAATATTCTTTCTTTAGTTTATTATTTAAATTTTCAACTTTTGATATTAATTTTTTTTTATCAATCTCAATTTGATTCTTAAATTTATAGTAAATCAATTCATTCCATAATATTTCAATTTTAAGTTTTTGTTTTATTTCCCCAATATTATAATTTAATTTTTTTTTTAATTCTTTTTGAAAATCTTTTTCATTATCAAAGCCTAATTTTGAATATAAGCTTTGAAAATTTTCATCAACAAATTGATTATTTTCCTCTAAATCGAAAATTTTATTTATTTCTTTCTTTTTTATAATTTCGTTTATCATTGAAGTCTTACCAATCTCGAATTTATTTTCTTTATCCAAGGAAGCTAAATTAGGATTTAGGATTTCAAGATATCTAACTTCTTTTTCTATATCGTAATTTGTCACTATTTCTTCATTTACAGTTAAATAAATATATACGTTCGTTTCAGATAACGATGGTTTCGCAAATAAAAAAAACAAAATTAAAACATATCTAACACTTCTAAACATTATTTTATTAAATTTGGACTACTCGTCTCACCAAATGGAATTATAGTCAATTTTAAGAGAATATTCTCTTCTGGTTTAATATCTCTATCGTCGTAATAATCTTTATTGTATTCTATCGAAGCTGCTAAGCAGTCATTTTTGTATTGATAAATGAAATTATAATATTCAGTTAAATTTGTTTTTTTGTTTTCTCTTGTTTTGAATAGAAAGCTATTATTATCATCTAAAGAATATTTTGCAGATGTTACCCAATATGAATTTTTTTCAGAACTGTTATTTTCATTGAGATAATCAAATGTAGTTACAAAGTTATTCAAACTTATTTGAGTAGAAAAATTTTCATAACTATTATTTTTTAGATCATTTTTAATAGAAGAGTTGTATTTTGTAGTTAATATATCGTTCGGACTATACATTATTTCTGTAAAAAAATTTGATGTTTTTTGGTCAATTTGATTATTAGTTGGCAGATCATCATTTTCATTAAATCTAATATTATTCGCTAATTTAAGTGAAAAGATATCTTTTAGATTAATTTTGTCATAAATTGAAAAATCATTTCCATACGTTAATGATGCACCGCCCTCAACCGAGTCATCTAATGATAATCTTTCTAAATTATAAATGTTATTTACATCTAGTCTAACATAATCATTACTTTTATTTTTTGAATTATCAGGACTTAACTTTAAAGATAATTTTGGTTTAATTATATTTCTGAAATTTTTATTACTTTTAACTAATGGTAGTGAGGAATTAAATTGATAAATACTAGATAAGTAATAATTTTCACCCTCTTTAAATGACGATGAATTTTGTGAGTCAGAATTAGAATTTTTTATCAAAAATTTATAGTCATTTTTAAAACCTTTGTTAGTTATTTTTGAATTTGAGCTAAATAAAAGATTATTAGTATTTACTTTTTCAAAAATATTTGTCTGATAATTTCTTATTAAATTATTTGAATTAAAAACAAAGTTACCATCGAGACTTGTTTTGTTTTCAATATTTTTTGAGATTTTTACTCTTGGTAGTATAAATTCATACCTATCACTTAAATCTTTATTTAAATCTTCAAAAACACTTACTTCTGACTCTATAGTGAGATCATCTGAGTAAAGATCATAATTTAATGAAGATCTTAAAAAATCAGAGTTTTGTATTAAAGGTGATTTAAGTCTATTCAATCTTAAATAAGTATCATTAGAAGTTTTTTGAATTTTTAGTTTCAAATTGCTTTCCTCAAAACTTAAGGTTTCAAATTCTCTATTATATTCATAAAAAAAGTGATTCTTGCTATCCTCATGTTTTTCTTTATAGAAACTAAAGTCACTAATATGATCACTACTTTTATTTACTTGTCTATATTCAGTTTGTAAAAGAAGTTTATCTTGTCCATAAAGTCTAGGTGTTAAAGTCATATCTTTATTATCGCTAAAGACATGATAATATGGAATATTTAGAAAGCTTGAGTTATTTGAGCTTTTAAGTGTAGGTATTAGAAATCCCGACTTTCGATTTACTGTAGGATCAGGATGAAAAAATTTTGGAAAATAAACTACAGGAACATCATAAACTTTCAACCAAGCATTTTTATAGTTTATAATTTGTTTTTTTTTATCATGTTGTATCTTTTCAGCAGCTAGTTGCCAAGGTGGGCAACTATCTGTCTTTTTACATGTGGTAAAAATACCTTTAGTAATTTCCAATTTGTCATTTTCGTAAATTACACTTTTACCCTTCAATCTTGGATCATTATCTTTGTTGAATGATTTGTTATTTAAATTAATAAAAACATCTTTTCCTAGAAGTTTGTTTGAGAATGTATTAATATATGCTAAATCAAGAGTAATTCTATTTTTATCATCGTCTAAGAATATACCATCCTCAATTTTTAAAACATTTTCATCTATCTTGTATTCAAATTTATTTACCGTAATTATATTTTTAAATTTGTCATTTATAATTGATTTTGAGGAAGACTTTATTTTTTTTGAATTTCTATTATAAAAAATTTCATCAGTCTCGATTTTTAAATTTTGGTCTTTTTCATAAATTTCTACTTTTTCTTTTGCAAATATAGTCAATTTTTTTTGATCTAATATTATTTCACCAAATTTAATTTCTAAGTTATTTGATTTAATAATAGCGATCCCATTAAATGCTTTTAATATTTCTAAATTTTTATTGTATTCAAATTTTTTCGCAATAATTTCAAGATCATTTTCTTTTGAAATTGCCTTCCCCTCTGTAGCGAAAATAAGATTTCCCTCATCCAAAATATTTACTCCCGAGGTTTCAAATTTGAATCTTTCTGCAAATGACTTATTACAGAGTATTAAGAAAACAAAAATTAAAATAAATATATTATTTTTCATTAACTCTAATTAAACCAATGGTTGCAATTATAGAAATAAAAAATATTGGTAAGAAAATCGAGATATTTATTGGTATTTTTCCTGTATTTCCAAGGGAACTAAACATAAAATTTATGTAATATATCACCACTGACATAAAAATACCCATTATTATATGAAATATAAGAGATCTGTCTTTTCTAATATTGAACATTATTATTGCTGAAAGAATAGTTAATACACCGTAAAATAAAGGAGTAGTCATAAGCTTTAACAGATGAATAACAATTTCATCAGATGAATAACCCAACTTTTCATAATCTTTCTTTAAATCAAATAATTCTAATAGATTAAGTGTTGAGATATTTGAAAATAAACTATTAATTTTTTCTTTATCAAAATTTGTAGCTAAATTTATTATATTAGTTTTTTTTTCAGTAATATTATTTTTTGTTATAATAGGATTTGAAATTAGCCAATCCTTTTTTTCAATGTCAATTTTGTTTGCTTGAATGGTACTGATTAGGTTAAAATTGGGATCAAATTTATTTATTATTACCTCCATTAAAAAATTCTCTTTGATATAATTTGCTTTAACAATAAGAGTGTCGTCATTTATTTCATCTTTAATCCAGAGGCCACTATCAGTAACTACAGCTAAATATTTATTGTCATTTGAAAATGTATTTTTTATATCTGTATAATAGAATTTAAGTTTAGATGCCAAACTATAATAAACTATAACTGCAAAAATGCCAATTGAGACAGAGGTTGTAAATAAAATTAAAATAATCTTTAAATTACTGAGTCCATTAATCTTTAAAAGATTTAATTCCTCTTTTCTAAAAAGGTCATAAAATAGATATTGGGTTGTTAATAAAAACATAAAAGGGAATATTTCAAAAAGGGTGATAGGTGCCCCCAATATAGTTAAAAAGTACGGGTAGAAAAAACTTACATTCAAGTCTTTAAAAAAAGATATTTCTTCAAGAATACTTAGAATTACCAAAAGAGAAAAAAAAACTATACCAATTAATAAAAATTTATTAACAAAATTTTTAATTAAATATTTCTCGTAGGTTTTAAACATTTTGAGACCTTTTATAAAAAAAAATATAAATAAAGATAAAGCTTACCCATGGAATTATTAGATATATTATAGTAGAAATTTTAGATATTGATGAATATCTTAATGTAGCTTCAGATAAAACTAAAACAAAAAAAGTAGTCAAAAAAATTATTTTTTTACTCCTGTTATATAGAAAATTATTTTTTGGATACAAAATAAGAAAACTACACAAAAGAGCAATTAGTGGAATATAAAGAGGCTTGTAAAATCTTTTGAATAATTCTTGATTAATTTCGTTCGATATAGATTTTTCACATTTAAAATTATCATTTCTTTCTGAAATATTAATTTTGTTAAAAATTAAAACACAATTAAAAAGTTCTTTTGAGTTTCTTTCTTGAATTTTTGGATAGATAATAGAATTAGATGAAAAATCTGCTAAGTTAAAATCTATTTGGTCAAATTCAAAAACGTTAATTTTTTTTTTTTCGTTGTTAATCACTTTCCCGTTAAATAGTTGAAAAGATTTTTTTTGCTTGTTGTCTATTATGATCCCATTTTTGGCATATATCATTTTTGATTTATTTTTCGTTGAGTCATCTATAAAGATATTATTATATGTACTATCTTCATTTTTAGATTTTATAAATATAGTTAATCCATCTACAGCATTAATAAATTTTCCCTCTTTAATTAACGAGGTAAAAAAATCGATATTTGAGTCTTTTAAGGACACGCGAGCCTTAAGCTGAGAATATGGTGAAAAAAAACCTCCAAGCCAAATTTGAAAAAGAGTGAGAATTATTGACATTAAAATAATCTTATTAGCAAAATCAAACTTGCTTACACCATTTATCCAAAAAATTGATAACTGGTTTTTTTCCTCGTAGTTTGTAATTAAATAAAAAAGAGATATAAAAAAAATAAATGGAATTATCCTGTGGATTATTTTTGGAAAATTTAAAAGTGTGTAGGTAAAATAGGTTTTCAAACCATGACCATCTTGAGTCACAAAGTCAAAGTAATTTACAGCCTGTAAAGTCCAAACGATGAGCCCTATCGTTAAAGACATTATTAGGAAGAAATTAAGTGTATCTCTTGCAAATTTTCGAAATATTAATTTTTTCATTGAAAATAATTAATTTCTTAATATATAGCACTGATCTGGAATTCTATAATTAAAAATTATGTCTATAAAAATAAACTTTAAAAAGGGTGCTTTAAAAAAAACCAACGCAAATTTGATCATATTTGTTGATGAAAAATTCAATACTAAATCTCTAAAAAAATATATTTCAAGTCATGAATATTCATACATTTCAGATTTATTAAAAACAAGTGATTTAAGTAAAAATTTGATAGTTTTTGAATTAAACTCAAAAAAAAAAATAATTTTAGTTTCAATCAAAAAAAATATTAAAAACTCAGATATTGAAAATTTGGGAGCAGAACTTTATGGCCGAATTAATTATGGAAAAAATAAAGAATATTTTATTAACACAGATAGTTTAGAAAATAATCAAAAATACTTCATTGGTCATTTTGTTCATGGTTTAAAATTAAAATCATATGAATTTAAAAAATATAAATCAAAAAAAGATACAAGAATGATTACCATCAATGTAGTTGGAAAAAAAAATAAACCGTCAATCAATGAACTTTTAAAATTTAAAGCTCTTGAAGAAGGAACTTTTTACGCAAGAGATTTGGTTTCTGAGCCAGGAAATGTATTACACCCTGATGAGTATGCAAAGAGATTAAGATCTCTTAAAAAATACAAATTGAAAGTAAATGTTTATGATAATAAAAAGTTAAAAAAATTAGGCATGAATGCTTTGTTAGGTGTTGGACAAGGAAGTATAAGAGGATCATATCTTGTAACAATTGAGTGGAAAGGTGTTAAAAATAATTCAAAACCAGTTGCTTTTGTTGGTAAGGGAGTTTGTTTTGACACTGGTGGTTATTCACTTAAACCTGCAAAATTTATGGAAGACATGACTTACGATATGGCTGGGTCCGCAGCTGTAGTTGGTCTAATGAAAAGTTTGGCTTTAAGAAAGGCAAAAATAAATGCAGTAGGTGTTGTTGGGCTTGTTGAAAACATGGTTAGTGGAAATGCTCAAAGGCCAGGAGATATTGTAAAATCTTATAGTGGAAAAACAATTGAAATTTTAAATACTGATGCAGAAGGAAGACTAGTTCTAGCTGACGCTATAACATTTACTGAGAAAAAATTTAAACCAAAATTTATGATTGATTTAGCGACTTTAACTGGTGCAATTATAGTTTCTTTAGGATCTGAATACGCTGGGCTTTTTTCTAATAATGATAAATTATCTAATCAGTTACTTGAAGCTGGTGATAAAGTTGAGGAAAAATTATGGAGAATGCCTCTCAATAAAAATTTTGATAAATTGATAAATTCGAAAAATGCTGACATGCAAAATATTAATTATGTGGGAGGCGCGGGCTCTACTACTGCTGCACAATTTTTACAAAGATTTATACTTAATAAAACCCCATGGGCCCATCTTGATATCGCCGGGATGGCATTTTCAAAATATGGTGGAGCCTTAAATTCAGGTGGAGCTACCGGTTATGGAGTAAGATTATTAAATCAATTAATCGAGGATCATTATGAGTAATATTGAGCAGACTTTATCAATTATTAAACCAGATGCAGTTGAAAGAAACTTAGAAAGTGAGATAAAAGAATTTTTTGTAAAAAATGGTTTTAAGATTCTTAAAGAAAAAAAAATACAATTAGAAAAATCTGAAGCCGAAGTATTTTATAAAGTTCATGAGTCAAAACCTTTTTATAGTGACTTGTGCAGCTACCTATCATCAGGACCTATCGTAGTAATGGTGCTTGAAAAAGAAAATGCAGTTCTTAGAAATAGAGAATTAATGGGAGCAACAAATCCTAAAGACGCTGCAGAGGGAACTATAAGACAAAAATATGGTATTTCTATAGATAAAAATTCTGTGCATGGCTCAGATAGTTCTGAGAACGCAAAAATTGAAATAGATTTTTTTTTTAAGGATTAGAAAATTCTTTTATTATCGCTTTTATGTATAAGGCATGTTCTTGCTTAAGCACTCTAGTAGCTAAAGAATTAGGATTGTCTTTTCTATAAATTCTAACCTTTTTCTGTAAAATTATTCTTCCTGAATCAAGCTTTGAATTAACATAATGTACTGTACAGCCTGAGAATTTTTCATTATTTGAAATGGCTCTTTCGTGTGTATTCAAGCCTTTGAATTTTGGCAAAAGAGAGGGATGAATATTTAAAATTTTTCCATTAAACTTTTGAATAAAATTTTTTGATAAAATTTTCATAAAACCAGCTAGGCAAATAAGCTTGATTTCATTTTTTTTTAAAAGTTTTACAATTTTAATTTCATCATTTTTTTCAAATTTGAAAACTTTATTAAAGATCTTATTTTTTTTAGCATAATAAAGTCCTTTAATTTTTCTCTTACTTGAGATTACACAATTTATAGTAATTGGAGATTTTTTAGATTTAGAAAAATTGATGAGATTTTTTAAATTACTTCCAGTACCAGATATAAAAACAGCAGTTTTTATTTTACTAGAACCATTTAATCTTTTCATTAAATTCAACTTTTTTAGTTCCATTTGATATTTTGCCAATAACATATGGCTTATAATTTTTTGGGAAGTAGCCTAAAACTCTCTTTAAATTTTTTGGATTTATTATAAGGCAAAAACCAACACCACAATTAAAAGTTTTAAGCATCTCTTCATCTTTGATATTATTACTTTTAATCCATTGAAATATTTTTAGAGGTTTTAGTTTATTTAAATTAACTTTTGCAGATAAATTTTTAGGAATTACTCTCTTAATATTATCCTCTAAACCTCCACCAGTTATATTAGCACAGCCGTTTATCAAATTAGAGTTATTTAATTTAAGGATTTCATTTACATAGATTTTGGTAGGTTTAATTAATTCCTTTTTGAGAAATTTATTTTTCTTGATATCTATATTTTTTTTTTTAATTAAATAACGTACCAATGAAAATCCATTTGAATGTAATCCACTAGATGGCACAGCAAGAATTAAATCTTTTAACTTAATTTTTCTATTTGGTATTTTTTTTTCATCAACTATTCCTACGGCAAATCCTGCAATATCAAATTTACCTTTTTCATAAGTACCAGGCATTTCTGCGGTTTCTCCACCAACTAGATTGCAACCAGAAATTTTACATCCTCTTATTATCCCTTGAATAATTGATTTTAATTTTGGTAAGTTAATTTTATTTATAGATATATAATCTAAAAAAAAAAGCGGTTTAGCACCCTGAACAATTAAATCATTTACACTCATTGCAACCAAATCTATTCCGATTGTATTATATTTTTTTAACATATTTGCGATTTCAATCTTAGTTCCTACACCATCTGTACAAGCTACTATCTTTGGTTTCTTTAAATTTTTTGGAAGATTCGATATAGAACCAAAACCACCAATATTATTTAACTTTTTTTTGCCGCTTTTTCTTGATGAAATATTTGATATGTATTTAACAAATTTATCAGCAGCATTAATATCAACACCACTTTTTTTATATGTAAACAAGTTTTTATTCATTACTATGCGTTATGGAAAATAAAAAAAAATTTATATATCCAATTGTTTTATATATTCATTTTTTAATTCTAGCCTTAATTATATTTTTTTTTTCCACAACAAAAATTGAAGCAAAAGGATTTGATATAGATAATATTGAAATTTCAAAGCCGTTTGAGATAAATTTTGATAAAAATCAAGTTATTGATGAAGGGTTTAAAAAAGCTTTTTTTGAACTTATTTCGATAATTGTTAATTCGGAAGATCATCAAAAAATAAAAAAAATTGGTTTGAATGAAATTAAAGGTATGATTGAGACATTTTCAATTAAAGAGGAAAAATTTATTAAAGAAGTTTATTATGTAAATTTAGGTGTTTCCTTTAACAAAAAAAAAATTTTTAAATATTTGGAGAAAAAAAATATATTTCCTTCAATACCTAAAAGTAAAAAATTTTTGTTTGTACCAATAATTATAGATGAAAAAAAACGAGACTTATTAATTTTTTCAAAAAATATGATTTTTAATCAATGGAATCAAAATATTGAGAAGCATCATTTGATAGAATACATTTTGCCCACAGAAGATCTTGAGGACATAAATATTATAAAAAGAAAATTTGAAAACATTGAGCAATATAATTTTAAAGAAATCACAGATAAATATTTTTTGGGAAACTCTATAATTGCTTTATTTTTTAAAAACGATGATGAGGTAAGAGTTTTATCAAGAATAACAATTAAAAATGATATTAGTTTAAAAAATCAATCCTTTAAAAATTTTGATATGAATGATTTGAACAAAACAAATGAAATAATCAAAGAACTAAAAATAATTTATGAGGATTATTGGAAAAAATCAAATCAAATTAATACTTCAATAAAATTATTACTTTCAATAAAAGTAAACAATATAGATAATTTAATTATCTCTAATTTTGAAAAAACATTAGACGAAACCGATTTTATTTATGATTATTCTATTTCAAAATTAAATAAAGATTTTACTTTTTATAAAATAATTTTTAATGGTTCCACAAATAATTTTTTGAAATCTATGGAAGAAAAAAATTATCAGTTTAATACACAAAATAAAACATGGATTCTCAAATGATAAAAAATGACCAACAAATAATAAAATTTGAGTATAAAAATAATTTCAAAGATGAAGACTTTTTTTTATCAAAAAGTAATCAACATGTTTTTAAGTTTCTTAATAAATGGCCAAGTTGGGAAAAAAATTTACTAAATATTACTGGGGAAAGATTTTCAGGAAAATCACATCTTATAAGTATCTTTTTAAAAAAATTTAAAGGTCTTATCTTAGAGCCAAAAAATTTGAATAGTGAAAAATTAAATGAAATGAAGTTACATAAAAATATAATTTTGGAGAATCTTGATAAAGATATTAATGAGAAATTATTTTTTACATTAATAAATATTGTTGAACAAGAAAATAAATTTTTAATTGTGACATCTGCTAAATCGATTGTAGATGTTAATTTTGAATTAACAGATTTAAGATCTAGGGCTAAAAATTTCATTTTACAGAATATTGAACGGCCGGATGATGAATTAATACATGCTCTTATCTTAAAAAATTTATCTGATCGTCAAATATCATTAGATAAAAAGTTAATAAATTATATAGTTACAAGAATAGATAGATCTTATAGTAAAATTTTTGATTTCATATATAAGATCGACGAAATAAGTTTAAAAAAAAAAATATCTATTAATTTAAAGATTATCAAAGATGTTTTGGAGGGATAATTGAATAAATACAGAAGTCATAATTGTAATGAGCTTAGAAAAAAGGATGTTGGTTCAAAGGTAATTTTGTCTGGCTGGATAAATAAAAAAAGAGACCACGGAAATTTATTGTTCATAGATCTTAGAGATAATTACGGTATCACCCAATGTATAATAGACAAAAATAGCACAAAGTTTTCAGAGATAGAAAAAATTCAGCTTGAGACAGTAATCAAGGTAGATGGAAAAGTAATTGATAGATCAGGTGATACAATAAATAAAGAAATAGATACGGGTGAGATAGAAGTCTCTATAGAGGATTTTAAAATTTTGGGCAGCTGTAAAGAATTACCTTTGCCAGTTTTTACTGACCAGGAATATTCTGAGGAAATAAGACTTAAATATAGGTTTTTAGATTTAAGAAGAAAGAAAATTCATGAAAATATAATTTTACGATCAAAAGTAATTTCTTTTATCAGAAATGAGATGAATAAGTTTGGATTTTTGGAATTTCAGACACCAATTTTAACTTCATCAAGCCCAGAAGGGGCTAGAGATTTTCTTGTGCCAAGTAGACTAAACCCGGGAAAATTTTATGCTCTTCCACAGGCACCACAGCAATTTAAACAATTAATTATGATATCGGGTTTTGACAAATATTTTCAAATTGCACCATGTTTCAGAGATGAAGATGCAAGGGCAGATCGTAGTCCAGGTGAATTTTATCAATTAGATTTAGAAATGTCTTTTGTGGAACAAGAGGATGTATTTAAAGTTGTAGAAAAATTGTTAATCAATACTTTTAAAAAATTTTCTAATAAAAAACTTTTGTCAGAAAACTTTCCTAAAATTTCTTATAGAGAGGCTCTTTTAAATTATGGATCTGATAAACCAGATTTAAGAAATCCATTAATCATAAATGACGTAACAGATATTTTTTTAAGGGATGATGTCTCTTTTGATATTTTTAAAAAGATGGTTAGAAACGGAGCGAAGGTAAGATGTATAGTCACGAAAAATACCAAAGATAAGCCAAGAAGTTTTTTCGATAATATTGATAGGTGGGCTAAGGATCAAGGTGCAGCTGGATTGGCTTATTTTACAATAGAAAAAGATACAAAAGTTACAGCCAAAGGACCAGTTGGTAAATTTTTCTCATCAGAGTGTTTGGAAGAAATGATGGCAAAAACTCAAGCAAAAATAGGAGACAGCATTTTTTTTGCTTGCGACAAACAAAAAGAGATAGAAAAAATTACCTCCCTAGCAAGAGATAAGATTGCAAAAGATTTAAATTTAATTGATCCAAACACTTTTGCTTTTTGTTGGATAGTAGATTATCCAATGTTTGAGATAAACGAGCAAAGTAAAAAAATAGAATTTAGCCACAATCCTTTTTCAATGCCACAAGGAAATGTTGATCAAATAGATTTTAGTAAACCTCTTGATATTCTTGCTTATCAATACGATATTGTATGCAATGGAATTGAGCTGTCTTCTGGGGCAATTAGAAATCATATTCCAGATTTGATGTATAAACTTTTTTCAATTGCTGGATACAATAAAAAAGAGGTAGATGAGCAATTTAGTGGAATGATAAATGCACTAAATTATGGAGCTCCACCACACGGTGGAATAGCACCAGGTATAGATAGAATAGTAATGCTTTTAGCTAATGAGAAAAATATAAGAGAGGTTACAATGTTTCCAATGAATCAGAATGCACAAGATCTTATGATGAACGCTCCCTCAGAGGTCAGTGAAAATCAATTAAAAGAGTTAAATTTAACTATTAAGAAAAAAAGATAAATTATTTTTTTCCTTTAAGATTTATTTTAACATCTGATAAATCAACTAGATTTTTTTTATAATTATTTCTTACAAATCCTTTGCTAGTAATATCTTTTACTAATTTTAAAAATTGATTTTGATCTTCAGAATTTTGGTCATCATTAGTTAAATTGTCTGATGTACCAATTGAGGGAGTATGTGCCAAATCTTCTCTATTTTGATAGGAAATTGCTAGCTCTCTGAAAATATAATCTAAAATCGATGATGCTGAAAGTATTCTATCATTACCATGAACTTTTCCTGAAGGTTCAAATTTTGTACCAACAAAAGCACTAATGAATTCGTCAAGAGGTACACCGTACTGCAGGCCAAGTGATACAGCTATGGCAAAGTTATTCATCAAAGCCTTTACTAATTCACCTTCTTTGCTCGTATCTATAAAAATTTCTCCAATTTTACCATCTTCATATTCACCAGTATGCAAATAAACTTTATGATCCCCAATAGTTGCTTTTTGAATATATCCTTTTCTTCTGTCAGGCATGCTAAATCTTTTTCCATTAATTTCTGAATTTAGATTTTGAGATTTTATAACTTTTTCAAAATTTTTAGTCTCAGTATTTTTATTAACTGAGGCAACATCTAATTTTTTATTTTCAATTATTTTATTATTTTTTGGATCTAAACTTTTTGTTTTTCTGTTATCTAATTTAACATCAAGAACTTCAAATTTCCCATCATCTCTTTTCTCTAAGTTCTTAAGTTCTGTTTCATTTATATCGTCTAAGTAATGATTTACCTTAAATGTACATGTATAATATGTTTCAACTAAATATTTTGCCATTTGACCTCAATTTTAAAAATAATTTGATTTATGATTTAAATTACTTATATACAAAAACAAATTTTAGTCTAATTTAATATTTACAATTTGAAATTGAAATTAAGTTTTTTTTTTATGTTGACAGTTTTAAAGAAGATTTTTACTTGGTGGAATCAAGATACATTAGGAACGAAAATAAAGACGTTTCTTTTTGGGAAATTTAAAGGCAAGGACTCTTTTGGAAATAAATATTATGAGAGTAAATCAGGAAAAAGATGGGTAATATACTCTGATGAAATTGACGCATCAAAAATACCAGTTGAGTGGTATTCGTGGATTCATTTTACGCCAAATAAAATAGAAAACAATCATGACTTAAAAAAATACGATTGGCAAAAACCTCATAAACCTAATTTAACAGGCACAGAATCTGCATATTATCCAAATAAAAATAAAAATGTTGTTGAAAAAAAGAAATATAAAAGTTGGAAAAGTTAAATTACTATTTTTGATTTTCTTAATTTACTTTTTAACTCCTTTTAAATTTATTTATCCCGATGAATTAGAGGGAGCTTACACATTTATTAAAGTTTTAGATAAGATAAGTTCAAAAAACACGTTAATAAAGATTCAAAATGGCAAAGACTTAAGACATAAAGATTTATTGATAAAAAGCATTAAATGTAAAAACTCTGAATTTGACGACAATCCTGAAATAACAGCATATATTCAAGTAACAGATTTGACAAAAAAAAATAATGATGAAGTATTTATTTTTAATGGATGGATGTTTTCTTCAAGTCCTTCAATAGCACCTTTTGACCATCCTGTTTATGACATATGGTTGGTTGGCTGTAATTAAATAATTTTTTCCTTATCTAACCAACTTACATTAAAATTTGAGTTAATAAATTTTTTGTGATTTAAAAGCTTTTTATGCAGTGGAATAGTTGTGATTATTCCCTCTATAACAAACTCATCTAAGGATCTATTCATCCTTTGTATGGCCTCAATTCTATTTCTCCCATGACAAATGAGCTTACATATCATGCTGTCATAATAGGGAGTTACCTTATACCCTTGAAATATTGCACCATCTACTCTAGTCCTAAATCCAGAGGGCTGATGACACATTCCTATTGTGCCAGGAGATGGCTGAAAGTTTTTACTTGGGTCTTCAGCATTAATCCTGCACTCAATCGCATGGCCCCTTGGGTTAATATCAGATTGTTTTAAAGCAGTTTCTCCTGAAAATGCGATCCAAATTTGCTCTTTAATAATGTCAATACCGGTAACCATTTCTGTGACAGGATGTTCGACCTGAACTCTTGTATTCATTTCAAGAAAATAAAATTTTCCATCTTCATAAATGTATTCTACGGTCCCAGCTCCCTCATAACCAATTTTACTTACCATTTTTACTGTCTTTTCGAAAAGGTCTTTCCTAATCTCATCATTTAAAACAGGACTTGGTGTTTCTTCAATTAACTTTTGATGTCTTCTTTGAACTGAACAATCTCTTTCATGCAAATGTACAGTTCTATTTTTTCCAGCTAGGATTTGAACTTCAATATGTCTAGGATTTTGAAAAAACTTCTCAATGTAAACTTTGTCATTTCCAAAATATTTTTTTGCCTCAGATTTGGCAGTTGAAAAAAGGCTTTCAAACTCACTTTCCTTGTTGACAATTTTCATTCCCTTTCCTCCTCCTCCACCAGATGCTTTTATCAAAATAGGAAATCCAATTTTTTTACAAATTTCTTTAGCCTCAGATATACTACTTATTCCTCCTTCTGAGCCTTCAATTACAGGTAAACCATTTTCTTTTGCAATTTTTTTTGCTTGAATTTTATCTCCCATCATTTCAATATGCTTTGATGATGCACCAATAAATTTGATATTATTTTCCTCTAAAATTTTTGCAAAATTAGAATTTTCAGACAAAAATCCATATCCAGGATGTACTGCTTCAGCACCGGTTAAATCAACAGCAGATAATAATGCTGGAATATTTAGATAACTGTCTGATGGCTGATGAGATCCAACACAAACACTTTCATCAGCTAATTTTACATGCATACTTTCTCTATCAACATCTGAATGAACTGCAACAGTGGAAATTCCCCATTCTTTACAAGCTCTAATAATTCTAACTGCAATTTCCCCTCGGTTTGCAATTAAAATTTTTTTAAACATTTTTATTCTAAAATGATTATTGTTTGACCGAATTCTACAGGCTGACCATCTTTAACACAAATTTCTTTTACAACTCCATCAGATGTTGAGGGAACATGATTCATTGTTTTCATTGCCTCAACTATCATAACAGTATCACCTTTTTTAATTTTTTTTCCAATTTCAACAAATTTTTTGGCACCAGGTTCGGGTGCATGATAAGCTGTTCCTATGATAGGAGATGTTATTTCAATACCTGATTTAATTTTATTAATCTTATCTGATATTAAATTTGGAATATCTCTATTTGTCTCAACAATGTTATGAGAAGCAATGTTACTTTTAGAAACTTTAATTTTGGTATCCTTTTCAGTATATTCAATTTCAGTAAGATTAAATTCATTTAAATAATCTGTCAGTTCTTTAATTATTTTTTTATCAATTTTCATTTTTTAAAAGTTTTTGCATTGAAATTATGGCTAAAATATAACCATGAGGACCTAAACCAAAAATTCCACCTGTTACCACACCACTTATTAAAGATTTTTGCCTAAATTCCTCTCTTTTATAAATATTTGATATATGTAATTCTATAGAAGGTCTTTTGAAAACTTCTAATGCATCTCTAATCGCTACAGAGGTATGAGTAAATGCAGCTGCATTTATTATCAATCCACTATATTTATCTCGAGCATCTTGAATAATATTGACAATTTCACCCTCAACATTTGATTGAGCAAAATCGAGCTTTAAGCCCAATTTTTTTGATTCATTTAAGCAATTTTCTTTCAATTTTTCAAAAGTTATGGATCCATATTGTGATTGTTCTCTTTCACCTAATAGATTAAGATTTGGACCATTAATAATAATAATTTTATTATTCATTCATCACTTATATACGATGCGTAAAACAAACAAAATAAAAATTAAATTAAATGGTAAAATTAAAATAATTAAGGAAAATCTTAAAATTTACAAACTTTTAACTGATTTAAAGGTGCCATTAAAGAAAGTAGCAATTGAATTAAATCAAGAAATATTAGATAAAAAAAAACTTAGCAAAATAAAATTAAAAAAAAATGATAAAATTGAAATTGTTCATTTTATTGGAGGTGGTTGAAGTTAAAAATGGATAAACTTAAAATAGCAAATCATAAATTTAGCTCGAGATTGATTGTTGGAACGGGCAAATACAAAAATATGAGGGAATGTGCGAAAGCCATAAAATTATCTGGAGCAGAAATAGTTACTGTTGCAGTAAGAAGGGTTAATATTTCTGATAAAAATAAACCATTGTTAATGGATTATATTGATCCAAAAAAAATAACATATTTGCCTAATACAGCTGGTTGTTTTAACTCAAAGGAAGCTTTAAGGACTTTAAGGTTGGCGCGAGATATAGGAGGGTGGAAATTGGTAAAACTTGAAGTTTTGGGGGATAAAAAAAATTTATTTCCTGAAATGATTGAAACGTTAAAATCATGTGAAATCCTGTCTAAAGAAGGTTTTAAAGTTATGGTTTATTGTAATGATGATCCGTTGATGGCAAAAAGATTAGAAAACTCTGGGGCTTGCGCAATTATGCCCTTAGCTGCACCCATAGGTTCAGGCTTAGGAATTCAAAATAAGGTAAATATTAAAATAATTAGGAAACAAACAAAGTTGCCTTTAATAATTGATGCTGGATTAGGTCAAGCCTCAGATGCAACAATAGCAATGGAGTTAGGCTGTGACGGAGTTTTGGTAAATACCGCTATAGCTAAAGCAAAAAAACCTTTTGATATGGCTTTAGCTTTTAAAAATGCAGTTATAGCTGGAAGACAATCTTTTCTTTCAGGAAGAATTGAAAAAAATTTAATGGGGAAACGGTCATCTCCTTTAACAGGCATCATTTAGCTTTTTTATAAAATTTTTTTTTCCTAAAAGTTTTTTTCTTAAATCTTTTTTTATCTTTTAATTCAATAATATTGTTCTCTTTTTTTTGAAGATTTAAATTTTTTAAAGTTTCATAATGTTCAATTAATTCAATTGTTTTTTTGGATTTATTTTTTAAATCAATTATATATTCAGGTATAATTAAATTTTTATCTGTTATTATATCTATTTTCATTTTATTTTTTTTTTCAAAAAAGGTAAGATTTTCTATAAAATTCTCTTTCAAAAAATCAGAAATTTTCTCACAAACTTTTAATTCCACGAATTTAGCTTTGTTTAGTACAGCTTTTAACTCAACAATTTTTAATAATTTTTGAGCAAAAGATTCATCGGTCAAATCTACCTTCCATTTCACAGCACTTTCTCTTAGTCTTTGTCTAGACATTTCCAATAATCCAAAATTACTTATTCGTCCAATTTGAATACGAGCTCTATCGGCTCTACATTTTTCTTTCAGTTTTCTTTCAACCATTCTTCTATTTCCATAGCTAAGCATGTCAATGAAGTCTATAATTATAAGTCCAGACAAATCTCTAATTTTAATTTGTCGGGCAATTTCATCGGCAGCCTCTAAGTTTGTGTCTAAGGCAGTACTCTCAACATTTTTCTGTCTTATTGAACTACCTGAATTAATATCTATTGAGACTAAGGCTTCAGTAGGATTTATGACCAAGTATCCCCCAGAGTTTAATTTTATTTCAGAATCAAATATTTGATTTAATTTTTGTTCTATTCCTTCCTCAATGAATAATGGAGTTTTACCTCTATATTTTTTAATTTTTTTTACGTGTGAAGGCATCATCATCTTCATAAAGTTTTGAGCTTTTTTATAACCATCATTTCCTTCTACTATGACATTTTTTGTATTTTCATCATACATGTCTCTCAGAGTTCTTTTGATAATTTCACTCTCTTGATGTATTAACGATGGCGCAATAGAGTTTAATGCATTATCTTTGATTTGGTTCCAATTATTTATGAGAGTATTTAAATCATGATTAATTTCATTTTTAGTTTTGTTACTTCCAGCCGTTCTTACTATTAATCCCATTTCTTTAGGAATTGATATATCATTTAAGATTGCTCTTATTTTTTTTCTATCAGCAGGATTAAAAATTTTTCTAGAAATACCACCACCTTTGGGAGTGTTTGGCATTAAAACAATATATTTTCCTGCAATTGAAATAAAGGTACTAAGTGCAGCCCCTTTTTGACCTCTCTCGTCTTTTAAAACTTGTACAAGAATTACTTGATTGGGTTTGATTACCTCTTGAATTTTATACCTTTTAAAAGAAAATTTGTTTTGCTTTTTCTTTTCTTTTTCGTCATCTAAATTTTCTTTATCCTGCTCTTGACTTTCCTGTTTTTCAATAGGGTCATCAATTTCTAATTTACCTTCAGCAAGATTTTCCTCCTCTTTTGCCTCAAACTCTTTTGAAAGTTCTTCACGTGCTTTTTCCTCTTCTTTTTTAATTATTTCTAAATCAGTTTTGGGTATTTGATAGTAGTCTGATTGAATATCATTAAAAGATAAGAAGCCATGCCTCTCTCTTCCAAAATCTACAAAGGCTGCTTGTAGTGAGGGTTCTATTCTACTTACTTTACCTAGGTAAATATTATTCTTAATTAAATTGTTCTTAATTCCTTCATATTCATAATCTTCAATATTATTATCAGATTTGAGAACAACTCTAGTTTCATTTGGATGCGATGCATCAATGTATAAATTTTTTTCCATAAATGTTTGGTTAATTGTTTCATTAAATTTTTTTAAATTTTGTTATAATCTTATGCCTTATCTTTACCAAATTCCTATATATAATGGAATTAAAATGACAAAATTTTTTAAAAAAAGCCTCATTATAATAATAACACTTTTTCTGTTATTTTTTTTTACGATTTTGGTCGTTTTATGGACTTTTTCAAACAATATCCCTGACTATAAATTTTTAAAAAACTATAAACCGCCAGTGTCAAGCAAAGTTTACTCTGGAGATGGTCAACTAGTAGCAGATTTTTCAAAAGAAAAAAGAATCTTTGTTCCTTTTGACTCAATTCCGAAGAATGTTATCAATGCTTTTTTGTCTGCTGAAGATAAGAATTTTTTTTCACACCCTGGAGTTGATGCCAAAGGAGTTTTAAGAGCCTTTTTAAATAACATCAAAAATATAATGTCATCAAAAAGACTTGAGGGAGCATCAACGATTACTCAACAAGTGGCTAAAAATTTTCTATTAACCAATGAAATAAGTTTAAATCGAAAAATCAAAGAAGCTATACTTGCATTTAGAATTGAAAGAGCGCTTAGTAAACAAAGAATTTTAGAATTATATTTAAACCAAATTTATCTTGGTAGTGGTGCTTACGGTGTAGCTGCAGCCAGTATAGAATATTTTGATAAATCAATTAAAGAACTTTCTTACAATGAGGCAGCTCTATTGGCAGCTTTACCTAAAGCACCCAGTAAATACAATCCATATAGAAATATTAAATTAGCAAAATTTAGAAGAAATTTAGTTCTTAAAAATTTATTAGATAATAAATTTTTAACAACTGAACAATACAAAAAACTCAAAGATGAAAAAATTCAATTAAAGAAAAATAAAAAAGTTTTTTTGGAGGATGCCCAATACTACATTGAGGATGTAAGAAAGAGTATTATTAACCAGCTATCATATGAGAAAGTTTATAAACAAGGTTTTAATGTAAATACTCCAATTAACTTAGAATTACAAAAAATTGCAACAAAATCTCTTAGAGATGGATTAATGATTTATGATAAAAGAAAAGGATGGCGTGGAGTTTTGACTAACATAGAATATCAATCCAATTGGTCAAAAAACTTAAATGAATTTGAATTAGAGAAATCAATAAATTGGGAATTAGCTATTATTAAAAAGATTGATCAATTTTCAATTTCTATTGAGACACAAAACAAAACTAGCGGAATTATACCATATAAAAATTTAAGCTGGTTAAAAAAAGATTTAAAAGAATTATTTAAAGTAGGAGATGTGGTTTATGTCGAAAAAAAAGATAAAGAAAATTTCAATCTAAGACAATTACCAAAAATAAATGGTGGAATAGTTGTAATGGATCCATATACAGGAAGAGTTTTAGCCTTAAGCGGAGGTTTTAGTTTTAAAGCAAGTGAATTTAACAGAGCATCACAAGCACTAAGACAACCTGGCTCAGCATTCAAACCATTTGTATATGCTTTAGCTTTAGAGAACAATTATACTCCAACATCATTAGTTTTAGATGCACCATTAGTTTTAGATCAGGGTTCAGATCTGAAGATGTGGAAACCAGAGAATTATGGTAAAAAATTTTATGGACCTTCAACTCTAAGAAATGGTTTGGAAAAATCTAGAAACTTGATGACAGTTAGAATTGCTCAAAGTTTAGGCATAGATACAGTCGCAGATTTTTCAAAAAAGTTAGGCATATATGAAAACCCTGAGGAATTATTATCCATATCTCTTGGGTCTACCGAAACAACTTTATTAAAATTAACTTCCGCTTATTGTGCTTTTGTAAATGGTGGAAAGTTAGTAGAACCAGTTTTGATAGACAGAATTCAAGATAGTGAGGGAAACACAATAGTGAATAATGAAAAAAGGTCATGCATCAATTGTTCTCAAATTTCTTTTTTAAGTAAAGAATATCCATTAGTTGAGGATTCTTTTAAGCAAGTTTTCTCATCACAAACCGCCTATCAAATAACTTCATTACTTGAGGGTGTCGTGCAAAGAGGAACTGGTAAAAAACTTAAAAAATTACAATTAAACTTAGCTGGCAAGACAGGCACTACAAATGAAAATACTGATGCTTGGTTTATAGGATTTACATCTAACTTAGTTGTCGGTGTTTATGTTGGAATGGATAATCCAAAACCTTTGGGTAAATACGAAACAGGCTCAAAAACAGCATTACCAATTTTTGAAAAATTTATAAAGGAAAGTGTTAAGAAATCAGAGGCAAGACCTTTTAAAGTTGCTGAGGAAATTACTCTAATGGTTGTTGATCCTCAAACTGGTCAAAAGGCAAAATTTTCCTCAAAAAACACAATAATTGAAGCTTATAAAAGTAAAAATGTCATTAATGGCAAAGTATTTTATTCAGATAATAATAGAATAGATACAAATAATATATTAAGGTTTTATTAATGGACTACAAATTCACAGATATAAAAAAAGAAATTGAGAAAATAAATCAAAGAGTTAAGGAGTATCTTTGAAAAAAATAATATATATTCAAAATTAGCAGATCATAACAAAAAAATGCTTAACGCTAATTTTTGGCAAGATAAATCAAGTTCTCAAAAAATCATTAAAGAAAAAAAATTATACGAAGATTTGATTGAGTCTTTTGAACAATCATCAAAAAAACTTGAGGATTTAAATGATCTAAATGAATTAGCAAACGAAGAAAATAACTCAATTATACAAGAGGATATCTTAAATAACATTCGTCAATTAAGAACAATAGTTAAAAGAAATGAAATAAATTGCTTTTTATCTAATGAAGCAGACTCTTTAGATTGTTATATAGAAATTCATGCTGGTGCAGGAGGTACAGAGAGTCAAGATTGGGCAGATATGTTGAGAAGAATGTATCTTAAATGGTCAGATAAAAAAAAATTTAAATCACATCTTATCAGTGAACATAAGGGTGATGAAGCAGGAATCAAATCTTCTACCATTAAACTTGAGGGCGCTTATGTTTTTGGTTGGTTAAAAAAAGAGTCTGGAATTCATCGTTTAGTAAGAATTTCACCTTTTGATTCAGGTGCTAGACGTCATACAAGTTTTGCAAGTGTCTGGATTTATCCCGTAATTGATGAAAATATTAAAATTGAGATAAATGATAAAGATTTAAGAGTAGATACTTACCGCTCAAGTGGAGCGGGTGGCCAACATGTAAATACAACTGATAGTGCTGTTAGAATTACTCATTTACCAACAAAAATTGTAGTTCAATGTCAAAATGAGAGATCACAACATAAAAATAAAGAAACATGTATGAATATGTTAAAAGCAAGATTGTACGATTTTGAAATTAAAAAAAAGGCAAAAAATACCCAAAATTTAGAATCAGCTAAATCTGAAATTGGTTGGGGACATCAGATAAGATCATACGTTCTACAACCTTATAGATTAGTAAAAGACAATAGAACTAGTTACGAAAGTACTAACCCAGATAAAGTTTTAGATGGAGAAATAGATAACTTTTTGGAACAATCATTGTATGAAGTAAGATGAGACTTTTTTATAAATCTCTAATTTCTTTAATTGTCGTAATTTTAATAATAATTTCTTATTTTACATTTATTGGAATTGAAACTGATAAATTTAACAGTCAAATATCAAACAAGATAAAAGGTATCAACCAAAATTTAAGCATTGAATTAAAAAAAATTAAATTAATCCTAGATCCAATTAAATTTAAAGTAAATGTTAAAACCATTGGACCTAAGATTAAAAATAAAAATAAAACTATAGAAATTGAAAGTATAAAAACTCTAATTTCCTTAAAATCTTTAATTGACAAAAAATTTTCTATTGAAAATTTAGAGATTTCTACAAAATCCATAGAAATTAATAATTTAATATCATTTATAAGATCATTAAATAATACTCCTGAACTTTTTGTTTTAGAAAAAATTACTGAAAAAGGATATTTTATTGCAGATATCAAACTTGAATTTAATAAAAACGGAAAAATAAAAAATAATTATAGAGTTAATGGATTTGTAAAAGATGCAAAACTTAATTTTTTTGAAAAATATAAAGTTGATAAATTAAATTTTATTTTCGATTATAAAAAAAATGATCTAATTTTGAATGATATTTCTTTATTTCTTAATGATTTAAATTTCAATTCAAATAAATTAACCATTCAAACTATTAAAAATGAATTTTTTGTTAATGGTAATATTAATAATCAAAAAATTAAACTTAAAGAAAAAAATTTAAATTTATTTTTTAAACCTTTTTTTCCAAATATTGATTTAAAAAGATTAATATTTAGCTCAAATAATATTTTTTCATTTAATATAAATAAAAAATTGAATTTAAAAAACTTAGAAATTAAATCAAAAATTTCCATAAATGAATTTTTAATTGGAAGCAATTTATCTCTAGAAGAAGTTTTTCCAAACTTTGAAAAAAAAATTTCATTTTCAAATAACTCATTAGAATTGAATTATAAAAAAAAGAGATTATCCTTAATAGGTAATGGCGATATATTAATACAGAATAATAAAGATTTTATTTCGTATAGTTTAGAGAAGACTAGCAAATTATTAAATTTCAAAACTACTTATGAAATGATTAATAATCCATTAAAGATAGATTTATTAAATTTCAAAAAAGAAAAGAGTGCCAAAACAGTAATTGATATAGAGGGCTCATTAAAAAGTAATAATCAAATTTTCATTAAATTGCTTTCTTTAAAAGAGGGAAATAATAAAATTGGTATTAATGATATTGTTTTTAATAAAAAATTAAATATTGTTGATTTAAATAAAATAGAGCTAGATTATTTCGATAAAGAAAAAAAAAAAAATTTTATTAAGCTATTTAAAAAAAATAAAGATTATTACATTAAAGGCTCACACTTTAATGCTAATGTCTTGATAGACAAATTACTTCATAAAAAAGGCTCAAAGTCAGATTTTTTTAATTTAAAAAATAAAGTAAATATTAAGATTGATAAGCTAAATTTAGATAATGAATTTGAATTAGAGAATTTTTCAGGTTTTTTATCTTACCAAAATCAAAAATTATTTAAAGCTGATTTAGAGGGAATTTTTTCTAATGGTAAGAAACTTAAATTTACATCTAATACAATTAACAGCAATCAAATAACTACACTTTTTGTTGACGAAGCTAAACCCATTGTTGGAAGATATAAATTTATAAAGGGATTTGATGAAGGAAAAATAGATTTTTATAGTTCAAAAAAAAATAATGTTTCTAATTCCACAATTAAAATTTATGATTTTAAGTTAAAAGAAATGCCGGTATTGACTAAAATATTAACTTTAGCTTCGCTTCAAGGTATTGCTGATATTTTATCAGGAGAAGGTATTAGATTTGATGAATTCGAAATGAATTTTACTAATAAAGAAAATTTAATGACCATAGAGGAAATCTACGCAATAGGACCAGCTATATCAATTCTAATGGATGGATATGTTGAAAAAAACAAACTTATTAGTTTAAGAGGCACATTAGTCCCAGCTACCACAATAAATAAATTTATTGGCTCATTACCAGTATTAGGAAAAATATTAGTTGGAACAAAAACTGGTGAAGGAGTTTTCGGTGTGAGTTTTAAGATAAAAGGTCCACCAAAAAATTTAGAAACTACCGTAAATCCTATAAAAACTTTAACTCCGAGGTTTATAACCAGAACACTTGAAAAAATTAAAAAAAATTAATTCAATTTAATTTTTATATGTCTTTTTTTGCCAATCGAGAGTTTTAAGTAATCTTTATTGAAAAAATCTTTTCCAATCATCAATTTTTCATCAGGTACAATCTTATCATTTATTTTAACAGCATTTCCTTTAATTAATCTTCTTATTTCACTTTTTGAAACTTCAAGATTTGACAAAAGAACAAGATCAATAATATTTATCTTTTTACTAACTTCATTATTTTTAATATCTATTGTTGGTAAGTTTGATCCCAAAGTCACTCCAGAGAATGCCTCCCTAGCAGCTTTTTCAGAATTTTTTGCATTTTTTTCACCATGAAGCATCGCAGTCGCTTCATTTGCTAATAAAACCTTTAGTTCATTAATGTCTTTATCTTTAATATTTTCAATTTGATTAAGATCTAAATCAGTAAAAAATTTTAAGAATTTGATTACATCTCGATCATCAGTATTTCTCCAAAATTGCCAGTAATCATAAGCTGAAAGAAATTTTTTATCTAACCAAACAGCACCACTTTCGGTTTTACCCATTTTCACACCTGATGCTAATGTAATTAAAGGTGTTGTAAGACCAAAAATTTCCCTATTAGAATATCTTTTCACTAATTCAACTCCGTTAACTATATTTCCCCATTGGTCAGACCCACCAATTTGTAATACACATTTTTCTTTTTTATTTAATTCCAAAAAATCATAAGCTTGCAAAATCATATAATTAAATTCCATATAGCTAAGAGATTGTTCTCTTTCTAATCTTAATTTAACACTATCAAAAGTTAACATTTTATTAATAGTAAAGTGCTTACCTACGTCTCGTAGGAAAGAAATATAATTTAACCCTTTTAGCCAAGAATAATTATTTACGAATATAGGTTTGGTTTTTGGATTATTTACAATTAAATATTTTTTTAAAATTTTCTTAATATTTTCAATATTTTTCTCAATATTTTTTTCATCTAATATTTTTCTCGTTTTATCCTTTCCAGATGGATCACCAATTCTTGTTGTTCCACCACCAAGTAAAACAATCGGTCTATGACCATGCTTCTGCATAAGTCTTAAACACATAATTTGTAGCAAACTCCCAACATGAAGACTTTCAGCTGTACAGTCAAAACCTATATACCCTTTAATTTTTTCTTTATCTAACAACTTAGAAAGTCCATTTTCATTGGTGCATTGGTAAAAATATCCCCTATCTTTAAATTCTTTTAAAAAATTATTCATATGACTATAGTTGCACAATATACATTATTTATTAAAAAAAAATATTAATGAAAAAAAAAGTATTCACAGTAATCGGAGTTATGACCGGAACTTCAATGGATGGAATAGATTTATCATTGATCAAAACTGATGGTTATGCTGAATTTACACCAATTTTGAATGAATATTTCGAGTTTGATGAAAAATTACGTAATAAACTTATTAATCTTCGAAATAAAATTTCTAATATTCAAGATTTAGAAACTAACGCTCTTGAACAAAACAACCTCGAAAGAGATTTAACGATATTTCACAATGTAGCAATAAATAAAATTATAAGCAAATTCAATGATGAAATTGATTTAATAGGAGTCCATGGGCAAACTATTTTTCATGATCCAAAAAATCAAATTTCTGTACAACTTGGCGATGCAAGATTATTATCTCAATTTACAAAAAAAATAGTAATAAATAATTTTAGAGAACAAGATTTAAAAAACGGTGGAAATGGTGCACCCTTAACACCCATTTTTCACAATTTAATCGGTAATCAAATTGCAGAAAATTTCAAAATACCATTTCCTTTGAACATAATTAATATTGGGGGTATTACCAATGTAACAAAAATATCAGAAAATCATGATCCAATTGGATCAAACTTGCAAGCATGCGATATTGGTCCTGGAAACTGTTTGATCGATGAATGGGTAAGATTAAATTCAAATAAAAAATATGATAAAAATGGAGATATTGCTAAATCAGGTAAAGTTAATAATCTGGTGTTAAATCAAGCAATAGAAAACTTTAGAATTGATTATACCGAAAAATCTCTTGATGTTAAAGATTTTGATATTTCTTTTGTAAGAGGTTTATCGTTAGAAGATGGTTGTGCAACATTGACAAGGTTTTCAGCACACTTAATTGCTCAAGGTATAGAGTATGTAAATAAAAAAAGTGATTTAGTTTCTACAAATAATTTTGTTTGTGGTGGAGGAAGAAAAAATAGATTTCTAATTTCAAATATAATTGAATGTTTGAAAAATAATGAAATTAAAATATTGAATATTGATGATTTTGGTTTTAATGGAGATTTTGTTGAATCTCAATGTTTTGGTTATTTAGCGGTTCGAAATTTTTTAAAATTACCATCGTCTTTTCCTCAAACAACAGGATGTAAATATCCTACAATTGGTGGAACTTTAACGAGAAATTTTTAACTAATATAGAGCCGTTTCTTTTTTGATATATTGATCTAAATTTTTTACTAAAGAATCCTCGTTTTTGGAAAAAAAATGATTGGCATTTGATACTGACTGAAATTCAACTTTAATTCCTTTTTGGGCACTCAATCTTTTATTAAGATCATTAATATATTCATTAGGTACTAGTTCATCTTTTTTTCCATAAATCATTAGTCCAGATGTTGGACAAGGTGATAAAAAAGAAAAATCGTAAACATTGGGTTGGGGTGAGATAGAAATAAATCTATTAATTTCTGGACGTCTCATTAATAATTGCATTGCAATCAAAGAACCAAAAGAAAATCCAGATACCCAACATTGTGAATTGTCGAAATTTTCTCTTTCTAACCAGTCTAATGCAGCCGCTGCATCTGCAAGTTCACCTTGACCATTATCGAACTCTCCATC
>MDTD01039129.1_pt1 | contig 51969 bp, 49 predicted proteins | sample 811221 | NCBI WGS metagenome assembly MDTD01 (sample SAMN05326646, study PRJNA326480) | marine metagenome | isolation source: seawater | place: Pacific Ocean: South West | collected 2011 | reverse complement strand
TTTGCAGGCGCTACAGTCGCTTCGAGCACCGGCATGACTTCATGCCGGCGGCAGGCGCTACGACTGGATGAGTGATCCAAACGTGGGCAGAGAGAACATGAACAACACGAAGCATAACGGATGACTGAGCCGGCAACTCCAGAGCGGCCCGACGTGCCAGCGAAATCCGCTGAGCCAAGAGGCAATCGCTGGGCAATGACCTTTACTTTGTCACTGCTCACGATGCTGCTCTCGCTGGGTGGGGCGGGCTATTGGTTTGGCTGGCCTTGGGCGCAGCAACAATGGCAGCGGCTCGATGCGATAGAGAATCAGCTCGCGACCTTGTCAGCTGAAAGCAAGCGGCCCCTTCCCGACCTACCGGCTTTGGCACAGGCGGCTGCCGACAGCAGTGTGCGCAGCACTTTCGGACAATTAGAGACCGATTGGCGGCGAGATTTGGCTTCGTGGCAAGCGCAACAGGCAGCCGAACGCGCTGAGTCCGCTCGCCAAATCAGTGATCGCATGGGGCGCGTTGAGAGCCAGATGGACAGGCTGCTCGCGGTAGACCGTCGCGCCTGGCTGGGACAGGAAGCGATTTTTTTGACGCGCTTGGCGGGCCAGCGGCTGCTGGTTGCCAGAGATGTCGAAGCAGCGATGAGCTTGCTCACGCAGGCAGATGATCTGCTTCGGGACACCGGTGAACCGCGGTTCGAGGCATCTCGTCTGGCCCTTGCGAAAGATCGCGCCGCACTCGCTGCCGTTCCGAGAATCGATCAGGTCGGTCTTTACGGCAGGCTATCGGCGCTGATCGACCAGATGCATGCTTTGCAGGTCGTGATGGAGATAGGACCGCAACGTTCTGCTGGGGTCACCGAGGTTGATGATCAAGAGTGGGGGGAACTGGCAAGCCGCTGGCAGGCGGCTTTAGCCGCACTGTCGGATCACTTGGTCATTCGGCGCCGCAGTGAGGACATCGCTCAACTTATGACGCCAGAGTGGGCGGCGTTGGCGCGACAGAACGGCCGCATGCTGCTTGAGCAAGCGCAGATCGCGATGCTATCGGCCAATCAGCCACTGTATGAACGTTCCTTGGATCGAGCACGAAACTTCGTCAGCTTGTTTTCGGAGCAGGACAGTGACCGGGTAAACAGCATCCTCGACGAGATTGGGGCACTCGAAGAAGAGGCCATCTCACCAGACCTCCCTGATCTGATCGAATCTCGCAGTCTGCTCGAGGCGCAAGTGAAGCGCCTCGGTCGAGAATCGGCAGACTGATCATGACTCGCTTGAGTATCTACCTGGTTGTGGGCCTGATCGTTGGCGCGATGTGGGTCAACGTCGGTACTTTGGATGCGGGGTATGTCTCGGTTGCCTGGGGTGATTCGCAACTGGAGACGTCGGCGTGGCTGGCCTTATCACTGCTTGTTGTGGTCACCATGCTACTGCTGTTCCTGTCTCGATTAGTTCGATCGGCACTGCGCGTTCCGGGTGCCATTGGGTTGTGGATGGGCAGCCATAGTCAGAGAGGCGCCCAGCTGCGCACGGATAAGGGGTTGGCGGCGTTTTATGAGGGCCGCTGGGATGTGGCTGAGCGTGCGCTGTCCAAGACCCGCGGCATGCGCGAATCCACCCTGTTGCATCCACTATATGCCGCGCTGTCTCTGGTGTATCTGGGGAAAACTGAACGCGCGCTGAAGCTCCTTGATGCGGCTGAGGAGGCAGACACCCTGCCGTCAGCAGTGACCGCACTGGTGCGGGCGGAATCTCATTTAATGAGCGGTGCCCTCGACCAAGCATCGCTGTCACTTGCCTCGCTCTCGGCGCAAGAGCTGGATACGCCGCGCGGTAAGTTCATTCGCTGTGATCTGGCATGGCAACAGAAAGACTGGCGCGAGGTGTGCAAGCTGGTTGCCGACGTCAGGGCCAGTCGCTTGTGTCCTCCGGGGATACTAGATCAGCGGGAGGGGCATGCGTGGCGCGAGGTGATGCGAGGGAGCGCCGCTCAGGATGTGATGGGTCTCTGGAAACAGGCCCCTGATCGACTCAAGGGTGAACATAGTGCGCTGTGGCAGGCGCTTGTGGAGCGGCTTGGTCACGAGCAGGATGCGGAGACCCTTCACAAGGCTGTATCGACTCGGTTGGAACAGTTCGGTGATCCCTTGACCCTGCAATGCGTGGCGAAGTTACCGGGGCACTCTGTGGCGAAGCTGAAAAAGCGCGTCGCGCGTTGGGTAGACCACGATATCGAAGGTGATTGCCATGCGGCGTTGGCTCACATCGCGGAGCAGAGCGGTGACGAGGCCGCGGCGGGTGATCTATGGCAGATTGCCTACGAAAGAAAGCCCTCGCCAGTACACGCTGCACGCTGGGCGAATTGGCTACGGCGAGCGGGTCATGATGAGCGCGCGAGTCAGTTGGAAGCTAAAGCACTTGCCGCCTTGATTCCGAATCAGGAGTGAAAAAGCACGATAAAGGGTAAAACCGCGGCCATTGCCAATCCATGGACTGGGAGAGGAATAACTATCGGCCTGGGAGGTCGATACCTAACGATGTCCAGAGTTGATCGACCCGTTCACGGGTGCCCGCGTCCATCTCGATCGTGCGGCCCCACTCGCGATCGGTTTCGCCTTCCCACTTATGCGTCGCATCCATACCAATCTTGGAACCTAGCCCTGCGACGGGCGACGCGAAGTCCAGATAGTCGATGGGTGTGCTCTCTACAATCGTAGAGTCTCGGGCGGGATCCATCCGCGTCGTCATCGCCCAGATCACATCTTCCCAGGAGCGTGCGTTGATATCGTCGTCTGTGACGATGATGAATTTGGTGTACATGAATTGGCGAAGGAAAGACCACACGCCGAACATCACACGCTTCGCGTGCCCGGGATATTCCTTGCGCATGGTGACCACGGCCATACGGTACGAGCAGCCCTCGGGTGGCAGATAGAAATCGCTGATCTCCGGAAATTGTTTTTTTAGGAGCGGTACGAATACCTCGTTAAGCGCCACGCCTAAGATGGCCGGTTCATCAGGTGGCCGGCCTGTATAAGTGCTGTGATAAATCGGATTTTCCCGGGTTGTCATGGCTTCTACGGTAAATACCGGGAAGCGCTCGACCTCGTTGTAATAGCCTGTGTGATCACCGAAGGGGCCCTCGTCCGCCATTTCAGTCGGATCGATATAGCCTTCTAAAATGATCTCACTGTGAGCGGGCACCATCAGATTGTTGTTACGGCAGGCATTTGTGATGCACTGCGTCAGGTCCGTCTTCTTACCCCGCAGCAAGCCGGCGAAAGCATACTCCGACAGGGCATCGGGTACGGGTGTCACGGCGCCCAGCGTCGTCGCGGGATCTGCGCCGAGAGAGATGGCAACGGGGTAAGGTTCGCCCGGCCGTTTGAGTTGCCAGTCGCGAAAATCCAGAGCACCACCGCGATGAGACAGCCAACGCATGATGAGCTTGTTGCGTCCAATCAGTTGCATCCGATAGATGCCCAGATTCATTCGCTCTTTCTCGGGCCCGCGGGTGATCACCAGTGGCCAGGTGACCAGTGGCCCGACATCCTCAGGCCAGCACGTTTGGATAGGTAATGTGGTCAGATCGACCTCTTCGCCACGCAGAATGACCTGCTGGCAAGGGGCCTTCTTGATCATATTGGGCCCCATGGTGAGTATCTTTTTCAGTAATGGGGCCTTGTCGACCAGATCTTTGAAGCCCTTTGGAGGATCGGGTTGCCTGAGGTAGGCCAGCAGTTCGCCCACGTCTCGCAGCGCCTCAACATTCTCCTCGCCCATCCCCAGTGCGACCCGGCGCTCGGCGCCGAAGAGGTTCGCCAGAACGGGGATATCAGAGCCTTTCGGGTTTTCGAAGAGCAGTGCCGGTCCGCCACCTCTCAAGGTGCGATCGGCGATCTCGGTCATCTCGAGATTTGGGTCAATCTCGGCAGTGATTCGGACTAGATCGCCGCGCCGCTCAAGGTCGCTGATGAATTCACGGAGGTCTACAAAACTGGGCATGGTGGCGGATTACTTCCGCTTCATGGATTTGAAGAATTCTTCGTTGGACTTGGTGTCTTTCAGCTTGTCGAGCTGGAATTCGATCGCAGGCAGATCTTCCATGCCATGGAGCAGCTTGCGCAGAATCCACATACGCTGCAGCTCCTCGTCCCCCGTGAGTAATTCCTCACGTCGTGTGCCGGAACGGCGAATGTTAATAGCAGGATAAACACGCTTCTCCGCAATTTTCCGGTCAAGGTGCAGTTCCATGTTACCGGTGCCCTTGAACTCCTCGTAGATCACTTCATCCATTTTGGATCCGGTATCGATCAAAGCGGTCGCAATGATCGATAGGCTTCCCCCTTCCTCGATATTACGTGCCGCACCGAAGAATCGCTTGGGGCGTTCGAGCGCATGTGCGTCAACGCCACCGGTCAGCACCTTGCCGGAACTGGGAATGACGGTGTTATACGCGCGCGCCAATCGCGTGATGGAGTCCAACAGAATGACTACATCGCGCTTGTGTTCCACCAGTCGCTTGGCTTTTTCAATCACCATGTCAGCGACCTGGACGTGACGTGACGGGGGCTCGTCGAAGGTCGACGCGACGACCTCAGCGCCTCGGGCACCCACTGAACGTTGCATCTCCGTGACTTCTTCAGGGCGTTCGTCAATCAGCAGCACGATCACGTAACACTCGGGGTTGTTCGAGATAATCGCCTGCGCGATGTTCTGCATCATGATGGTTTTGCCCGCTTTGGGCGGTGCAACCAACAGGCCACGCTGTCCTTTACCAATCGGGGCGACGAGGTCAATCAGGCGGCCAGTCAGATCCTCAGTGGAGCCGTTCCCTTTTTCCAGCGTCAGGCGCTCGTTGGGGAACAGTGGCGTCAGGTTCTCAAACAGAATTTTGCTTTTCGCACTCTCTGGAGATTCAAAGTTAACGTCCTTGACCTTGAGCAGGGCGAAGTAGCGCTCCGAATCTTTCGGCGGGCGAATCATGCCGGTCACAGTGTCACCGGTACGGAGATTGAAGCGGCGAATTTGACTCGGGCTCACATAGATGTCGTCCGGTCCTGCGAGGAACGAACTGTCTGCGGAGCGCAGGAAGCCAAACCCGTCCTGCAGAATTTCGAGTACGCCATCACCCCAAATGTCTTCGCCGCTCTTCGCATGTCGCTTCAGCAGGGCAAAGATGATGTCCTGTTTGCGAGAGCGAGCCATGTTCTCGATGCCCATCTCGCGGGCCATATCGATCAGCTCTTGCGTCGATTTGTTCTTGAGCTCGGTAAGGCTCATCGGGTTAGCGCTGGGTGTGTTAGGGTCGCGACGTGGTCGTCTCTGTCGACCCCGGCGGGATCTGCCTTGAGGCGCGCCTTCCTCTGTATTGGCGTCACCCTCAGGCGCCGTGTCGGCCGGTGCTTCAGAGGACTTATCCTCTGATGCTTCGGGTTCGGCTCCCTTGAGCTTTAAGGTACGGCCGCCTTTCTTGCCGGCATCTTCAAGGGCTTCGGCACTCTCCGCTTCGCTTGCAGCGGGGGATTCGGTGTTGGTGGCTTCCAACTCTTCGGCATTGGCGCTGGTTTGTTCTTCCACGAATGACTTCCAACTTAATCAGAAATGTAAAAAAGGAAACGTTGTGCTCCCGCGGCGCTTATTGCTTCTTGTGCTTGTGCGTCTCGGGATGTGGCAGCACCTGACGGATTTCTTCGCTTCGGGAAAATACGCGGCCGATCGACTGGAGCGCAATGAAGTGAAAAAGGAAAAGGTGTTAGGTGCTGCGGGAGCCGTTTGGTCCCAATAGCCGGCAAGTTAGCACCCGGGAACAGGCGCGTCCAGCAAAATATTGTCAGGTTTTTGGGGGGTGCTGTGCGTTAGACAGCGCTGTCGACGAACTCTGCCAGCTGCGACTTGGACAACGCGCCTACCTTGGTATCTACGGCGTTTCCACCCTTGAACATGATCAGTGTCGGTATACCGCGGATATTAAATTTCCCCGGCATATCAGGGTTGGCATCGACGTCCACCTTACAAACTTTGACTTTACCCGCATACTCCCCGGCGATTTCTTCCAGGATAGGCGCGATCATCTTGCAAGGCCCACACCATTCCGCCCAAAAGTCTACCAATACGGGAACATCGCTGGACAACACCTCCGCGTCGAAGTTGTCGTCAGTTACGTGCAGGATATCAGCGCTCATGTTGGCTCCGTTTACAGATCTGGGGTATCGCCCGGGTCACTCAATTATAAAGTGTCTAAACACGATAAGGTGTCGGAGTGAAAATAGCCTACTGGCCCGTGACCATCAAGGCTTGGGTGCTCAGTAGAGGAAGACGTATGACTGAGGACACGGCGGCGTGGTGGGTGTATCTGTTGCAATGCAACGATCAGAGCCTTTACGTGGGCATCACCACTGACTTACAGCGCCGACTACAGGAGCACAACGGCGCCACCCCGGGTGGCGCCCGCTATACGCGATCTCGCCGGCCTGTGCGTTTGGTATGGTCCGAGCCCAGCGACTCCCGGTCCGCAGCCGCACAGCGTGAGGCTGCCATCCGCAAGCTAAGCCGTATACAGAAAGAGCAGTTGATACAGGCTTTTGTGGGGGACCCATCACAATGACGGTAGAGAAATTTTGGGAGTGGGCGTTAGCCCGATACGGTTGCACCGAGAGCCAACAGCTGCTGTTGCGCCTTCAGCATGAGGGGGACCTCGTCATCCTCGAGGCATTGTTCGCCGGTTGGCTGGCGCACTGCGGGCAGCGTTGGCAGGGGAGCGACGTTGACCATATGCATGGCGTAACCGCTTCCTGGATGGACGAGGTCGTTTTGCCTTTGCGGATGACGCGCGAGAAGTGGAAAACCGACCCGGATCGGCAGCAGCAGCGCAGCTTACTCTTGCAGCTCGAGGTCCAGGCTGAGCGGCACTTGGCAGATTTGATCTGGTTCGCTCTGTCAGAATCTCATCGACTCTCGCATGCTCACTCCGAATCGGTTCGCCCTGACGAGATGTCTCAATTGATGGCAGAAAATCTATCGGTGCTGCCCATATTCCGCCGAGGTGAATATGTCTCTGAACGCGAGCAACTTGTGGCACTGCTGTGCGAGGCAACGTAACATCGCCACCCGGTTTACACGAACAGTGGGAGAAGAGCTGATGAGTACCCCGATTAAACTACTGATTGGTCTGGCAACTTCCTTGTTGCTGGCTGTCACTTTGGGTTGCGATGGCGCCCCGAAAGAGGAGGAAGTCATGCTGGAGACGACAGACGCGCGGCTAAGCTACGGTATTGGTCTGCGGATGGGTCAGAGAATGGCAGCAGATGGTATGACGGTTGATGTCGCTGCTTATGCGGCCGGTCTTCAGGACGCCATGGCTGGCGCAGAGTCAAAAATGACCGAGGAAGAGATCAATACTGAAATGACTGCCTTCCAGGAGCGTCGTCAGGCAGAGGCCGAAGCCGAGCGTACCGCGCTGGCACAAACCAATCTCGAGGCCGGCAGAACGTACATGGCAGAGATGAGTGCCCGTGAAGAAGTGCAGACGACCGAATCGGGCTTGCAGTACATCGTCGTTGAGCCGGGTGAGGGTGAAAATCCTGTGGCTGAGGATTCTGTTGAGGTCCATTACGAAGGCCGGCTGATCGACGGCACGGTCTTCGATAGCAGTTTCGAGCGCGGTCAAACCGTCACTTTCGGCCTGACGCAGGTGATTGCGGGCTGGACGGAAGGGCTGCAGCTAATGAAGCCCGGCGGCAAATTTAAGTTCATCATTCCGCCGGAGTTGGGCTACGGCGAGGGCGGTGCGGGTCAGATGATTGGGCCGAATGCCACATTGATGTTCGACGTAGAGCTGATCGCAGTGGTCCCCACAGTAGACGACTGAGTTTTCTGCTCTTTTTGTCGATCTTAAACGCGCATCGAAATGGTCCCCGGAAAATACAGAACAACTACGGGGGCCTTGAGTTCTTCTTAGCCCAAACATGGGCTGTTAGGCACAGCTTGCTTTGACTAATCCCTGTCCCGGCGTTCGTAAGGTTTTCTGCTGGGCGGACCACTTAAAGGCTTGACCTGCAAGCCCATGAAATCTGTGGTCTCTTCTGTTAGCTCCCCATCACTGTCGTAACTGCCATGATCGGATGGTGTGGATATGGCCTTAGCCTTAAAGCACGCTGACGCGGCAGCCATGCGTGCCATTCGAGCGGTATCCGCATCCCACCAATCGCCCGCGCCAGCTTCCATCTCAATGATCGTGTCTTCTATGACAGCATCACAGTCAATTGCGGCGGCGTAGGCTGCATTGCTAAGGGCAAATGTCAGCGGCGCGAAAAGGAGCTTAGTCGGGCATCTAAACAACATTTGGTCATCCTCCAAGAGAGCCGTGTCGAGAGGGTTTGTCTACGCCGCAGCGCATTGCTCTGGATTAGCCTTGAATGGAAAGAAATTTGAGATTCAATCTATCGCGCTATGTTTGTGCGACTGCGCACCGCTTTGGAGCGTTTGTTCAGCTATATCGGATATGAACAGTGCGTACTAAAGCTGTTCGGGCAATGATTTTACATAAAAGTGTTGTTAAAACAGTCACATGGAAAATTTGGCCCGTCTTTTGCAAATCACTTCGTGACCGGAGCGAAGCACTACTCACCAAGGTCCGTTGGTAACTGTGCCGGTCCTAACATACGACATCACGAGGAACTATCATGTATACAATTACTTCCCGCTACAGATTTGGCGCAGCTGTTTTACCCGCTGCATTGCTATGCGCGTTTGCGTCGTCATCCCATGCTGGGGAATGGTCTGCCAACGCTTCTATGACCAGTAACTATATCTGGCGTGGTCTAACGCAAACCGAAAACGAGGCTGCTGTTCAGGGAGGAATAGACTACGCTGCGGATAATGGGTTTTACATCGGAACCTGGGCGTCAAATGTCAACTACGGTGCAGGTGATGTGTATTCATATGAACACGACATCTATGCCGGTTTTGCCTTCGACACCGGAGCGATCAGTTGGGACATTGGCTACCTATATTACAACTACGATAAGGAGGCTGAGTTCGATTTTGGCGAGGTCTATATTGGCGTAGGAATTGGTAATTTCAGCGCACAATACAATGTGCTGGCTGATACTGAAGCTGACGAGGCTCCAGGCCAAGACTTTGGGTTTGGCGAGGCTTACTACCTGTCATTAGATTATGGCTTTGAGCTTAGCAATGGCGTAGGGATTGGGCTGCACATCGGACACCATGATGGCGACTTTGCCGAGGCTTTCAACGGCAACGCTGAAGGTTATTACGATTATAACGTCAGCATTTCGAAGGGTGGTTTCACATTTATGATATCGGACACTGATGTCAAAGGTGGGGCTGCAGAGGGAGGTTACGACAACGATCAAATGAAATTTGTCGTCTCGTACGCAGTTGATATTGCGATGTAAGCGTGTAGGCAAAAACGCCGGCCGGGACCCCTCTGCATCATTGTAAGTCGTTTACCTTGTCATCGGTGTTCCCATAAGCCTCTTTGCTGGCATTGAAAAGCGCTCCTCGGAGCGCTTTTTTTTTTGATAATTCACCTGTGCTGGGGAGGTAAATCAGTGGTATTGAGAATAAAACTGCGCGAGATACTGATCAAAAGACGGTTGTTCCTGGGCTTCCAGATCTTGTTGCATCTTAAGTGAGAGTCGCGCCTCGTCCTCGAGTCTTGTCAGCTCCGACCCCGACAAAGAGTGCGAAAGATGCGCATCGTGCCACTGCGACGAATATCGTTTGGCCAGCTGCCAAAAGCTGCAACCTGTATCGTCCATTTCACTTAATATTCTTGCAGAAAAGGTCAGCGAAGGGTCCATGACTTTTTGGTACGCGTCGGCCACCACGCGAGTGTAGTCACCGACACTGCCTGGTAACTCGTCAAACCAACCCGCTATTTCCCTCATTTTGGAGATAATCGGAAGTGCTGAGTCTTCTCTGGAGACCTCATTATTATTTGCTGCTAAAAGCGTTAGCCCAACCTCCCTTCCTCGGTTGACGATGCGCTCCATATTAATTTTGTTTCGTTGTTGGCCCCGCTCATCACACAGTGGGCTATCGTCAATCAGGCAAGCCATCAGGAAGACATCCAGCAAACGCATGGTGTCAGCATCGATCCCAAGTGGTACAAACGGATTGATATCAATGCACCTGACCTCAACGTATTCAATGCCGCCACGTGCTAAAGCAACAATCGGTGCTTCACCCGTTTGTGTCACGCGCTTGGGCCGGATCGGACTGTAGTACTCGTTTTCGATTTGCAGTAGCGCGCTGTTCAGCTGAGCGCGCTCGCCGTTATCCATTATTTGGAAATTAGCGTAGGGCATATGAGGTGTCAGGATGGCCTCGCGGAGCGTGCGAATATATTGTTCGATATCGTTATAACAGATAGCCAGCCCGGACTGCGCGTTACTCGTGTAACCCAGATTTCCCATGCGCAAGCTTGTAGCGTGGGGAAGAAAAAAGCTGTGATGTTCATCGCCTAAGGGCTTAAGGGGGTGATTCTTGTTCCCTTGGACAAAACTCGCGCAAACCGCCGGTGAGGCGCCAAGCAGATAGAGCAGCAACCAAGCCCGCGAGAAGAAATTGCGGATCAGGGCCAGATATCCCTCGGTTTGAAAATCCCTCCTCGTCTGACCGGTGACCGATTTCTCATGGGCAGCAGTCCAAAAAGCCTCCGGTAACGAAAAGTTATAATGGATTCCAGCAATTGCCTGCATGCGCCTGCCATAACGGACGCTCAGGCCGTTACGATACACGCGTTTCATTTTCCCCACATTAGAGCTGCCGAATTCGGCAATGGGAATGCCAGCATCGCCATGCACAATGCACGGCATGCTGGCACTCCACAATTGCTCACCATCCAGTTGTTGCGCGGTAAAGCTGTGGAGTGCCAGAAGTGCGTCTTCAGTGGCTTCGATGGATGATGAGACAGGAGTGATGAATTCTAAGAGAGACTCTGAGTAATCTGTGGTGATAAAGGGGTGCGTTAGAGCTGAGCCGAGTCCCTTGGGGTGCGGAGTCTGGGCGAGCGTTGCCTCCTTCCTCGTCACCCTGAGGCTTTCTTTTTCCACCCCACGTCGAATCTTCGCGAGCCAGTGCGGCTGAGCCTCGAGTAGTTGGCGGAAGACGGTTGGCGGATTGGTCACACGGGCTCCTGTGTGAGGAAATGACGGTGATCGCCCTGTGCGAAAACCGTGTTCCCGGGTCGGGATGGAGCGGAGTGTAAGGCTCTCAGGACTTACCGTACAGAGCAAAAGGGGCTCGGTGCGATATCTCGCACTGGGATCAGCGCACATGGAGGTGTGCCAATCATGCGAATCTATTCGTGGTTAACAATCTTGGCTCAGCGGGAGGGACCCGACCTGTCCCTTGCGACGGGCGCACCGCCCTGTGCCAAGTTTGAAGGTGAACTCTAAGCGCTCTCGGGAGGGGTGTTAACGCCCGGTGAAATCGCCGACATTGCCGATGAACTAATGGACGAAACCCAGCGCGTAGATTTCGCTCGCGATCTGGAAATGAACCTCGCGATTTCACTGCCCGGGTCGGGACGCTTCCGGGTGAACATTTTCCGCCAACGTAACGAAGTCAGTATCGTCGCGCGTCATATCGTGACGGATATCCCACAGTGGGACGTATTGGGTTTACCAGCCGTGCTGACTGACCTGATCATGCGCAGGCGTGGGCTCATTTTGTTTGTCGGTACTACGGGGTCGGGAAAGTCGACCTCGTTAGCCGCGATGATCGATTACCGCAATAGTCACGCCAGTGGGCACATCGTCACGATTGAGGATCCTGTCGAGTTTGTGCATCGCCACAAGAAATCGATCGTCAATCAGCGCGAGGTCGGCGTGGACACGCGCAATTGGCACAACGCCCTGAAAAACACCTTGCGACAGGCTCCCGATGCCATATTGATAGGGGAAATCCGAGACCGGGAAACCATGGAGCACGCGATTTCGTTTGCCGAGACCGGGCACCTCTGTATCTCCACGCTCCATGCCAATAATGCTAACCAGGCGCTTGACCGCATCATCAATTTTTTTCCGGAAGAAAAGCGCCAGCAGCTGAAAATGGATTTGTCGCTTAATCTACAGGCCTTTGTTTCTCAGCGGCTCATTCCCAACGAGGCCGGGGGACGCAGTGCAGCGGTAGAGGTGATGCTGGGATCCCCCACCATCAAGGAGCTGATCCTCAGGGGTGACATCGGTGGCCTCAAGGAGATCATGGAGAAATCAAAAGACCGGGGTATGAAAACGTTCGACATGGCCCTGTTTGATTTGGTTCAGTCTGGTGACATTAGCGAAGAGAATGCGTTGCGTAATGCAGACTCGGAAAACAATCTGAGACTGAGGTTAAAACTCGCGTCGGAAACGGATCGAGAAGGGGAGAAGACGTCGTTCAGCTCGGAAGAGTGCCTGTAAGTACGCTGCTACTGAAGTTGGCCTAAGCGTTCTGCGCCAGCGGTCGTCGCGAGCGTCTGCTTGAAGCTGGTTCTGTGCTCAAGGATATCAACCATGTCTCGCTCGATCAGCGTGACCAGCTGCGGCACCGTCAGTTCGCGCAGTTTGATGCCGTCGCGATTGCTGAAGATATAGCTGTCGTTTTCGAGATCTCTCACCGCGACCTTTGCCATGATCGGTGGTTCACGATCGTGGAATCCCAGCCACGTACCGATTGGAATTCGCAATTGCAAAACCGTCTTTCGGTCAAATGGTTGCTCGGCGCTGGTTGTTTGGTTGCCGGCCTGTGCCTCAGTGGGTGCGAGCGTTTGGGACATCTCAGCACTTCTGGTTTCGGCATCGCTGAGTCGCCGCGCCGCTTCGTCTCGCTCGCGAGCGCGTTGAGCGGCTTGCTGCGCCGCCTCCTCGGCGAGCGACTTTTCCGTCGCGGCTTGTTCAGCTGCCTTTTGGGCTCGCACCGCGGTATGTTCCTCTACAGACTCGACCAAGGCGCGCGAGAAGGTTTGGTGGGCGTCCAGTTTTTGGGCTTCACCCGAGTGAAGCATGGTCATCAATTCGTCAGTGCTCAGTCGCAATGCGCTTGCACCGGTGAAATCCATAAAAATGAGATAGGTATTTTCAGCGAGCGTGCCTGCCAATCTCAATCGGCGGAATCCCTCCGGTTGCTGGATGTGGTACCACTCGCCGGGTTCGATGCCTTTTTCGCTGAGTTGCTCCGCAGTGATGGCCCGCCAGACGGAAGCGGGCTGACCGTCCAGCGTGACGGACTCGCGCGGCCCCGTGTCCTGACCGGACGTCTGTCTCAGAAGAAGGTACTCCGCTGTCGAAGACGCGCTTTGAGCGCGATCATCCGAAAAGCCGACCTGTTGCAAGATGGCTTTGATCTCCCCGGGCAATTGATTGGGCGCGACGCTAGCTGGATCGGCTCTGCTATCTCGGGCAGAGGGGTCGATGAAGGGATCGACAAGGCTTGTCGTGACCGACACGTAACGCTGCCACAGCTCACTCCCGACGCCAGTATTCTGAATCACGTCTGATGCAGCCTCGAACCAATCGCCACCGATCAGGGCCGCTAGCGTTGACGGTACTTCGTGTTCGCCAAGGATCTGCGCAAGGGTCTGGCCGATGATGCGTCGGGTCAGTGTGCCCCCTGCCGCTAACTGCTCTCGCTCGACGAGACCCTCGTCGAGGCGTTCCAATTGCTCGCGATGCGCTCCGATCTTTTGCTCCAGCAAATGGAGCGTATGGTCCACGGCAGGCTCGCTGGGAAAATCCTGCAAGCACCGTTGAATCGCTTCGTCGACGGCCTCGAGTGCCGGGCGTGCAGTTTTGCCAAGATCTCCTGACCATCCCGTGAAGCCGGCGTGCAAGGTGTCGAGTAAGCGATGTAGCGCATGAGCACCTGGCGTAAAAAAACGCTTCTCTTCACAGGCGAAGGCGGCCGCTAGCGGTCTCATGGCCTGCAGACTGTTTTGGATTTCGCTGTCGATCGGATACTGTGCGAACCAGTTGTCGAATGTGGCATCTACCCACGCCAATAACGCGGAGGCTTCCGCGTCGACTGCCTCACGACTGACGCCAGACAACGCCCGCTCAAGCGATCCTTGAGGTTGGGTGCTGATACCGGCCAAGGCCTCGACCAGCGCGCTGCCACTCAAGGTGCCGTTACGGGCGGGATTACCAAAGCCAGTGTGGACGTCGATCTCTAAGGATCGAGTCAGGGACAGGCGCTCATCATCCATGGCGAAACTCCTGATAACACCGCTTGGCGCAGGTCACCCTGCTGAGGCCGGCCTTGGCCAAGCCAAACGGTCGATTTAGCGCCTATCTGACAAAAGCTTGTCGATGATGCGCTCCAACTGTTTGAGATTATTACACTCTTTTGCCAAGTGACAGTGTCTTTTCACCAGTAACATTTCTGAATCGCCCGTGCCCCAGAGTCGCAGCGATTCGGGGTTGAGCCAAATCACCTGTTTTGCGCGCGCCTTGATCTCCCCAAGCAGGTCGACTCTTGGATCGGCTTGATTATTGCGGGCGTCACCCAAAATGATGACGGTGGTTGCACTGTTGACCTCTGCCAGCGCAAGGTCCGAGAAGTCCTGCAGTGCTCGCCCGTAATCCGTCGCACCGCCATATTTCAAGTTGACCCGCTCGATTGCCTCCTCGACAGGTAGCTGGGCGAATAAATCACTGACCTCACCCAGTGCTGCTGAGAAGGCAAAGCTTCGCGTTCGTGGCAGCACGTCTTGAAGCGCATACAGAAACATCAGCAAAAACTTAGCGTAAGCGGCCACTGAACCACTGACATCGCAAATTGCCATGATCTGAGGGCGTTTTCGCTCTGTTTTGCGCCAGCGGGGATGAAACGGCACGCCGTCGGTCGGTATGGCCCGACGCACCGTCTCGGCCACATGCAACTTGCCGCGACGAAAGCGTCGCCGGCGGCGGCCGTGCCGGGCTGCAAGTTTGCGGGCCATGCGATCCATCAGTCTCTTCAAACGCGCCATATGACTGTGATCGACATTACCTAGCTTGAGTTTTGACAGCGATTCATCCAGCAGGTCTTCTGTCGCGGCGCTGGCGTGGATCAGGTAGGCACGCTCAACGCGGTCTCTGACCCGTTCACGCAGTTGCTCTCGCAGGGCCTGCACCGCCTCGAATGCGGCTGGTTCGCTCTGCTCAAATTCGATCGCCGCTTCCCGGAGCGCTTCGTCGCCCAACGCATCGAGCATCTTGCGAACGTATTGACCTCGCTGGGTAAAGAGAGAGATTTCTTCTACCTTCGCTTCAGCCGCCGCTGTCTCAATGGCGACTGACAGCGATGTTTCGTCCTGTGACTCCAATGCGTCGAAAAGTGCGCTACCGCGGAGGCCCTCCAGCGGATCCACGTTGGGCTCGGCCTGTTGCTCATCCGGCGAGGGTTCACTGGCCTGCGAGGGATTGTCTGAGTCGCCGTCCGTACGGTGCGGCGCCTGCTGGGCGCGCGGTTGCTGCGTACTGGGATGAAAGTACTCGTCGAAGGCCGCTTCAAATAGCGCTAACTCGTCTTTGGACTTGGCGAGGGCTGCGGCGAGACCGTTCTTCAGTAAGGTTTTGTCGGTGTAGCCGGTTAATTCGGTGACCTCGACCGCATCAAGTGTGTCGGCTGGCGAGACGGGGATTTTCTTTCCGCGCAAGTACTGCACAAAGGCCAGTAGTTGATCGCTGCTGGCGGAAGGTGAGACTGAGTTTCCCGGTGAGGGCTTCAATGCGTCTAACCCGCGGCGGCGGCCATCAGTTTAGGTAGTTGCCCCTTCGCCGTCTGGATATCTTCCTCGTACTTGAGGAGCACATTCAGCGTGTCGGTCACAAGGGCGCTGTCCAGATCCCGCGCATGAAGCAGCACGAGGCTTTTTGCCCAATCCACCGTTTCGGATATGGCGGGGGCTTTTTTGAGATCCAGTGAGCGAACCGCCTGCACGAATCGAACCAGTTGGTCGGTCATCGACTGGGCGAGGTCCGGTACGCGACTGGCCACAATACGTGCTTCCAGTTCGACAGTGGGAAACGGAATGTACAGGTGCAAGCAGCGCCGCTTGAGCGCATCTGACAGGTCTCGGGTGTCGTTACTGGTTAAAAACACCAGCGGCTTGGAGCGCGCCTCAATGGTGCCCAGCTCCGGAATGGACACCTGAAAATCAGATAGCACCTCTAGTAGGAGAGACTCGAATTCGAAGTCTGCCTTGTCGATTTCATCGATCAAGAGAACGCCGCCTTGTTGCTCTCCCATCGCCTTGAGCAGTGGGCGCGACTCGAGGAAGTCCTCTGAGTAGAAGACATCACCGAATTGACGCAGCCGCGCCATGGATTCATAGAGTCCTTGCGCCCCCTCCAGCACGTCGCCTAACTGCTCTTTGAGCAATTGCGTGTAAAGCAACTGCTTGCCGTACTTCCACTCATACAGCGCCTTGCTCTCATCCAGCCCTTCGTAACACTGCAGCCTAACCAGCGGCCGATCGACCACCATCGCACAGGTTTTCGCCAGTTCGGTCTTGCCGACGCCCGGCGGGCCCTCAATTAATACCGGCTTCTCCAGTGCGGCCGCTAATCGCACCACAGTGGCAATACGGCTGGTACAGATGTAGCCGGCAGATTCAAAAGCCTGCTGGATCGCATCAACATCGTGCAGGGCGGGGTAGTGGTTATCAGACACAGGTTTCTCTCGATGGTGGTGGTTCAGCCGCCTGTTGCGTTCATAAAACGCACAATTTGTGGCTGGTCAGTTCGGTCGAAGTTATGACGTTCGGGCTTGATAGACAGACTATCCATAATAGTGGTTTTGATGTCCTCATCGCTGCAACCCGACCGGAGCAGACCGCGCAGGTCTATGGACTCCTCGTTGCCGAGGCACATCAGTAAACGGCCTTCAGCACTGATACGTAGCCGATTACATTGGGCGCAGAAGTTGTGGCTGTGCGGTGAAATGAACCCGACCTCAGTGCGGGTCCCCGCAATGAGAAAGTCCCGCGAGGGGCCGGCATTCGCCTGGCTATTCAGCGCGTGTAACTCAAAATGTTGCTCGAGTTCTGCTTTGAGCTCGTCCGATGATACGTAGGCGAGCGCTTTGCCTCCCACGTTGACTTGCCCAAGGGGCATTTCTTCAATAAAGGCAATGTGGATGTTTTTGTCTATCGCGAAGCGCGTGAGCGACAGCACTTCATCCCGGTTGAGGCCTTCCAGGATCACAGCATTGAGCCTGATTCGCTCAAAGCCTGCGGCGATAGCGGCATCAATACCCCTCATAACAGCGTCGAGGTAGCCGATTCGGGTAATCGCGTGGAAGCGCGACGGGTCCAGACTGTCCAGGCTGATATTGACTGAGTTGACGCCAGCCTCGCGGAGCTGGGGTGCTTGTGCAGCAAGCTGGCTGCCGTTGGTGGTCAGGGCGAGTGTCTCCAAACCGGGCAGATTGCCAAGGCCTGTGAACAATTCGTCGACGCCGCGGCGAATAAGCGGTTCCCCGCCTGTTACGCGGATCTTGCGAACGCCTAGCTCAGTGAATAGCCGAGCCGTTCTGACGAGCTCCTCAATCGTCAATACCTGCGTGCGGGGCAGGAACTCCATGGTCTCTGCCATGCAGTACTGGCACCGAAAGTCGCAGCGATCAGTGACAGATAGACGCAGATAGGAGATCCGGCGATCGAAGCTATCCATCAGCTGCGCTGGAGAGGTGGGTGACATTCGGGGAGTTTACACAAGGGCGAGGGTTGGAGAGCATACAGCAGATGACGTTGACGACCTACCTTGACCCCAGAAAGACCATTTGGCCCGGATTGCTCTCGGGTCTGTGTCTGGTATGGGTGCTGTCCGCCGCTGGGCAAAGCCAACCGATCGTGGTGACCGCGCTCGTAGCGTGGCTGTGCATGATGTGGTGGATTTTCGAGCCCATCCCTATCCCAGTGACGTCTCTGTTGCCGATGGCGGTATTCCCGTTAACCGGTGTTTTGACGGCTCAGCAGGTCGGCGCATCCGTTGGGTCGCCGCTGATTATTCTGTTGATGGGTGGGTTTTTGTTATCCCGGGGCATGGAAAGCACTGGCGCCCACCACAGGATTGCCTTGACGGTCGTCAACGTTGTCGGCGGGCAGCGCCCCAGGCAATTGGTGCTCGGCTTTATGCTGGCGGGGGCGATGCTCAGCATGTGGATTTCCAATACCGCATCGGTGTTGATGCTCATGCCCGTGGCGTTAGCAGTTCTGGCCTCTTGTTCAGACCGTTCCGTGCTCGCACCCCCCTTACTGCTCGGGTTGGCATGGTCTTGCAGCATCGGTGGTTTGGGTACACCGATCGGGACGCCCCCTAATTTGATCCTTGTGCAGGTGCTCGAGGAAAATACAGGGCAAGTGATCAGTTTTAGTCAGTGGATGACGTGGGGTTTGCCGGTTGTCGGCATCCTGCTTCCGCTCGCTTGGTTGTGGGTCACCCGGGGGGTTCCCCGTGAGCTGGATGTGACGCTCCCCGCTGTCGGCCCTTGGCGCAGTGCAGAGCGGCGTGTGCTCTTGATATTTGGGTTGACGGCGTTGGCATGGATTACTCGCGCAGAGCCCTTTGGCGGTTGGCAGCAGTGGTTGGGTTTTCCCTCTGCCAATGATGCTTCAGTGGCCTTGCTGGCGGTCATCGCGCTGTTTATTGCACGGGATAGCGGGGGCGACGCGTTGATTACCTGGCAGCAGGCGAGTCAGATCCCATGGGGTGTCTTACTTTTATTTAGTGGCGGGATCTGTCTGGCGCGCGCTTTTATTGCTTCGGGTTTGAGTGCACAGGTGGGAGATGCCATGACATTGGTCACCGCGCTGCCTGTCTTTGTCATGATGTTGCTGCTGGCGCTCTGCGTGACATTTCTCACCGAAGCGACCTCTAACACCGCGACCACGGCGTTGCTGATGCCCCTTTTGGTGGCGGTTGCAGTGGCTTCTGACATGGATCCACTGTGGCTCATGGTCCCGGCCGCGCTCAGTGCAAGTTGCGCCTTTATGCTACCGGTGGCGACGGCGCCGAACGCCGTGGCTTTTGGCAGTGGCGAGTTGCCCATACAGCGCATGGTGCGAGAGGGATTTGTGTTGAATCTGATCGGAGCGGGGGTGATTGCCAGCGTGGCCTGGCTATTACTGATCTAGCGTTTTATCGAGAGTGAACTTGATTGAACGCCAACCTAATCATGCGAAGATGTCTTTAGCCGCCCCCCCCCGAGAACCCCGTCATTCTGGGGCCCCGACTCATTGCCGACGAATAATGCCTTTCGTGAATTGTACGTAGCAGAGAAGCTGCGCGCCCCAATGATGTGGGGCGCACAGTGGTGCTGTGGTCAAAGTAGTGTCATCATGGTCTCTGCTGAGCTGACATCAACACCAGGACCCTCCTCGACGTTAAGGTGTGTGATGTTGCCGTCCTCCGCAATCAGGGCGTACCGCTGACTCCGCATGGCCATCCCGAATCCAGTAGCGTCCATCTCCAGACCAAGGGCTTGCGTAAATTCTCCATTGCCATCGGCCAACATGACGATTGAATCATTAGAGTTTTGCGCTTCTCCCCAGGCATGCATTACGAATGCATCGTTTACCGACAGACAGATTATTCCGTCGACGCCCATCTCTTTAATTTTGTCTGCATTGGCGACGTAACCCGGCAGGTGGGTCATTGAGCAACCGGGAGTGAAGGCGCCCGGGACGGCGAACATCAGAATCTTGTTATTGTTGAAAAGTTCAGCAGTCGAAACTGGCGCGGGCCCCTCGCTACCCATTACGGATAAAGTACAGTTCGGGATGCAATCTCCTACGGCGATAGTCATGGTTAAGCTCCATTCTTCTCGGGTTCAGACTTGTTTGTCACTTTTTCGCATTTGATGCGGCGCAGCCAGCCATTCGCAACACCAGAATAGTACCTCATGCGTCGCGATCGTCGAGTAGTCGAGCGTTGATTAGTTCACATTCTGCGTAGAAATTGGCCTGTGCGTCGCCCAAATAAGGTGCGCAATGCGATAAAACTTGCAAAACCGCTCCATGTACGGTTTGTTGTTGTAAGGCAGTGGTTGCCGACAACTGCTCAAAATTTAGCCAATACATCAGTGTGAGTGCCATGCTGTCCGACACGTGATGCAAGCGCTGTGGGTGTGCGGTGATGTCGATAGGTGCGAGCAAAACAGTGGCGAGTTGGCCCGCCGCCTGCCTTTTCAATGACATCAATCTCCGCATGCCGCGATCAACATCAGGGTATCGCTGCATCAAGTCACTTTGATTGAAATACAGGAATCGAGCCTCGTACATGGCCTCCAGCAAAACGGTGAGGAAGAGCCAGCAGCGCTCGAGCGGCTTCTCGTCCTCGAGGAAAGACGACTCCAGTATGGGGGTTGCAAGGATGCCAGCCAGTTCCCGATAGCAGTCATGAAATAGCGTGCCGAGAATCGCGTCTTTGCCTTTGAAATGGTAGTACAGGTTGCCGGGGCTCATATCGAGCTCTAGTGCGATATCGCTGGCGGTCACATTGCGCTCACCCTGTTCATTGAATAGCCGGGCTGCGGTAACCAGAATGCGCTCAGAGGTTTTCATAGTGCTCAGTGTACCGTGCCAAGGCGCGGTGTGACGGGGGCTCTGGCGCTTCTTAGTGGGCCCTGCGGAGACTCTTGCGAAGCGGCGTCAGCCAGATCCTTCTTTATCTCTTCATTCCTAAGAGTGGGTTTTCCTCCGCCCGAATTTCGGCTCATAGCGGTGTCGCCCAGCCATAAAAAAGGGGAGCAACGCTCCCCCGAAAAAAAACGGACTTTGACAGGTGGGTTTAGGCAGCTTTGCCAAACTTGGACTTCAGATCGTCGAAGCGCGACTTCGCCTTCTTCATCTGTGCTTCTAGCTTTGACCGATCGGCCAGTGAATCAAGTTCCAGATCAGCCAGCGCCTTCAGTGCGTCCTTCTCAACCGCAGTACCGCGCTTAATCAATGACTTGTAGAGATCCTCGGCCTGCTTGCGGCGCTCGGTCAGGCGGCTCTGCGCCTCATCGACCTGCTCTTGCAGGCTCGAGAACTGCTCTAGAACCTGATCGTAGGCCTTGCCGTAAACACCTAGGCCGGCGAGCAGGGCATTGCGACCCGTATCGACCGCCTTTGGCCGCGCTCTGGTCTTGGCTTTGGTGCTAGCCTTGGCCTTGGTTTTCGCTGCCGGCTTCTTTTTTGCCGGTGCTTTTTTGGCTTTCGCCGGTGCTTTCTTTACCGCGGCCTTTTTCGCCGCAGCCTTCGGTGCTGCTTTGCTTTTGGCTTCTGCCATGATGTTTCTCCTCGTTCAAATTTCGTACAACGGGGCAGAGTGTGGCGCTCAAATTTAGAATCTACCCTCTAAAAAAACGAGGTGGCACTGGCAATTTTCCGCACCCCGCCATAATATGGCATAAACAGTGCCAATTTATTGGCCGGATGAGGTGAGTTACCAATGAAAGTCCTCTCAACGACAGTGGCCGTCATTGCCACACTCTTACTGATAGCTTCTATGCTTTTGCTTGATGATGGCCAACGCATTACGCCTGATGGCGAGGGAGTCGTTGTACTCGAGGTGGGCGATTTTGAGGCGTTCACAATGCCTGATTATGCGAACGCGGTCATCAGTGATGCTTACAAGAGTTATTTCATCGAAGTCGAGCCAGGGATCAAAATTCATGTGCTGGAGGTGGGGCAGGGGTACCCGGTCTATCTTCAGCACGGCAATCCGACTACGGGCTTGCTCTATCGCAAGGTCGCCGCATTGCTACCTTTGGATCGCGTCAGAGTCATCATGCCGACCATGGTGGGTCTTGGCTACTCCACTAAGATTCCTGCAAGCGAACACACCCTAGCCAACCATATGCGCTGGATGAATCGTGCGCTGACGACCCTCAACCTCACTGAAGCTGTGTATGTCGGTCAGGATTGGGGAGGGCCAGTGGGTATGGGCGCCCTTTCTCTGTCACCGAGGATATTAAAGGGCGCCATTGTGATGAATACCGGATTTAGAGCGCCCCGCGAAGCGATGGAGCTCAGTCGTGCGCATGCGTTGGTTAAGACGCCGCTGGTTGGAGAGTTTGTAGTGGAGGCAATGTCTTCATTTTTTTTCAAGCGTTTGGCCGGTGTGCAGGGTGATCCCACGACAATGCCGCCGGAGGTCATGGACCTTTATCGTCGTCCCCTCGAAGACAGTGGCAATGGCAAGGCGACGCTGGCGCTGATGCGAATGGTCGCAGACGGGCCTGACCATGTCAGTTCGTCTGCGCTGCGGGACATTGAGCGCTACGTTGAGGGACTAGATATTCCGGCAGAGCTGGTTTGGGGGCTGAACGACCCTATTCTGGCCAGAGGCTTGCCCGTCATGCAGAGAATGTTTCCAGCGGCACCGGTGACCGAGACCGAGGCGGGGCACTTCTTGCAGGAGGAGGTGCCCGATGTCATCGCAGCAGCCATCGTGCGAATTGTGGATGCCGTGCAGAAAGAATGAACAAAGTCTTTGCAAACGCCTTTTGGTAGCTTTGCACATTGGCCCGAATACCCCCCAAACGCGTAAAGCGTTAAACTCCGCGCCTCACCAGCGATCGCGCAGATTTTGTGCAAAAACGCTTCTCGCGTTGCGGGGTTGGGATCGGGGTTGTTGGAGTAGCAGATTGAGGCGCGACGAGCCTTGAATGCGCTCATGAGCACCCCATTAATATTTGAAACGGAGCGAAGCGAGCTGTCGTGACCGACATGAGTCAGAAAAGCAGTCGTTTTACCCGCCGCCGATTGTTCGGCTCGGCGGCGTTTACGGTTGCGGGCTTGGCGTTTTGTTTTGTCGTTTTTGTGGGGAAGCCTGCCACTCAACCGACGCAATTTCCCGAGCCACGTCGGCCTTTGGTCGACGTCATCACCGCGCTGCCCTCGGACCATAGCATTACAGTTCGCACTCAAGGCACGGTCGAGCCCGTCCGGCGGGTGGGGCTCGTGGCGCAGGTCAGCGGTAAGGTCGAAGCGGTCAGTGAGTTATTTCTCGACGGGCGCTTTTTCAAAGCGGGGGACATCCTTCTGGAGCTGGAGAAAGCAGATTACGAATTTGCTATCGCCAGAGCGGTCGCTCAGGAAGCCGCCGCGGCGCAGCGCGTGGCAGAGGAACGGGGCCGCAACCTGCAAGCTCAGCGCGAGTGGCGCGATCTCGGTACCAACGAGGCCAATGATCTGTTCCTGCGAAAGCCTCAGCTCCGTGCAGCAGAGGCATCGTTGGCGGCAGCCAAAGCTGACGTAGCGGCAGCCAAGTTGGCGCTAGAGCGCACCACGGTGCGAGCGCCTTTTGATGGGCGGCTGGAGAGCAAATCAGTTGATATCGGTCAGTTTGTGGCGCCGGGCACCGTGTTGGCACAGGTGTACGCGACTGATCGGGTCGAGGTGCATCTGCCTATCAGTGACTCGCAGTTGGCGCTTTTGGAGCTGCCCTTATTCGAGACGGCAGCAACGACTTATCCGAGCGTGACTTTGAGGGCCCGTTTCGGTGGCGAGCGCTGGCAGTGGCAGGGACAGATATCGCGGGTTGAAGCGAGTATCGACCGCGACAGTCGCGTAACCTTCGCCATCGCGGAAGTGAATAACCCCTTCGGTGAAAGTGATTCCAAGCGACCCCCACTTACACCTGGCTTGTTTGTTGAAGCCAGTATCGCTGGCAAGCCGATCCAGCAGTCCGTTGAATTGCCTGCCACAGCGCTACGGGGCGATAACACGGTGCTGTTGGTCAACGAAAACAGTCGCCTTGAGCGTTTGACGGTAGAACTGTTGCGGCGTGAGCGCGATCGGGTATGGGTTCGCGGCATTGCGGCGGGCCAGAGCGTGGTTGCTGAGCAGAGTAGCCTTTTGGCCGCTGGCGCCGCCATCGAGGTCGCAGGCGTGAGAGACAGTAATGGCTGATAAGCCGGGTCTGCTGGGCTGGTTTATCTCCAATCCGATCGCTGCCAACCTGCTGATGGTGGTGTTGGTGATCGGTGGGCTCTACAACATCCCCGGCCTTGATAAGCAATTCTTTCCCACACCGGTTATTGACCGGGTCAGCATCACCATGCCGTTCCCCGGCGCAAGCCCCAGAGAAGTCGAAGAGCAGATCTGCGTGCGCATCGAGGAGGCTATTCATGACCTCGATGGCATTAAGGAAATTCGGTCCACTGCGTCTGAGGGCATGGGCCACATCGTGGTGGAGGCGTTGACCGGCTACCCCACCCAGCGGTTAACCAACGAGATCAAGACGCGGGTCGATGCCATCACCACTTTCCCGACTGACGCAGAGCGGCCTGTTGTCACAGAACTGATCTATCGGCACCTGCTTGGTATTGTGCAGCTGGCGGGTGACCTGGATGAGTGGGAGCTGAAGGAACTCGGCGAGACATTACGTGACGATCTGGCCAGACAGCCCTGGATCTCTGTTGTGGATTTGGTGTCGCCGCGCCGATACGAAGTCTCCATTAATGTCTCCGAGATCGACTTACGCCGGCACAACCTCTCTTTCGATGACGTCGTGCGGGCTATTCAGTCCACGTCGCTGAATCTTCCTGCCGGCGCGATCAAGGGCCAGGATGGCGATATTCGCGTCCAGACACGCGGCCAGGCTTACTACCGAGAAGATTTTGAGCAAATCGTATTGCTCACGGCTCGCGACGGCACTCAGATTTATTTGGGCGAGGTCGCTACGATCGATGACGGCTTCGAAGATGTCGACACTTTGAGTCGGTTCGACGGCATGCCCGGTCATGGCTTATATGCCTATGTCACGACTAATCCAGATGTGGTGCAGTCCTCTCGCGTCATTAACGAGTGGGTCGCGGTCCAGAGCCGGAACTTGCCGGAGGGTGCGACCCTGTCTTTTTGGCGCGACGCCGCAGTGGCGTTCAAAGGCCGGGTCGAAACGCTGTTGAAGAATGGCCTCGGTGGGCTGTTGCTCGTTTTTCTGATGCTCGTACTGTTCCTCCGGCCTGCGGTCGCTGTATGGGTGTCTGTGGGGATTGCGGTAGCGTTTTTGGGCGCTTTCTTCTTGCTGCCCTATACGGGCGTTGGCCTGAATATGATCTCGCTGTTCGCGTTCCTGCTGGTGCTCGGCATCGTGGTGGATGACGCGATTATTGTCGGTGAGTCGATCCACACCGTTCAAACCCGGGGTGTCGAGGGCAACGAGGCCGCGTTCTGGGGCGTCAGAGAGGTATTCAAACCGGTTTTATTCGCTGTGATCAGCACGATGGTGTTTTTCGCGCCCATGATGTTTATGCCAGGGGAGTGGGCTCATGCAGCGAAAGGCATCCCCGTAGTGGTGTTGCTGGTGCTAATGTTCTCGCTGGTGGAATGCCTGTGGATTTTGCCGGCACATTTATCAACGCTGGGTCCAGAGAAGCCGGCGACCGAGCCGTTCTTGCAACGTCTCGAAGCACTGCGACATCGATGCGCGGATTGGCTCGTCACGTTTGCAAGGGAGCGGTACCGACCGTTCCTGCAATGGGCGCTCCAACACCATTTACTGGTTGCCGGCTTCTTTTTGGTCATGCTAAGCCTGAGCCTTTCGCTGTATGGTGGCGGCTGGCTGCGGTCGGCGTTTTTCCCTCGCATTAATTCTGACTTTGTCGAAGCCAAGATCACCATGCCAGAGGGTGGATCATTCACGCAGTCCGAACTGGTCATGCAGCGCGTGGTGGACGCCGCCGAGACGCTGAAAGCAGAGTGGAATCAGCGACCTGAGTATGAAGAGCAGCCTGCGATTGGCAGCATACTGGGCCGAGCGAACGAAAATGATGTCGAGGTGGTGATTGCGACCGTTTCCGAGGGCGTGGATACGGAAGCCTTTGCCCTGCAACTGCGGGCAGATTCGGGGGCTTTGAGCGAAGCCAAAGAGATCCGGATGGATTACACCATCCGTGACCCCGGCAAGCCGATTCGATTGGTGTTGGCCTCCCGTAAAGTGGAAGAGCTTGAGGCGCTGGCGGGAGATGTCCGTGAGGCGTTGCTCTCGTATCCCGGGGTGTTTGACGTATCCGATAGCTTTGATAGCCCCCGCGATGAATTAGTGCTGGAACTGAAACCATCGGCAGAGACGCTGGGTGTGAGCTTGGCCGACGTCGCCAGACAGGTCCGGCAGGCGTTTTATGGCGCCGAAGCGCAGCGCATTCCGCGGGGTCGCGAGGACGTGAAGGTGATGGTCCGCTACCCGGAATCCGAGCGCCTCGCCATCGCCAATCTGAACGACATGTATATCCGCACGCCATCTGGCGCAGAGGTGCCGTTTGAGGCGGTTGCTACGTATCGAGTTGAGGCCGGATATCAAAAGCTGGAGCGTCTTGATCGACTGCGGACCCTCGAGGTCGAGGCAGATGTTGAGGCCAATGGGCCTGCGCCCCGTGCCATCGTTCAGTCTGTCTTCCGGGATTACTTACCGAAGTGGCAGCAGCAATACCCCGATTTATTCGTAAATCTAGACGGGGAGTTGCAAGAAGAGATCGAGTTCCGCGAGGCCACCGTTCGCCTGATGACGCTGGCAATGATGGTGATCTATGCCCTGATGGCGGTGGCGTTCAGATCCTATTGGCAGCCTGTGCTGATTCTGACGGCGGTGCCTTTTGGCTTAATGGGCGCGATTTTCGGGCACATGTTACTGGGCTGGCAGGTCAGCATGTTTTCCATCATGGGCGTGACTGCCTGTGCCGGCGTGGTGGTGAATGACAACCTGGTCCTGATTGATCGGATCAATCGCCTACGGGAAGAAGGCCGGGACGTGCTGAACGCTCTATTGCAAGCAGGTGAGGATCGGTTCCGCCCGATTATCCTGACCTCGCTGACCACTTTTGTGGGGCTGTTGCCGATCATGTCTGAAACCAGTGTGCAGGCGCAGTTCCTGATTCCCATGGTGACTTCGCTTGCGTTCGGGGTGCTGTTTGCCACAGGGGTCACGCTGGTGCTTGTGCCTGCTCTGTATCTGATTGCAGAGGACATATCGGCTTGGAAGGGCGCCTATCTGAACCGCAAGAATCCGGACTCTGACTCCACAGCATTGACGGGTGCCTAGGCGCTTATCCACCGGGTCCAGCCGTAAAGGGTGTCGATGCAGACTCACAGGGTGCTGGGCATTGCGGCACTGCAGACGTCACAAAGCAGCTCATATACCCTATGCGACCAGGGCTAGCACGTCAGGTATTAGACTTGACGTAGCCGCTCCTTGCTTCGCTTCTTAAGCACCGACCAGGCCCCTGCGCAAAGGGAATTACTTTGTTCGAGGCCCTGCGGCGATGATGGCGTCACTGACATCAAAGTTCGCGATGTTCTCAAGGAAAAGCGCTGCCAGCTGTCCCGCCTGCGCCTCGTAGGCCTCATCGTCACCCCAGCCCGCCTTCGGGTCGATGTACTGCGAATCGACACCGGGGATGCTGACGGGGTAGTCAAGGTTGAGGCTGTCGATATGCCGCGTTTCCGCGCCCACCAACACGCCGTCTTGCGCCGCCCTGACGACCGCGCGTGTCACAGGGATGGGGAAGCGTGAACCGGTTCCGCCCGGCGCGCCGGAGCCACCGGTCCAACCGGTATTAATGAGGTAAACCTGACTGTCAAAGTCCTCGATGCGCTTGATGAGAAGCTCAGCGTAGTCCCCGGCAGGGCGCGGCATGAAGGGTGCGCCGAAGCAGGTTGAGAACGTCGGGTTGATCCCAGCGGCGGCACCGACCTCGGTGGAGCCAACGCGCGCGGTGTAGCCTGACAGAAAATGAAATGCCGCCGCTTCTTTGGACAGGATAGAGATTGGTGGCAGCACACCGAATACGTCGCAGGTCAAAAAGATGACGCACTTGGGTTCTCCGCCTGCGTTATGGGCGGAGCGCTTTTCGACGTGCTCTAGGGGGTAGCAGCAGCGACCGTTCTCAGTCAGCCGAGTATCACTGTAATCAGCGTGACCCTGATCATCGAGGACCACATTTTCGATTATGGCTCCGTTGCGAATCGCATCCCAAATGACCGGTTCGTTTGCTTGGCTGAGGTCAATGGTTTTGGCATAGCACCCGCCCTCGATGTTGAAAACGGAGCCCTTCGACCAGCCGTGCTCATCGTCGCCAATGAGGTAGCGACTGGGGTCAGCGGATAGCGTGGTTTTGCCCGTTCCGGACAGGCCAAAGAACAAGGTGGTGTCGCCGTCCTCACCGATGTTAGCGGAACAATGCATTGGCATCACGTCTTTCTCGGGCAGCAGGAAGTTCTGCACAGAGAACATTGCCTTTTTCATTTCGCCGGCGTAGCGCATGCCCGCGATCAGCACTTTACGTTGCCCAAAATGAATAATCACTGTCGCATCAGAGTGGGTGCCATCGCGCTCGGGGTCACACACGAAATCGGCAACGTTAAGGATTTTCCACTCGGGTTTGTTGGCCGGGTTATAAGAGTCGGGGCGAATGAACATGTTGCGCCCGAACAATGACTGCCATGCGGTTGCGGTGGTCACTTTGACCGGCAGGTAGTGGTCGCCGTGCTCACCGACATGCAGATGTTGCACCCATGTCTCTGATTGAGCTGCGTGGGATTTCACCCGATCCCACAGTGCATCGAATCGGTCCACATCGAATGGTCTGTTCACGCCACCCCAGTCGATGGCGTCTTCACTCGACGGTTCACGCACAACGAACCGGTCAGCGGGAGATCGCCCCGTGCGTGCACCGGTCTCGACACGCAATGCGCCGGTATCTGACAGGATGCCTTCGCCTCGTGCCAGTGCCATATCAATCAATTCAGAAGGAGTGAGTCCCGTATGGATGTCCGGGGTCGAAAGGGCAGCTTCGCTCATGTCTGTTTCCGTGCTGAGTACTATGTCATGCGCCGTGAGGCGCTTGTTTTCTTTTATCAATGCATCTTCGGCATTGTTAGTCAGTGCAAGGTTTTGCCTGCACTGGATGACGGTAAGACTTCTCGACCGAATCGGTAGATCTCACCGCAAAATTCACATGTCATCGTGATATCGCCTTGCTCGGCGATAATTTCCTCGCGTTCTGCCTCGGGCAAGAGCGCTATCGCGTCGGCGCTTCGCTCACGACTACATCGACATTTAAACAAAATGGGGGCGGCCGGGTATAGCGTTACGGTTTCCTCGTGATAGAGCTTGAATAACAGCTCCTCAGAGGTTAGCCCCATCAGCTCTGCTGGCTGAAGCGTGTCAGTCAGGATGCAGAGGGTGTTCCATTGCTCATTACGAAGATCCCCTGCGGCAATCTGCTCGGGCAATTGCTGCAGCATCAGCCCCGCACTGTGCTGCCCATCCGAGGTCAGCCAAAAACGCGTCCCGAGCTGTTCGCTCTGAGAAAAATAGCGCTCCAGCGCTTCGGCCAGGGTTCCCTGATCCAAGGCGATGATGCCCTGGTAGCGTTGTCCCGCGTCTCTCTCGACTGTCAGCACCAACTGCCCGCCAGCTAATAAGGTGATGGGGTTGGTTGCTTCTGCGGCCAGGTCGCCCTGCGCGATACCGCGGATATGGCGCTCACTGGAGCACTCGACCATAACGAGTGAGACCGCTTGTTCACTGCGTGCCTGGAGGGTGATGCGGCCGGTATATTTGAGGTTGTTGCTGATCAGTACCGCGGCCGCTGCAAATTCACCCAGCAACGTACGAAGTGTGGGGCTGTACGATTGGTTGGCAAGCATTTGGTCCAGTGCCGCGCTGATCCGAACAGACTCTCCACGCACATCTGCTTCGTCAAACAAGAAGCGTTGACTGCTGTCAGTGTGTGAGTCCATGTATGGGCGGTACCGATGCTGGCGGGGGTGTAGGATAGCGGGATTCCTTGCTGACCCCAATCGGATTGTTGAATGTCTGCTATTTGTCTGAGTCGTTCCCACGAGCTGAGTGAAACGCGTCGCCAGCAGGCTTTTGAGGAATTGTCGTTACACCTCAGTGAGACGCTGGGGGCCGCCGTGACGTGTCAGGCGTGGACGCTGGAATTTGAGGGCAAGGGTTTTGTCGGGACGGTGACGCTGGGGGAGGCTCACGTCGAGTGCGAAATCAGGCTGGGTCTCATGATGCGCCCCCTGAGGGGCGTCATCACGCGTGAAATCGAAGCAGGGCTGGCACGCTATCTTGGCGATACCGGCCGCTGAGTGCTAAATCAGCTAGCCAGCGCCTTAACGCGGGCGTTCAGACGGCTCTTGTGTCGGGCTGCCTTGTTCTTCTTGATGATGCCGCGATTGGCCATACGATCGATAACGGGCACCGCTGAATCATACGCAGCGCGTGCTTCGTCTGAATTGCCTGTATCGATGGCGGCAATGACTTGCTTGATCTTGGTGCGAACAAGCGAACGCAGGCTCGCGTTGTGCGCGCGACGCTTATCGTTTTGACGGGCGCGCTTTCGTGCTTGAGGTGAATTAGCCACCGCTGAACTCCAGTAGGGTCTGAAAAAGGCCGCGAATCATCAGAGATACGCTGTGTAATGTCAACCGGGCAGCCATCTGATAGCGCCGGATCTAGGACGTTTTACCGCTTTACCAACCCAACCAGATCAGTGCCCAGCCAAGTAACGCGCAACCCACTGAAGCGCCCGCTTTATCGAGGCGAAATAGGGCGTAGCCGTAGCCGACCGGGGGGAGGAGTAGCGCGAACATGCCCCAGGCGTATTCTTCCTGCCAAGCCGTAATGAGTAACAACACCCAACTGACCAGAAGCGAGGCGGCGCCGAGGGTCATCAAAAATGAACTTGAAGCTTCCATTTGTCTCCTCTGAAAGGTAGTTTGCGCAGCGGCCCGCAGGGTATCAGAAAGCCCTCGGCAACGGCACAATAAGCGCGCAGTTCACCACGGCAATCCTATGACGGAACCCTCGACGATCCAGCCTGACGATCCTTTTGCAGAGATCAGGCCTTTCTCGAATGCTGAAGCGCCCGATGTGTTTCGGCGTCTCGTTCGTGATCAGGAGCTGATCGAGACGATTGCGGTATGGCGCTTTCCTGTGCCGTATCGTCTGTGGCGCCAAGCCACGCGGTTTATGGCACGAGCCTGGCTGAGGGCGGCTGCCCGGCAATTGTCCACGGTCGAGGATCTGCAAAATCTGATTGCGCCTAACCTTGCCCGGATGATCCAGAAGACCTCACGGTTTTCCGTCTCCGGTGTGGAGACGCTGGATTTGGATCAGCCCCGCGTATATCTGAGTAATCACCGCGACATTGCCATGGATCCGGCCTACGCCAATTACGCGCTTCACAGAACTGGCGCCAAGACGCTCGCTGTGGCCATCGGCGATAACCTGCTGTCCAAGCCCTGGGTGGCTGATTTGATGCGCCTAAACAAAAGCTTTGTGGTGAAGCGCAACGTCAATGGCCCCAGGGCATTGTTGGCGGCGACGAAATTATTAGCAGGCTACATTCGGCAGGCGGTGAATGAGGCGGGGCAGTCTGTCTGGATCGCCCATCGCGAGGGCAGAGCAAAAGACGGCCGTGACCTGACGGAGCCCGCGGTGATCAAAATGTTGACACTGTCACGGCGCCGCGAGGAAAGTCCGGAGTCGGTGCTCTCGGAGCTGGGCATTGTGCCGCTCATTATCTCTTATGAGCTGGATCCCTGTGACGCGTTGAAAGCGGCTGAACTCGCTGCCGGGGATGGCTACGTGAAGACGGAATTCGAGGATGTTGCATCGATCGCCACGGGCATCACCGGTGAGAAGGGCTGCGTGCATTTACATTTCGGCGAGCCGATCGAACCGGGCTTGGATGTGGCGTCGGTGGTGGCGGCGATTGATGAGCAAATGGTGCGTCATTATCGCCTCTATCCGACTAACGCCTGGGCGTGGGAGCGACTGTCGGGGGACGTCCTCCCTGACACGCTGGAGGTGCAGCCCGGATCAATCAGTCGTCAGTCCTTCGAGGCCCGCGTGAATGCGGTGCCCGAAAAGCATCGGCAGCATTTGCTGAGGATGTACGCCAACCCAGTGAACCGCGCATTGGCGCTGAGTGGTCAGAATCAGGACCCGCCCATTGATTGATGGGGAACTGCAGGATGCGATTCGCGAGGCCTATCAGCAGCTAACTGAGTCGATGGGACTGGTGCCACGGTGGGGGCAGCGGCAAATGATTGCCGAGGTCGCTAACGCGCTCGGTGATGCGGAAGCTGAGACCCCTATTGCGGTGGTAGAAGCCGGCACGGGCACGGGCAAAACGATTGCCTATCTTGTCGCCGCGCTGCCTATCGCGCGTGCCAGGAAGAAAAAACTGGTGATCGCATCGGCCACCGTGGCGCTTCAGGAGCAGCTCCTCTTGCGGGACCTCCCGGACGTGATGCGACACAGTGAGCTGGCTTTCGATACCGCCCTTGCCAAAGGCAGGGGACGATATGTCTGCCTGCTTAAGCTCGATCACCAGTTGTCCGAGCGGGGCGGTGACCCGTTTATTCCTCTATACCCGGACGAGTTTCTGGGTGCGGAGGAAGTGGATCCCGGGCCGGTACTGGAAGAGATGATTCAGGCCCTTGGCAGTGGTGGATGGGATGGCGATCTGGATGCTTGGCCAGAGGTTCTGTCAGCGCGCACGCGGCGCCTGATCACAACGGATCAAAGTCAGTGCACGGGACGGCGTTGCCCACATGTGACGCAGTGCAGTTTTTTCCGCGCCCGCGATGGCCTCGAAGAGGCAGACATCATCGTGACAAATCATGACCTGGTACTGTCGGATCTGCGTTTGGGCGGCGGCGTGATTTTGCCCACCCCCGAGGATTGCCTGTATGTCTTCGACGAAGGGCACCAGTTACCCTCCAAGTGTCTGAACCACTTCGCGTTGCGGTTTCATGCCGGCGCTGTTTTACAAGGTTTGCGCGACACGGATCGTTGGTTCACTGCCGGCAGTGTCCAGTGGGTTCAGTCGGGCCTTGACGAGAACTTGGTCCCAGCTGTGCAAGACCTGCTCGCCGATCTGACGCAGAGGAGCGAGGACATTGCCACCCTGCTGTGGTCACTGATGCCTGATGCCGGTGAGGAGCAGGGGGAACATCGCTTTCCACACGGCGCTATCCCCGCTGAGCTGATTGAGCAGTCCTCAGGGTTGCTCGCTCAGTGGGAGCGGCTTTATCGGTATGCCAACCGCGTGGAGGCGATGTTCGAAAACGCTCAGAGTGGCGGCAACTCGTCGCAATCACCGGGCGAACCCCTATCCGATCCGGACCTTGACCTAGCGAACGCGCAAGGCTTGGTAGCACGGTCAGAACAACAAATCGCCATCTGGCGGGCTTTTTCAGAGGCGCCTTGCGAAGGCTCAGTGGGCGACGGCTGGGCGCGCTGGTGCCAACACCGCGGCGGACCCGGCAGCATTGAATGTCAGGCCAGCCCCATCCTCCCGGGTGAGCTACTACACGAATCGCTGTGGCAGCGTGTCGCGGGTGCGGTCGTGACGTCGGCAACATTGTCGGCTCTGGGGAAGTTTGACCGGTTTCAGGATCGTTCGGGGATCCCTCCAACAGCACGTTGGAAACAGGTAGCCAGTCCGTTTGATGCCAGCAAGGCCGTGTTTGCGGTGCCCGCTATGATGTCTCTCCCCTCTGATGCAGAGAGCCATACGGCGGAGCTAACGGAGCTCATTCCGGAACTGATCGCCCACGATGACGGAGCGCTGTTGCTGTTTACCTCTCGCCGACAGATGGAGTCGGTATTGGAGGTTGTGGAAGGAATACTTCCGCATCACATCCTCGTGCAGGATCGGATGAGTAAAAATGCCCTGCTCACCCAGCACAGAGCGTTCATTGACGGCGGTGAACGCTCTGCCATTTTCGGTCTGGCGAGTTTTTTCGAAGGCATCGACTTGCCCGGGGCGTACTGTAGTCACGTTGTGATTGCCAAACTGCCTTTTGCCGTTCCTGATGATCCTATCGCTGCGGCACACTCGGAATTGCTCGAGGCACAGGGGCGGGACCCTTTCATGGAAATTAGCGTGCCCGATGCTGCGCAAAAATTGGTGCAGGCCAGTGGCCGCTTGTTGCGAACCGAGGCTGATGAGGGGCGTATTACCTTGCTTGATCGTCGCTTGGTCAGCCGCCGTTACGGTCGTGCCATACTGGAAACCCTGCCGGCCTTTACCAGAGAGATCGCCCAGTAAGCCCGGTGCGTCTGCGCAGGCTTGTGGCGCAACGATGACGGTACCAGCAACGATGACAGTGCAAGAAGGTCGCGCGGCGCAATGAAACGCTACTCGACCTCGACGAAAGGAGCCTGTGTATGACATTGCAGGGAGAGCGAAGTGATATTGCCGCGCAGTTAATCGATTTGGAGGCCGCGCTCAGGCAGTTGGATCTGTGGTCAGATCGGCCGCCTGCGGCCGATGCAATGCAATCCGAGCAGCCCTTTGCCATGGACACAATGGAGTTTGAGCAGTGGCTTCAGTTCATTTTTATGCCGACGCTTTACCAGCTTCTTGAGACAGGTGCCGCGCTGCCTGAGCGATGCGCGATTACGCCCATGGCAGAGGAGACAATCGGAAAACGATCCCTGCCGGCGGAGTCACTGATGGCGACGCTGCGAAAGCTCGATGAGTTGATCACAGCCTCGGATTAGGGGCATAAAAAAACCCCGAACGATGTCGGGGTTTTTCGTTAGGGTAACGCCGTAATCTAGAACTGCACGCGCTTGGTAAAGCCGCCGTCTACCACCACGTTGGTGCCGGTGGTGAAGGCTGAGCGAGGACTGGCTAGGAAGGCCACGGTGTCGGCAATCTCGTAGTTTGTGCCCATTCTTCCCATCGGAATGTTAGCGACCGTGGCATCGTAGAAGTCGGTCATGTGCGTTTTGATCTGTTCCCATGCGCCACCCTCGAAAAAGATGGGGCCGGGACTCACAGAATTCACGCGAATGTTCGAAGCTGCCAATGCCTGCGACAGGTTGCTGGCGTAATTCAGCAGGCCTGCCTTGATGGCGCCATAAGGGCTGGGACCAGCGAAGGCTTCAACAGCGGCAGTGGTGGAGATCACCACGATAGCGCCGTTACCGGACTTGCTGAGGTGGGGTGTTGTCAGTTCCACACCTCGCCACGTCGCCAGCATGTCGGCTTCAAAGTTAGCGCGCCATCCGGCTTCGGAACTGTCCGCGCCACCAGCGGAGACATTGGGAACGAAAATGTCGATACCGCCAAGCGTTTCGGCACACTGATTTACCCAGGCTTCGAGGGAGCCCGCGTCGGTGACATCGACAACGCTGCCGCAGGCTTTGACACCCTTGGCAGTCAGCGCCGCAACCGTTTCTTCGACTTCAGCCTCATTCCGCGCGCACACCCCAATGTGGCAACCCTCGTCCGCTAGTGTCTCTGCAATAGCGCGGCCGATGCCCTTGGTTGAGCCGGTGATCAGCGCCACTTTATCTTTGAGTTGTAGGTCCATTATTTTTCTCCTCGTTATCAAATGCTGAAATCATTCTGTTGCTGCCCGCTCTTTCTGCGCGCGTGTCAGCGATCAGTGTTGTGCGGCGGGCAGCGCCATAAACTCCTTCAAGGCCTCTCCCTTGGAACATACCCAGCTCTCCAGCGCGGTGATGCGCTTGAAGAAGTGTCCCACAATATATTCGTCCGTGGTCGCGATCCCGCCGTGTAGCTGAATCGCTTCCTGAGAGACTTTCCGTCCCACTGTGGCTGCCTTCACTTTCGCCGCACGCGCGAAGCGACCTCGGTCTGCGTGTCCGTCATCTGCCGCGTCGCAGGCGGCATAGACGAGTGAGCGTGTCAGCTCAGTCTGGATCAGCATATTCGACATGCGGTGTTGTAGCGCTTGAAAGGACGCCAGCGGCTGACCAAATTGAATGCGCTGCTTGGTGTAGTCAACCGTGGTGTCGAGCGCGGCTTGAGTAGCACCGAGCGTTTCGGCGCTGCTCAGCACCATGGCCAACTCCCGGTAGGCAGTGAGCGCGTCCTGCGCTATCTCGCCCGTGGCAATAATCTGTGCGTCATCAAGGGTGACGTCGAATTTGACGCTCGCGCCGCCACGCCCGTCGTGAGTGGGGTAGATCTCACGGGAGACGCCCTCGGCGTCCACGGATACCAGCACCCAGGCGAGGCCGGTTGCGCTATTGGCCAATACCGCTAGGTGTGTCGCCGACGCGCCGGCACTGATCCACTGCTTAGATCCGGTGAGTCGCCATTGTCCGCTGTCTTCGGTCAGTTGGGTGGTAGGTGAGAGGCGAGCTGCTTCACCGGCTTCGTCGATAGCCGCCACGGGGATCAGGGTGCCTTCGGCGACCTGCACAAGCAGTGACTCTTTTTGCGCACTGTTGCCAAGGATGGCGTGGCTTACTGCCATCGCTTCGATCAGGGGTTCGGTAACCAGAAACTGGCCGCACAGCTCGGCCAGTATGGTCATTTCCCGCGCGCCTAAGCCCAGGCCACCGAGATCTTCGTCGATGGGGAGTGCCAGCCACCCCATGTCAGCAAAAGCCTGCCACTGTGTGGGGTCGCTGTAATGCCCTGCTGCGATGCGTTCGCGACGTTCGTTGAAATCATAGCTGTCGCGCAGGTAGCGCTCCGCAGCATCCTTTAGAAGCGTTTGGTCTTCTGTCATCTGTGCTGCCATCTTTCAGAGCCCCAGCACGTGTTTGGCGATAATGCCGCGCTGGATCTCTGCAGTGCCGCCGTAGATGGTCGTCGCTCGACTGTTGATGTATTCAGCCATCGTGGTGACGCACTCCGCGGGTGCCGCCGTCTCTCCGGTGTACTCGGGGGACAACACTTCGCTCTGCCACGGGATAGCGCTCTGGCCCGCCGCTTCGATCAGCAGCTCTGCGCAGCGTTGACCCAGTTCCGTACCCGATACTTTGACGAGAGAAGACAGCGCGCCTGGATTGTCGCCCGCCGAGAGACTTCCCTTGATCCTCAGTTCAGTCTGCTCCAGTGCCATGACATCAATCTCGGTTTCGGCGACCCGATACGCATAAGTGGGATCATCCTTTGCCCTGTTTGTTTCACTGGTCATGAGTCGATGTAGCTTGCTGAGCTGCTTCTTCAGCTCAATCGTGAAATGTTGGCCACCGCGTTCAAATTCGAGCAAGTACTTTGCGACTGTCCAACCCTGATTTTCCTCGCCTAGTAGATTGGTAACCGGCACGCGGACGTTCTCGAAAAACACCTGGCATTGCTCTACTTCACCATCAAGGCTGGGGAACGGCGCCACGGTGATGCCGGGCGTTGCCATATCGATTAGCAGGAAGCTGATACCGGCCTGTGGCTTCACTTCCTTATCCGTTCGAACCAGACAGAAAATCCAGTTCGAGTGGTGCGCCATGCTGGTCCAAATCTTGGTGCCGTTGACAACATACTCATCGCCATCCCGCTCTGCCGTCGTCTTGAGCGATGCGAGGTCTGACCCTGATCCGGGTTCCGAGTAGCCCTGACACCAGACATCGTCACCGGAAATGATGCCCGGCAGGAACTGCTGCTTCTGCGCCTCCGTCCCGAAGTGAATCAACATCGGCCCCAGCATTTGAATGCCCATCATGACGGGATTGGGTGCATTGGCCAGTTTGCACTCCTCCAGAAAAATGTAGCGCTGCTGAATATCCCAGCCTGTGCCACCGTGCTCGATTGGCCACTCCGGCGCGCCCCATCCCTTGGCGTGCAGAATACTCTGCCATTTGCGGCCCGCTTCAAAGTCTGAGAAAACACTGGTTGTGCGCTCCCCGGCTCTGACGAGCTCGGGCGACAGCGCATCTTTCAAGAACGCGCGGACGCCCTCTCGAAAAGTCTCGTAGTCGGTTGGGATAGGATTGGAAGCGTTCACTATTATCGTCTCCTGATCGGTTGCCTAGCTGAGTTGAACAGCGTCGGCTTGCAGTTTCTGTCGGAGTACCGCCTTCTGAATTTTTCCTGAGGGCGTCTTTGGCATTTCCTCTAACACCCCGAGCCATTGAGGCCACTTCTGTTTGGCAAGTCGCTGTTCCGCGCAGAGTGCAGTCAAGTCGCTCAACCCCGGCGCGTCGCCCTCATACAGCGTAACAAAAACGGCGACGCCTTCTCCGAGTCGCGCGTGGGGCGCTGAAACCGCCGCAGCCTCGGCGACTGCCGGGTGCAGCATGACCACCTCTTCAATTTCGCGCGCTGACAGGTTTTCACCGCCCCGAATGATAATGTCTTTTTTGCGGTCGGTGATGACAATCGCTTGCGACTCGAGCAATTGGCCAATGTCGCCGGTCTTGAAAAAACCGTCCTCTGAGAAAGCGGCCGCATTTTGGTCCGCGTCGCGGTAGCCCTGCATCATTGCGGGCCCGCGAACCCAGATTTCTCCGTCGACATTCAGGCCTACCTCGTTACCGTCATCATCACAGATTCGTACTTCGTAATTACACACACGGCCGTCGGTTTCCGCTGCCAATTGAGTCTCTCCGTCGCCAACGAACCCTACCGTGACCAACGGCACCTCGGTGGAGCCGTACACCCGCACGGCTCGGCAACTTGCAAGCACTTCGCTGGCCTCGTAGATGAGCGCAGAGGGGACGGCGGCGCCGCCACAGGCAAAAAGCCGAAAGCTCGGTAAGTCCTTGCCCTGATGGCGTGCGGCATCGACGAGTTCGCGCAGGAAAGGCGTCGCACTGACACAGGTTGTGGCTTGATGGGTTTCGATGAGTTCTACTGCGCGATCGACGATCCAACTCTCCATTAGCAAGACATTGGTGTCGGTGAAGAAGGGAAGCTCTATGCCATTTACGTAGCCCGTCACGTGGGTGACGGGAGAGGGCATCAGCATCATGTCCCGGTCGTTCAGTCCCCATGCCATGACGCCATTATCGAGTGCTTTGGCAAGGGTGTTATGGCTGTGCCGAACGGCTTTTGGGTTGCCGGTCGTGCCGGAGGTATACAGGACTACCTTGGTATCGTCAGGGTCCACGGTGGCGATAGGTGCGGGTTCTGTGCTCGCCTCATCGATCAAGGTCTCAAATCGCAACATGTCAGCGGGGAGGTCATCCTCCGCACCGCAGCAAATGACATGGCGAAGATGAGGGAGTCCTGGCTGAAGCTCCTGAATCATCTGCACAAAATCGAATCCTCTGATTCGGTGGGGAATGAACAAGATTTCCGTTTTGGCGTCGCCCAAAATAAAGCCCAGTTCCTTTCCCCGGTAGATGGGTACGACAGGGTTGATGATCAGGCCGCAGATAGAGGCTGCGATCGCCAGCGGGACAGACTCTGGGATATTCGGCAGTTGAAAAGTGAGCGTCGCACCGGGTTTTACGCCAAGCGTCTGAATCGCCTGCGCCAGTCGGTTGGCCTGTCTCCAGGCGTCGTCGTAAGACAAGCGCACCCCGGAGTCAAAGAGCAGTGCGGTGTCCTCAGGGTGAGCGCGTGCACGCTCTTCGGCTACCGCGGCTAGGGTCACATTCCTAAAGGAAGTGTCAGTAATAAGATTCACGTATTCCCCCGGAGCGCGAGTCTGCGCAATATGATGGTCAGAGCGCTATGTCGTCTTTATTGATGGTGCATCGCTGAGCGAACTGACAGGCCGATGCAGTGGTTTCTGTCTCGCGCCGATGACTATATAGTATGGTAACAGTTGAAAACAAACCAACCTGCTTGTTTATCCCCGCTTAAGCCGCGCGAGACCTTGCTCGTCTTGATATCGGTTGAACCTGTTCGCGGGGAGGGCGCCATTGAGGATATTCATGATCGTACCAAGTGATAAGAGCCAGCGGATCCTGTCCGAGTTGCAGGCATTTATGTCAGAACACGTTCTCCCGAATGAAGTCGCGCATCAGGAGGCACTGAGTTCGGCTGAAAACCGATTTGCCTCGATGCCACTGGTGGAGGAGCTAAAAGACAAGGCGCGCGCTGCGGGCTTATGGAATCTATTTGTCCCGCCAGAGTATGCCGAGTACAGCGATCATGGCGGTATGAGCTTTCTGGACTATGCGCCATTGGCGGAGGAGATGGGCCGCGTCATCTGGTCGCCTGAGGTATTCAACTGTAATGCGCCCGATACCGGAAACATGGAAGTGTTCATGAAGTTCGGGACCGAGGCGCAAAAGGCCGAGTGGTTGGCGCCACTGCTCGCGGGAGAAATTCGCTCTTCCTACGCCATGACGGAGCCGCAGGTCGCCTCCAGTGACGCGACCAATATCCAGCTCGATATTCGACGAGAAGGCGATGAGTGGGTGCTGAACGGCCATAAGTGGTTTATCACGGGTGCCCCGTACGAGCGCTGTAAGATTTTTATCGTCATGGGCAAGAGCGATGCCGACAACCCAAACCGACATCTTCAGCAGACCCAAATTTTGGTGCCTAAACACACGCCGGGTGTCGACGTGTTGCGTCCTCTGACCACGCTTGGCTATGACGACGCGCCTATCGGCCATGCTGAAGTCACCTTCACTGATGTGCGGGTGCCTGTCGATAACTTGCTGCTGGGTGAGGGCAGGGGGTTCGAAATCGCACAGAGTCGTCTGGCACCGGGGCGCATGCATCATTGCATGCGGTTGATCGGCGCCGGGCAGCGATGCCTGGAGTTAGCCTGCCAACGCGTTGAGGATCGCGAAACCTTTGGCAAGAAGCTGAGTCAGCACCAGTCCATTCGTGAAAATATTGCCAAGAGCTACGCTGAGTTAGAGATGGCGCGACTGCTTGTGCACAAGACCTGTTGGCACATCGATACTCACGGTGTGAAACCGTCGATTGAGTTGATTTCGGCAACCAAAATCAGCGTGCCCTTGATGATTCAAGCGATCATCGACCGATGTATGCAGATGCATGGCGCGGGCGGATTGACCGAAGACTGGTGTATGGCAGAGCAATTTAACTATGCGCGTTGGTGCCGACAGGCTGATGGCCCGGATGAAGTGCATCAGATGGCGCTGGGTAAGCGCATCATTCAGCAATACGCAGAGGCCTCTGCCTAGCGCGAGACCCAGTAATGTGTGAGTAGCAAGTCGCGAAACGCCCCTTCTTCGACGACCAGTGTTGATCGCTGCATTGGGGTTCAGGGCAAGATGCGGCTTAAAATGTTGAGCAAGGCTCGGCTAGACAACATCTATTGAGATAAATTGACCGCTCGTCCATGGGTGGTCACACGAGGGGGAAAACATGACAGACGACGAGAAGATGGCATTCGTGCAGCAGCTCTACGCCACGACCGGCGCGGGCGATTTTGACACGGCTGAGACCATGCTGACCGACGATTTTTTTATTATCGAAGCGGATGGCTTACCCATGGCCGGAGAATTTCGCGGAAAGACCGCATTGCGGGATCTCTACTCACACGTTTTTGGCACGTTGAAAGTGGCCGACCTCGAACCCGAAGGTATGACAGTGGGTGGTGATTATGTGATTAACCTCGTCACGTTCCGTTTCGAGAATCCAGATCTCGCACCGGCGCGACTCGCGGAACTGTTCCGCTTCCGTGACGGCAAAGTCTGTGAGATCCGGCCTTACTATTTTGACCCGAAGCCGATTGTCGATGCATGGGCATACTATGAGCAGCAGACGGCCTGAGCGATACGGTTAGCGTTTCTGTTAATAAAAAAGCCCCGCAATGCGGGGCTTTTTTTAGGCCAAATTTTGATCTCTATCCTGCTCTCGCTGATCTAACTGATGTACTTGTCGATCGTTTGATGCAAATGCCGGATCCGGCTTTCCTGATAGCTGGCGAGAATGACCTTGCCGGTCGCTGAGTTCTTCATGCCCTTTTGCACCGCTGGCAGGTTGGCATCGTCCTGATCGAAGACGCCGCCCAGTGAGCCCAATGCCTCGTGGGACGCAAAAGGCTGGTCTGCTGGAATCACGGTGCAGGGGACCGCGGCGGGTCGCTCGCTACCTTTGGGATAGCGCAACAGTATGCGCACGTCAAAGATGCAGCTGTCGGGGTCATTCCCATTGGGCAGGAAGCGGTAAACGATATTGCCGCCATAGCCGATCCATACCTGAAAATTTGGGAACAGGCTGTAGAGGATGGCGTCTTGTAGTTCGGCCATCGTTGGATCGTCAAAGCTTTCTCCCGCGGCCTCCTCAAACATCTCCCGGTTCATTTGCGCCACGTACTCACGCGCACTTTGGCCGTCTGCGATCTCGACGCCCTCGTCACTGTCCGTCGCCATCCGGCCAGAGAGCTTCAGAATGTCGCGTGTAATGGTTTCTTCACTCACGTCGCTTAGGTGTGGGCTGGCCACTCCCATGGGGGTCACTGACCGACTGACGTTGTCTCCCCAGCAGTCATACTGTGAGTTGGCATCGCCGGTGAAGGTGAGGATTTGCTTGTGGGTCTCGACGGTGTGCCAGGACTCCATGAAGGCCTCGGCACCCACTTTCCAGTTGCAGTTCATGACCCGCTGCACGTGCACGCCCGTGAAATATTCCTCCAGCGGGAAGCGCTTGAAGTGGTCGGGCAGGACTTCCATGTAGTCGTCCAGCGGTTGGGCATTCTCATCAAAGTTGATAAATACAAAGCCGCCCCAGGTGGCCACCTTGACCTGCGGTAGGCTCATATCGCGGTCAGCAATGTGCTCGAAATCCCAGTCGTTGGGAATGCCTTTGAACTGGCCGTCCAGGTCCCAGGTTGCGCCATGGAAGGGGCAGCGGAACTTATCGACTGATCCCGACTCGTCGCGCAAGCAACGACCGCGATGACGGCAAGAGTTAATGAATCCTTTGATCTCACCTGATGGAGTGCGCGTAACGATCACGCTGCGGTCGATGATCCAGTAGACGTGGTGATCACCCGGCTCAGGGATTTCCTCCTCGCGGCAGGCCATTTGCCATACGCGCGGCCACATCTCTTCTTTTTCTTTGTTGAAAAATTCTTGGCTGATGTAGCGGTCTACCGAGAGGTCTTCATCTCCCATATCGGGATTGTTCTGAATGCGCAGGTACTCAGGAACATCAACTGTTTCCAGATCAAGGAGGTCCTGCCAAGTTGTGCCGACAAATCGGCCGCCATCCCCTTGCTGCTTCTCGTCTGTATTGGCCATCTTGATACCCTTTAATGATGTCGTCTGATTAAGCGGCGAGCGTTTTCACCGCGCCAAAATATTCACGCCGCTGATCCCCGGCGCGCCGTATACGTGGGTGTACCCCACCTTAGGCTCATTGGGGACCTGTCTGGCACCACCCTCGCCGCGAAGTTGCACGCAGATTTCATGTACCTGCCGGAGCCCGGATGCACCCACTGGTTCACCATTGGCCAGGCAGCCGCCGTCGGTATTGACCGGCAATTTGCCACCGATCTCGGTGACGCCGTCGGCGAGCCACTGTTCCTGATCACCGTGCGCACAAAAACCGTTTTCGGCCATGTGCATGATTTCTGCACCGACTTCGGTGTCCTGCAGCTGAGCGACGTCGATATCGCCGGGCCCGACACCCGCTAGCTCAAAGGCGGCTTGCGAAGCAGTCACGGTAGGTGAGTCGGCGACTTCGGTAGGCTGCGAGGGGCTAAAGACCTCGAAGCTGCCATAGTTTCGTGAGCGCACCACCGCCGTCTTGAGGTAGATGGGCTTGGGGTGAAATTCATGGGCAATATCGGCTCGGCAGACGATCAGTGCGCATCCGCCCTCGGCCGGGGAACAAAACATGTATTTGTTCAGTGGTTCGCTGACCATCGGCGCGTTTTTGATCTCTTCCCAGGATAGGGCTGTCTGGCGCCAGGCAGTGGGCGTGAGTGACCCATTACGAAATGCCTTCTCGGCGACCCGGATCAGTGTTTCTCTCGAAATGCCGTGATCGTGCATATACCGTTGAATTTTCATGCCGAAGTATTGGGTGGTCAGCATGAGCCCGGTCTCGCCGTACCAGTCGTCCAATCCCCAATCAGCGGGCTTGGGATTGAATGCGCCCCGGTCGTGTTTATCAAATCCGACGACAAGCCCGACGTCATACTGGCCACTCTTGATGGCAGAGTAAGCCGCATTGAGTGAGCTTCCTCCTGTGGCGCAGCCATTCGCGACGTTGGTGAACTGAAGTCCCGTCAGGCCTAACAGATTGACCAGTGAGTCGGCATTGCCGCTATCCTGGCTCCCACCGAAAGCGAACTCCATCCGTTTGAAGTCAGTGCCTGCATCAGCCAGTGCGGCGCGTGCCGCGGCTGCCCCTTGTTCAAGACCCGACATGCTGGGTGTGCGGCCAAACGGGTGCATTCCTAAACCGACAATCGCGACATCCATCAGTTTGTCTCCTCTGCGGCGCAGAATTGAAAGGTGAGCAGGTCATTGCCGTCATCATCTTTGCGGACACTGATGATTTCTAGCTTCATGGGCATGCCTATCTTCAGCTCTTCAGGCGTATTTTCCTTTAGCCGGCTCTCGACCTTCAGCCCGCACGCCAATTCCACGTAACCCACCCCATAAGGCCTGAAAGTCTCCGGGGTCTCATCAGTATGGTAGGGGGTTTTTGGCATGAAAGACTGCACCGTCCAGGTCCACAGCGTGCCTTGATTGCCAAGATCGGCGCTGGCCATGTTCTGTCCGGAACAGGCTCGGCAGGCGTCCTGGCTGGGAAACGTGTGTTCCCCGCAGTCGAGACAGCGGCTGCCGATCAGGCTAGGTGAGAGTGCCGGCCAACTGAAGAGGCCCTCATGAAGTGGCTTTGCGTCGGGCATCATGTATTCCTGCAACGTTAATCATTTGCCGCCCTTGGGCCTGTGCTGAGACGGGCGCGGGGTAGTCGCTTTATTGAAATCAGTCTAGGATAGTGGTCGCAAAAAAAGCAAGCTGGATTGTTTGCCTGATGACGCAGCTCGGCGGTGTTTGCGCCACCCTTTTCGTGGCAACGATACTGCGCTTTCGCCCTGGATGACCGGCGCTTGAGCCAACGAAATGGACAGTAGCGCGGGCGTTACGACAACCAATGCGAAGCGACGGGTAGAAGCTGATCTAAAACATGAATCAGCCGCCGGGTAACAAGGGGAGCTCATGACACCAACCGACAAAAGTAAAAAGTCGGGCGCTCAGGCGAGAACGCATCGGGCCGGATCAAAACCTTCGAGCGTGGGGCGTTCCGGGCGCACGGGAGAAGGCTGGCAGGCTGAAAAGAGTGCACTCACGCGACAGGGCATTCTTGAGGCTGCGGTTCGCTGCTTTGTTGAGCACGGGTATGCCAACACCACAACGGCAATGATCGCCGATGAGGCAACCGTCTCCCGGGGAGCCATGATGCACCATTTCCCCTCGCGTTCTGCGGTGATGAATGCGGTCGTGGGGTACCTCCACGTCAGGAGGCTAAATGAGTACCGGGCGCTCATGACAGATATCGATTCACCAGATGAGAAGCTGACCCGGGATGCCATTCGCATATCGGTAGAAAATGCATGGAAATACGTGAATCTGCCGTCGTTTGTGGCGTATCAGGAGCTCTTGGGTGCCGCGCGCACCGATGAGACGCTGGCTGAGGCAGTCGGAGAGGTCGAGCGCGATTTTGAGCGCGAGTTCTTAAGAACGGTCCGTTCTGTATTCCCTCACTGGAAGCAGGTGAAATCGCTGCAGGCCGCACATGATCTGGTGCAATTCGTGATGCAGGGCATGGGAGTAGCACATCGCTCTTCAAATCGTGAGCAGCGTGCAAAACGCGTGATTGACACCGTCACGGATCACCTCGAGCGCATTTATTTGGCAGACACCGGGGTGGAATAGATCTGATCCTGGACGAATTTCACATCGGTGTTTGATCGAAACTGGGACTGGAACAAGAAACAAAGACATAAGAGGCTAAAAAGCATGGGGTTAGTTGACGGTAAGGTCTGTCTGGTAACGGGCGGAGCATCGAATCCGGGTTTGGGACATGCGATTGCGCATAAGCTGGCCAGCGAAGGTGCAAGTGTGATCGTGACGGATGTTGATGGCGAAGGCGCCGCGACAACGGCGGCGGAAATCGTTGCTGCGGGCGGGAAGGCAGAAGCCTGGGAGCAGGACGTCACCGACGAGACAGCGTGGGACGCTACGCTGGAGCAGATTCGTGCCCAGCACGGTCGCCTAGACGCCTTGATCAATAACGCCGGCATCGCCGTACTGAAGACGCTGCCCGAGCTCAGCCTCGCGGACTACAACCGTCAGATGCTGGTCAACATGACCAGTGTGTTTCTGGGCACGCAGAAGGCAGTGGCTATCATGCGCGATACGGGTGTGAAAGGCTCCATCATTAATATGTCGTCGGTTGCCGCCTTAGTCGGTGTGCCGGCTTGCAGTGCCTACGCCGCAGCCAAGGGCGGTGTGATCGGGTTTACCAAAACCATTGCCGCAGAGACCGCGGCAGATGGCATTCGCTGCAACACCATTCACCCGGGATTGATCGACACCAACATGCAGCGCCAGTCATCGGTCGACAACCCCGAGGAATACGTAAAGTTAAATGCCGCGGTTCCCATGGGTTACATGGGGCCTCCGCACACGATCGCCGACGCGGCGCTGTTTTTAGTATCTGACCTATCAACGTATATGACCGGTGCTCAGATGGTCATCGACGGTGGTTTGATCAACCAGTAGCCAAGGGTTCGGTGCAGCGAGCCGGGGTCGGCAGCCCATCTGTCAGAGGCCCCGTCGCTTCACGGCAGCATAACAATGAGGACGAAGCACAATGAGTGACCAACAGTTTGAAGACCAACAAGCCATTCGCGCCTTACTCGATCGCTACTGCGACGGGGTCAACCAACGGGATGCCGATATCTGGGGTTCTACCTGGGCAGAAGATGCGATCTGGGAATTGCCCCATTTGGATATGGCCGGGTTAAAAGGTCGCGAGACCATCGTTGCATCCTGGCTGGAGGCCATGAAGATGTTCCCGTTTGTGAACATGATGGCGATGCCCGGATATATCCGCGTTGAAGGTGATACCGCTACAATGCGAAGTTATACCGACGAAGTGGCAGTCATGCAGGATGGGACCGAGCTACGACCGCGCGGTCAATACGATGACGAGTGCGTCAAAGTATCAGGCGAGTGGAAGTTCAGCCGCAGGGTGTTTACCGTTCTGCACGGCGAGTGAACTCGCCTCAGTGCGCTATACCCCGGGGAGGCCGGCGGTCGAGCCGCCGTCGATCACGATCTCCGATCCGGTGACGAAACGCGCGTCATCAGAGGCGAGATACATCACCAGCGACACAATCTCCTCCATGCTGCCGAGCCGACCCATCGGCGCGATCCCCTCGAGCATGCCACGAGCTGCTACCGGATCTGGTGCACCGTCGATGGCGCCTTGAATCAACGGTGTCTCGATGACGCCCGGATGGATGGAGTTGCAGCGGATCCCGGTGCCCGTCTTGGCCAAGTGGACGGCTGTCGACTTGGCTAACAGCCTCAGCGCTCCCTTGGTGGTGGAGTAGGTGACATCGCCGGCCAGTGCCAGTATCCCGTTGATGGAGCTGTTTAGAATAATCGAGCCACCGCTTTGATCAGGATTGCCTTTCATCAGCTCGATGCTCGCCTTGATGGCCAGCATCATTCCCGTGAGGTTGATATCCAAGAGGTTTTTCCAGGCGTCGACCTCAACGGTTTCGATATCGCTATCCCCGGCGTTAGTGCCCGCATTGGAGAACGTAATGTCTAGACGCCCGAACTGCTCACGCACCGTTGCCTTGACCGCGTCCCAGCCAGCAACGTCTTGCACGGCATGCTGAACAAACACGGCACCGGTTTCCGCAGCGATCTCGGCACCTGCTTCTGCGTTATTGCCTGTAAAGACCACCTTGGCACCCTGTTGAGTCATGCCATAAACGGTGGCTTTGCCGATGCCATTTGTGCCGCCGGTAATCAGGGCCACTTTGTCTTGCAGTCGATTTGTCACGGTGGGTCTCCTGAGCCTTGCAGATAAGCTCTTTGCCCTGTTTGAGGCTAATGTGCCTGTCAGGACTTTATTGTGTTTCCCGTATCAGGGACCGGGTATTTGACGTGCATGGCCGCTGTCGCGAGCGCTGTGCGATTCCACTTTGATCGGCCCCAAGATTAGGTAGCGCCGGATAAAAAAGCAAGCACGCTTGACTTTTTCTTGCCTGAAACCTAGGTTGGCGCTGTGTTTGCGCCCGATCATTTACGGCGCCTCCTGCGCAGGCAAAGGCTTCGGCCAGGGCTGTTTCTGCGATCGAAAGGGGTCCGTGAGTGTTCGTTAAAGTGGTCCTCTAAAGTGGACCGAGGCAGGCTCCGCGATTGATTCAACCAACTTGAGGGGATCCCAACATGAGCACCGTAAGCATCATCGTAAGAATCCAACTGAGTGCCGACAGTGCAGCGCCGTATGCGGCGGCGGCTAAAGCAGTGGTGGCGGCGACGCGGCAAGAAGAGGGCTGTGAGTGGTATGGTATTGCGACCGATGTGACCGACCCGTGTGTGGTCTGGATATCCGAGCAGTGGGCTTCTCAGGCGCATCTGGATGCGCACCTGAAGACGGCTCACGTGGCGGCATTCCTCGAAGCCTGTGCCACACTTGAGATACTGGATATGGAGGTGCGTCGCTATGAGGTGGCGTCAGTAGGTGACCTGGTGATGCCCGAATAGCGACAGGCAGCGGATAGAAGAGAGAGAAACGATGACAGTAGATACCAAAATCCAATATAGCCGGATGGCAGGACGCCTGATCGACCACGTTGCAAACGGCACCACAGACTGGGCCGAGGGCACTATGGAAGTGGCCTCTACCGAGTACACCGACGCAGATCAATGGCAGCGCGAGATGGACACCATCTTCAAGAGCCTGCCTATCCTTGTGGGTGTCACGCAGGAGATCCCCAATCCAGGCGATTTCCGCACGCTTGAAATCTTGGGTATCCCTCTGCTGATTACCCGGCAGAAAGATGGTTCAGCAAAGGTGCTGATGAATGTGTGTACACACCGCGGCATGACGTTGACGTCTGAGCCATGTGGAAACCAAAAGATGTTCAGTTGTCCCTATCACGGGTGGACCTTTAAAGCGGACGGTTCGTTGCGCGCCATCGCCGATGCCCCCAAATTCGGAGAGGTCTGTGAAGGCGCTCGCGATTTGGTGCAGTTTCCCTGTCATGAGGAAGGCGGCTTGATCTTCGCTGTCCTCGACGCCGACAGTGACGTCGACATTCGCGCTTATCTTGGCGCCATGATGGACGACGTCGCAAAAAAAGGGATGGACCAATGGACCTATGTGGGTCACCGGATCATCCATGGCCCCAATTGGAAAGTGGCCTATGACGGTTATCTGGAGGGCTACCACTTCAAAGCGGCGCACCCCGAAACCATCGAGCCTCGTACTTTTACCAATGTGATGGAGTACGACGCCCACGGACCTCACCAGTTGGTTGGCTTTGCAGCGAAAAACGTCCTGGATTTAGAGGGCGTGGATCGCGGTGAACTCTGGCAGCATGAGACAAAAGGCTATGACTTCATTCGCCTATTCTTCCCGAATGTGTCGATCTTTATCGCGCCGGAAATTACACAAGTAGCCCAGATGATTCCCGGGCCTGGCCCCATGGAAAACACCACCATCCTGCACTTTTTGCATCCGACTCCCCCCGAGAACGAGGAAGACGTCGCCGCGAGAATTGAAATGGCAGACTGGTTGCGTAATGTCGTTCAAGAGGAAGACTACAACGTGGGCTTGAAGCTTCAGCAAGGCCTCGAGACGGGACTGATGAAGAGCGTCCTATTTGGCCGCAACGAGCGGGGGAACCAGTACTTCCATCGTTGGGTGAAATGGTACAGCGACGGTGACACCAGCGCGCCAAAACCGGAGCTCTGATCACGGCGGCCTCTGTTGCAATGATCGCCGTTGAGGCTGACAGGTAGCGAGACAGAACGCAGTGCAATAAAAAAGGGCCCCAGCGGCCCTTTTTTATTGCTGGTCTCTCTGTCCGAGAGCGCACTTTGGTCACAGCTTCAGCATTAGCTTGCCTTCATTACCGCCCGTGAAGAGCAGGTTGTAGGTGTCGAGGCAGTTTTCTATCCCCTCGTTGATGTGCTCTCTGAACTTGAGCTTGTCATCCTTCACCCACTCGCTGAGGGCAGCCTGCCCCTCTGCAATACGGTGGTAGTGATCGCTCACCAGATAGCCTTTGACCGTAATAGTGCGTGCCAGAATTTGCCAGTAGTTATAGGGTCCCGGTACCGGCTCCGTGGCGTTGTAGGTGCTGATAGTGCCGCAGAAGAGCAGGGTGGAATCCTTGTTCATATTCAGTAATGCGGCGTCGAGGATCTCGCCACCCACGTTGTCAAAATAGAAGTCCACGCCCTCGGGGCAGGCGGTGCGGATAGCGGCTTCCATATCGCTGGCGGTGCGATAGTTAATGCAGTCATCGAATCCGAGTTCGTCGATTACCCAGCTACATTTCTCGTCGGTACCCGCGATGCCGACGACTCTCAGCCCCATGAGTTTGGCGATTTGCCCCCCCACTGATCCAACGGCGCCCGCTGCGGCGCTCATGAGCATGGTCTGTCCGGATTGTGCGTTGCCTACATCGGCGATGGCGAAATAGGGCGTCAGGCCCACCGCACCGAGGATGTTGATGTAATAGTGCAAGGGGAAGGGATTGTCGTCGGGGACCTTGGTGCAGAATTCCACCGGAATGGTGCTGTGGGTTTCCCAGCCGCCTAAGCCGAACACAAAGTCGCCGGCTTTAATCCCATCGGCACCGCTCTCCAATACCTCACCCACCACCGTGGCGCGAACCGGGTCGCCGAGGGGAATGGGTGGTAGGTAGTTGGGAATGTCAGACATCCAGCCCCGGATGGCAGGGTCCAGCGAGATGTAGTGATTTTTGACCAAAAGCATGCCGGCACCCGTCTCGGGAATCGGCGCATCTTGGAACACCACCTCGGAATTATCTGGCATGCCTTCAGGGCGCTTGGCCAAAATCCATTGCTGTTTGTTTCCGTGGCTCATGCTGACCTCTATACACTCGATAAACGATGACCGGAGCCTAGCGAGGGCTCCTAAAATAAGCAAGCAAGATGGTTTTTTTCGTGGATGCGGGTGCTAACATTTGATTACGGACCCAGTTGTCCAGTCCATAGTGCCATTCACCAATAGGAGACGTGTGTGACGGATTTTCAGCCCGCTCTCGCCGATGCCGACTTGTCAGACAATAACAGTCGCGCAGTGACGCTCAATGGCCAAAAGGTATTGATCTGCCGTGCCGGCGGCGCGTTATATGCGGTTGAAAACCGTTGCACGCATCAGGAGGCGGAGCTCGAGGGCGGTCGTATTCGCGGCTGCTTCATATCTTGCCCGCTACACGGCGTCCGTTTTGATCTGCGCGACGGCACGTCCATGGGGCAACTGACCCGAGAGGCGCTACCCACATATGAGGTGCGGGTTGTCGACGGCATGATCGAGGTTGCCGTAAATAACTGACGGGATTATTGGCACGTCGCAACAGAATATGCCGCTGACAATAACGACTTTGAAACGAGGTAAAACTGCATATGAATCAAGCAATAGTGCTGAGTAAACATCCGGTTGGGAAGGTCACTGAATCGGACTTTCAGCTTGTAGAGCGCCCTAGCCTTCCTTGCGAAGAGGGTTTCTTTCGTACGAAAAACATGTGGTTGTCCCTGGATGCTGGTTTTCGTCACTGGATGGCTGAGGGCGCTGGAGATAATTACCTGCCAGGCATGCAGATAGGCGATCCTGTTCAGGGTGTCGTGATCGGAGAGGTGATCGAGTCCCACAACCCTGATTATCCGGTGGGGTGCATAGTGAGCGCTAGAACCGCCTGGGAGCAGTTCAGTGTTTTAGATGGTTCAGACCTCTGTAACACCTTATCGCCAGCAGACGGAGTGCCGCTGCACCAATATATGTCGACCCTTGGGCTTACTGGTATGACGGCTTGGGTGGGTCTTTATAGAGTCGGTAACCCCAGAGCAGGTGAAACCGTGGTGATCAGCGCTGCTGGTGGTGCAGTCGGTACTGTGGCCGGCCAGTTAGCTAAGGCTGAGGGGTGCAGAGTCGTAGGCTTGACCAGCACGCGAAGCAAAGCCGATTGGCTGGTGGAGGATGTGGGTTACGATTTGGTTATTGATCGCGAGACACAGCCGGATCTTGATCAGAGCCTTCGCGATGCGGTTCCAGACGGCATTGATGTCTATTTCGATAACGTTGGTGGTCATGTTCTGGATA